>OLNF01001800.1_pt1 | contig 17880 bp, 19 predicted proteins | sample 1673061 | NCBI WGS metagenome assembly OLNF01 (sample SAMEA3136751, study PRJEB25190) | human gut metagenome | reverse complement strand
TGTTTATTAAAAAGAAAGGTTGTTAACAAAAAATTCACTTTGTCAACAACCTGAGGAAAAGAGTATTTAGTCTTTTCCTTTTCTTAATGATAAAGTTTTTTGAAAGTTAATTTCTTCTTGTTTAGCTGATGATTCATAATCATAGCAAGGATAATTTTTCCCGAGAAAGGGATATAAATCAATTCCATGTCTATACTCATGAATATTTATCAACATAGATTTTAGGTTGGTGATTGGTGGTACACAAACTCTAATTTCTTTAAGTGTATTTTTATCTGTAATAGGATAACATCCATAGAGACTAGTATCATCTAGATTGCTATCAAGAGTCTTAGTGTGATTAAATAAGTAATAGATAGCATCTTCCTTATGATAATAACTTAATAGATCTTCCTTTGATAAAGTAAGTCCAATTACTTCTTTTTCTATAGAACTATCTGCTACTAAAGAAGAAATAGACTTAGTAGGAAAAGAATAAGTTTCCTTAGATTCTAAAGTATGCATGTAATCTTCACCAAGAGAATTAAAATGCTTAAAAGTAACTTCGTTTACTAAATCAAGTTTATCTAGGATAGATTCTAAAGTATCAAAGTTTTTAATTTTATCAAAGTTAGATATTAGATAACTAAGAATAGCATTCTCTTCTTTTGTTATTAATAAATAATCTTTTAAATTAGTAAGTAATTTTTTTCTATTTTCCCTATCATCACCATTTGCTAAAGATATAAAATAAGTAGTTAAATAACTTTTAGTAAGTGATAAGAACTCCAATCTATTTAAGTGTTTGTTTTGTTTTAATTCTTTTATCATATTATTTCCTCCTGTAACACTATATTATAGATAAAAAATTAAAAAAATGCAAAGAAATTATTGACGAACATACTTTTGATAGCTATAATATAAAGCAACTGATAGTTAGTAGAAAGGACTGGTTATATGGGTAAGATATTAATAATAGATGATGATAAGGATATAGCAGAGTTAGTATCTTTAATTTTAAGAAAAGAAAAGATAGAATCTGATATTATAACTGATTCTCTTGAAGCTTTGAAAGTACTAGAAACAGGTAATTATAATTATGATTTAATTCTACTTGATATAATGATGCCTAATATTAGTGGCACAGAACTTTGCATAAAAGTAAGAGATAAAGTCTCTTGTCCAATAGTCTTTTTATCTGCTAAAAAAGAATTAGTTGATAAGATGGTAGGTTATGAAATAGGTGGAGATGATTATATTACTAAACCATTTGATAATACAGAACTTATTTTAAAGATAAAGTCTCATTTAAGATTACAAACTAGAAACAAGGTTAGTAAGAGTACTATTACTATTGGGGAAATTAGTATTAATAAGGAAAGTTTTGAAGTATATAAAAACAAAGAGAAGATAGAAGTATCAACTAGAGAATTTGAACTTTTAAGTTATTTAATGGAAAATGCAGGTATTGCTTTATCAAAAGAACAAATCTTTGAAAATGTATGGGGTAATTGTTATGGTGATATTGGAACGGTGGCCGTTAACATTAAGAACTTAAGAGAAAAAATAGATCCTAATAATAAATATATAATTACTATTTGGGGTTATGGTTATAAATTTGTGAGGAATTAATCATTATGAAGAAAAGATCAATTAAAAGGAAAATACTCATTGGACTTGTTTTTATTACTTTTATAAATATTTTAACTTTAGGTATTTGGTTTTTGTGTAATGTAGAACCAATGCTTAGTAAAAAAGAAATGTTAAAAAAAGAGATTCTTACTAAAGATATAAAAAATAATTATCATACATTTGCTGAATTAATAAATGATCTTGATAGTATAAAGAAAGAGAAAGAGTTAACTTTTAGTATTGGGAAAGAAAGGGCAAAGAAAGATAAACAAGACCTATATTTATTTTCTAAAAAAGTACTAGTTAATAATGATGAATATATTGTAAATGCTTACTTTTATAAAAATATGAGTATCTTAAGACTGATACTTGAATTGTTGTCTTTTCAAACTATAGTAATTACAATTTGTATGCTTTTAATATTTTTGTTTGCTAAAGATAAAATAATTAAACCAGTTAATAGGATAATTGAAAATATTAGAAATTATAAGTTTGGCAAAAGACCAAGTAGAGTAGTAATAGACAATGAATTTTCTCTTATTCAAAATGAATTTGTTTCCTTAGTTGATTCATTAGAAGAAGAAAAGAAAGAACAAAATAGAATAATAGCCAGTATTTCTCATGATATAAAAACACCACTAACATCTATTCTTGGTTATTCTAATTTGATAGAAGAAGAAAAACTAACTAAAGAAGAAATAAAGAAGTATAATCAAAAAATCTATGAGAAAGCACTGCACCTAAAAAATATCTTAGCAACTTTTGATGATTATTTAGTCAATCAAAGAAAACAAAAACTAGAGTTAACTTCTATTAAAATAAAAGATTTAGTTAAAGAAATAGAAAAAGATTATAAATTAGAGCTTGAAAATAACGGAGTAGAGTTAGTAATTAAAACAGATATAGAAGAAAGTACTATAACATTAGATATAACAAAATTTAAAAGAATTATTTCTAATTTAATATCTAATAGCATGCGTTATTTAAAAGATAATGGAAAGATTACTATTGAAATAAGTAGCGATGATAATAATTACTTGTTTCATTTTAAAGATAACGGAATAGGAGTAGATGATAAGATAATTGATAAGATATTTGAGCCATTATTTACTACTGATAATTCAAGAAAAATATCTGGACTTGGACTTTCTATTTGTAAAGAGTTTGTGACCATGCATAGCGGTACTATCAAAGGATATAATGATAATGGATTTAATATAGAGTTTAGTATAGCTAAAAATTTATAAAATAATTAAGAAATATTACTTTCTTTCTTAATAATTCTTAATAATTTAATTAATATTTAATAAAAATAATGTAGTATCATATAAGACGAGGTGAAAATATGCATGATTTTTTTATTCTATATGGTTTAACATTTATTGGCGTAGTTATAACATTTTTAGCTGAAGTGTTTGTAACATCGGCCTATAAAAAATATGAGAAAATTTCTAATAAGAGAGGAATGACTGGGAAAGAAGCTGCAAGATATTTGCTTGACAAAAATGGCCTTTCTGATATAAAAATAGAAAGGACTAGTGGGTTTTTAACAGATCACTATGATCCTACTAATAAAGTTATTAGACTATCTAGTTCTAACTATAATGAAGCATCTATTGCTAGTGTGGCTGTTGCTTGTCATGAGTGTGGTCATGCTATTCAAGATAAAGAAGGATATTTTTTCTTAAGATTTAGGAATAAATTAATACCAGTTGTTAATTTTTCTTCAAAGTTTGGTTATTTTGCTATTCTTTTTGGATGCTTGTTTGGTTCGTTCAATCTAGTATGGCTAGGAATAATTCTAGAAATGGTTATTTTGTTTTTTCAAATAATAACCTTACCAGTTGAGGTTAATGCTAGTAAAAGGGCTTTAAAAGAACTAGATTATGCTCATTTCTTTACTAGTAAGGAGTTAGATGATGGAAAAGTTATGTTAACAGCTGCAGCTTTAACTTATGTAGCAAGTATATTAACAACTTTATTAGAACTATTAAGACTTATTATGATATTTGGAAGAAGGGATGATTAAATATGTTTAAATTGTTTAAAAATTTTACTAAAAAAGATTACTTACTAATTTTTATTTCCTTTATCTTTATCTTAGTACAGGTTTGGTTAGATTTAAAATTACCTGACTATATGTCAGAGATTACAAAACTTGTTCAGACTGAAGGAAGTAAGATGAGTGCTATCTTAGAAAATGGTGGCTATATGTTACTTTGTGCCTTTGGAAGCTTGTTATCAGCTATCTTAGTTGGTTATATATCATCTAATGTATCAGCAAGTTTTTCAAAAACCATTAGAAAAAAACTATTTAATAAAGTAGAAAACTTAGGTGTAGCAGAAGTTAAAAACTTCTCAACTAGTAGTTTAATTACCCGTACAACTAATGATATAACACAGATTCAGATGTTTATTTCTATGGGATTACAGTTATTAATTAAAGCTCCAGTAACAGCTATTTGGGCAGTTACTAAAATACTTAATAAAAATATAGCGTGGAGTGCTGTAACGGCTGTAGCAGTTATAATTTTATTAGTTACTATCTTAGCTTTAATGTCAATAGTTATGCCAAGATTTAAAAGAGTTCAAAAACTTACTGATAAGTTAAATGGGGTTACAAGAGAAAATTTAACCGGTATTAGAGTAGTAAGAGCTTTTAATGCTGAAAAATATCAAGAAGACAAATTTAGTAAGGTAAATAATGAACTAACTAATACTCAATTATTTAACCAAAAGGCTTTTGCTATTATGCAACCAGTTATGTATTTAGTAATGTATTTCTTAACACTTAGTATTTACTTTATTGGAGCGGATTTAATTAATAAAGCAATGATGAGTGATAAGTTAAGCTTATTTTCTGATATGGTAGTATTTTCAAGTTACTCTATGCAAGTAATTATGTCATTCTTAATGCTTGCCATGATTTTTATGATGTTACCAAGAGCAAGTGTTTCTGCTAAAAGAATTAATGAAGTATTAGATACAGAGTTAAGTATCAAAGATGGAAAATTTACTGGGAATACTAAAGAAACTGGTACTGTTGAGTTTAAAAATGTATCCTTTAAGTATCCAGATGCTGAAGAATACTTATTAAAAGATATTTCTTTTAAAGCTAATAAAGGTGAGGCAGTTGCCTTTATTGGATCAACTGGAAGTGGTAAGAGTTCACTTATTAATTTAATACCAAGATTTTATGATGCTACTGATGGTGAAGTATTAGTAGATGGAGTTGATGTTAAAGAGTATAAGCAAGAATCACTTCGTAATAAGATTAGTTATGTTCCCCAAAAAGCAATCTTATTTCATGGAACAGTAAGTAGCAATGTATCATTTGGTGATAATGGCAAAGGAAAGATTAAGACTAAGAAGATAGAAGAAGCTGTAAGAGTTGCTCAAGCTGAAGAATTTGTTTCTAAAATGGATAAGACTTATGATGCAGCAATTGCTCAAGGAGGTACTAATGTATCAGGTGGACAAAAACAACGCTTATCTATTGCAAGAGCTGTAGCAAGAGACCCAGAAATTTATATCTTTGATGATTCATTTTCTGCCCTTGACTATAAAACAGATTATATCTTAAGAAAAGAATTGAAAAATTATACCAAAGATGCAACCAGTTTAATAGTCGCCCAAAGAATAGGTACAATTATGAATGCTGATAAGATACTTGTTCTTGATAATGGTAAATGTGTTGGTATGGGTACTCATAAAGAATTATTAAAAACTTGTGATGTTTATAAGCAGATAGCTTTATCACAATTATCAAAGGAGGAGTTAGAAAATGCATAATGGACCACGTGGACCAAAGATGGATAAGTCTAAAGACTTTGTAGGTTCTATGAAACGTTTATTTAAAGAACTAAAAAGTTTCCAAATTCTAATTGCAATGGCTTTAATCTTTGCTATCTTATCATCAATTTTATCAATAGCTGCTCCTAATAAACTATCTAAATTGACAGATGCTATTTCAGAAGGATTAATAGTAAATGTTGATGAAATGCAAGAAATTAGTAAGAAGACTACTAATAATTTGCAAAATATTAATTCCCAAGAAATAATGAAAAGTACAAATCTATCAGTAGAAGAAAAGACTAACTTCATGATGGTTATGCAATCTAGTGATAAAGATAATATGCTAGATAATTTAGCAAAGTTATCTGATAATACTTTAGAGTTAATATTTAAAGAATTTACTATTAATAACCAAAAAATATCTTCAACTGATCAATTGAAATTCTTACAAATGGCTAGTACTATAAAAGATAAGAAAGATGCTAAAGCTTTATATAAAAAGATAGATAAAATGCCAAAGAGTATTAGAAAAGTAATAGAACCTAGTATGAATATGGCTAAAATTAAGAAGATAAGTTTATTCTTAGCTTGCTTATACATAGTTAGTGCTTTACTATCATTTATTGAATCAATTATAATGACTAGTGTTTCTAATAATTTTGCTAGAAAACTTAGAGGAAGAATCTCTACTAAAATTAATAAATTGCCACTTAAATATTTTGATAAAAATCAAACAGGTGATATCTTATCGCGTGTTACTAATGATGTTGATACTATTGCTCAAAGTATGAACCAATCACTATCATCATTAGTTAGTGCTGTTACATTATTATTAGGCACTATAATAATGATGTTTATAACTAATTGGATTATGGCATTTACAGCTATTTCTGCTAGTATAATTGGTTTTTCCTTAATCTTTATAGTTCTTTCAAAATCACAAAAATATTTTGTCGCAAGACAAAAAGAATTAGGTAAATTAAATTCACATATAGAAGAAGTATATTCAGGACTTTTAGTGGTAAAAGCTTATAATGGTAAGAAAGAAGCTGATACCAAGTTTGATGAATATAATGAAAAAGTATATGATGCTAATAGAAAGAGTCAATTTTTATCAGGACTTATGCAACCAATTATGTCATTCATTGGAAACTTTGGTTATGTAGCTGTATGTATCGTAGGAGCTTTACTTGTAATGCATGATGCTATAACTTTTGGAGTAATAATAGCTTTCATCACTTATGTTAGATTATTTACTTCTCCTCTAATGCAAATAGCACAAGCTTTCACAAGTTTACAATCAACAGCAGCAGCTAGTGAAAGAGTGTTTGAATTTTTAGATGAAGAAGAGATGAGTCTAGAAACTAATAAAACAAAAATATTAGATAAGTCTAAAGTAAAAGGTAATATAGAGTTTAACCATGTATCATTTGGTTATGATAAAGATAGAACTATTATTAAAGATTTTACAGCTAGTGTTAAAGATGGTCAAAAAATAGCTATTGTTGGACCTACGGGTGCTGGTAAGACAACGATGGTTAACTTGCTTATGAAATTTTATGAAATAAATAAAGGTGATATTTTAATAGATAATGTATCTATTAATGACTTAACTAGAGAAAATGTTCACAGTCTATTTACTATGGTTTTACAAGATACTTGGTTATTTAATGGCACAGTTAAAGAAAATATAGTTTACAATAGAGAGAATATTTCAGATGAGATGGTAAAAGAAGTTTGTGATACAGTAGGGCTTACACATTTCATTAAGACTTTACCTAATGGCTTTGATAGTGTTATTGGTGAAAATGATTCTGTATCAGCTGGTCAAAGACAGCTACTTACTATCGCTCGTGGTATGATTGAAGATTCTCCATTCTTAATTCTTGATGAAGCAACGAGTAACGTTGATACAAGAACGGAAGAATTAGTTCAAAAAGCCATGGATAAATTAACAGAGGGAAGAACTTCATTTATCATTGCCCATAGATTATCAACTATTAAAAACGCTGATTTAATTCTCGTTATGAAAGATGGTAATATAATTGAAACTGGAAATCATGATGAGTTAATGAAGAAGAATGGTTTCTATGCCGATTTATATAATTCACAATTTGAATTATAGGGACGAAAGTCTCTTTTTTTTTACTATTTATAAAATTATTCCTGACATGTAAATAAGTAAGAAGGTGATTTTTTCGTGAATAAGAGATTAAATTTTAATAACTGCTATGTTTTAGGTCCAACAGGACCAAAGGGAGTGGATGGTGATAAGATTATAGTTGAAAGAACCATTACTTTAGATGAAGATATGTCTACCAAAGTTATTGATAGAGTAGATGGCAATATTCATAACTTAGAATTTAGAATACCACGGGGAAAGAGTGGAACAAGTAATAATCCTACTTATGGATATAAATTTAGTGATGTTGGAACTACTTATGATTTGGAAGTATTACAAGGAAAAACAATCAGTTTAAATAGAATAAGTGATTTTAAGAATATAATAACTGATATAGAAGATGAGTTTGTTATTATAAGTAGGGGAATATATAAGATAGAGTATTTTTTTTAGATCATGCTAGCGAAGATACAGCTTTATTTGTTGGAGTAAGTCAAAACGGAGAAGTTTTAGATGAAACAGAAATTAGTAAGGATGTAATTAAAAATACAGATACTGACTTTTATGGAGTGACACTAGCTGAACTTAATGAAAATGATTCTATTAGCTTAAGTCTAAAGTCCAGAAAAAGAGTAGAGGTAACATCTGCCCCAGACATAAGTGCCTATATGATAATTATTAAAATAGCATAATTAATAAGAGTTCTATTTATAATATTTCTAACAAAAAAAGCAAGCAATATAATAAATATTTGCTTGCTTTTATAATAATTAGAATTTCTTAATCATCAGTACTACACCTGTAATAGTAATTATACCTAATACAGTGAATACTAAATTATCAGAACTACCAGTATTAGGAACTTCTATAACCATCTCACATTGTTGCTTATAAGTATTAGCATCAGTTTCATTTCCATCTTTATCAAAATATTTGTTGCCAACAATCTCACAAGTATGAGTTTTACATTGAAGGTTATATTCATCTTCAGTTACTTCATTTCCATCCTTACCAAAGAACTTATCATTAATCTTTTCACAAGTATGGGTCTTACATTGAAGGTTATAACCATTTTCATCAGTTACCTTACCATCTTTACCAAAGTAAGTATCACCAACCTTTTCACAAGTATGAGTCTTACATTGAAGATTGTAACCATTTTCATCCGTTACTTTACCATCTTTATCATAATATTTTCCGTATTTATATTCACATTTATGAACTACTGGAGTAACTTTTCCATTAGCTTCTAAATTTACTGTTATTGGCGTTTTTACTAAGATAATTAAGTCTTGCCATTTACCACCGGAATATCTTTCATAAGATAATTTAGTTCCAGTTCCTTTAACTACTACTTTAATGTCAGTAGTGGAAGAAATATTATCTTTTGGTATTCTAACACTAAAATTACTACCATTAACTAGAGAAAGAGAAGAACCACTTTTATTAGAACTAATAAGAGTAGCATCTTTAGCTCCAGCAACTGTTGCTACTATTTCACTCATATTATCATGAGAAACGGTAATATTGTTTGAAACATAATAATTACCATCACTTGATTCACTAAAACTTAATGTAGAACTAGATAACTTTATAGTTGGATTAACTGAGTAGTTAGAATTATTCTTAGCAGTATTAGCTAAGTTGTTAACCGCATTAACAATAGTTGTATTCTTATTATAAGCAGCAGGTATAAAATTATTATTTACTTTCCAAATAGCAAGCTGAGTAATTAAACGTTCATTTTTAGTATTACCAGCATGACTAAGCAAATATAAAACAGAACCAGAATTAACAGTTTCACTATAATTTAGACTACTACCTTGTGGTCCTCCTTTTTTACTAGGAGTAATACAATAAGCTACCCCTTTATTAGTTGTAAAATATGCTTCATTTCTATAAGTACCATCACTAAAATTAGTTCTTATGTAGCTTTTATCAGTAATGACCATTTTACTTACTGCATAAACATTAGTTGTACAAAGTATAAGTGCCATAAAAATAAAGGCAAAATAAGATTTAAATTTTTTCATAATATATATCCACCTCGTTTAACTGTATATTATAATGAAAAAAACAAAAAAAATCAAGACTAATGCTATTTTTTTTGCTATACTTTTAATAGAGAAAATGAAAGGGGATTCCTTATGAATGATGAAATAAGAAAAAGCAAGATCAGTATTTTAAAAAGTTATGGAGAGAACTTTACTGAGAAAGAATATATTACTAATCCAGCTATTGGAAGAGAAGAAGAAATTAAGCAATTAGCACTTATACTTTTAACACCAGAGAAATCAGCCATTTTAATTGGTAAACCTGGTGTTGGTAAAACTGCTATCGTTGAAGGATTTGCTTATCGTATTCAAATAGGTAATGTACCAGATGCCCTAAAGACTTATCAAGTTATAAAGGTAAATACGTCAGCTTTACTTGGAATGGACCCAGATACTGGTGAGAGTAAAATCCAAATACTTCTAGATGAATTAAAAAACTATCATAACTTAATCCTTTTTATAGATGAAATTCATACTCTTATGGGTACTAAAGGAGAAGCACTTGACTTTGCTAATATGTTTAAACCAGGACTAGATAGAGGAGATATAAAAGTAATAGGAGCAACAACTACTGAAGAATATGAACAATATATCTTAAGAGATAAAGCCTTTGTTAGACGTTTTCAAAGAGTAGAAGTTAAAGAACCAACAAGAGAAGAAACTATAGCTATTTGTATGGGTACTTTACCTAAAATAGAAAAGAAAACAGGAGCAACTTTAATGTATGATCCTTATGTTAAAGAAAAGATAATGGCTTTTTTAACAGACCTTACTAGTGAATATAGAAGAGTTTATGAAACAGGAGCAAGATATCCAGATGTAACCTTAGCTATTCTTCAACAAGCATTTTCTTTTGCTCTTTATAATAACCGAAAAGATGTAAATATCTTTGACGTAAAAAAAGCTATATTAAATACTAAAAACGTCTATTCTGATGTTATAAAAAAAGAAATACCTAGATTTGAAAAAGAATTTAAACAAGAAATAGAAGATGGTATAGATAGAGGACTTGATAATGTTTAATAAAACAATATATTATCTTAGAATAGTTTCCTTTATATTATATTTAGTTATAACTATTTATTTACTACCCATTATTATAAAGAGTGGTAAGACAGGAATATTCTTCTTAATAACTTTATTCTTATTTGTTGCTATAACTTTGTTTTCTATGTTTTCTAAAAAAGAAATATATATTAAGACTAAGAGTTATAATTTAATAATAATAGCTTTAGCTATCTACTTAGGTGTTGTTTGCTATAGAACTATCTTTGATAGTAGATTAGCTTTAACAGAGTTATATACAATAAGTTTAGATTACTGTAAGATGAATTTTATATTGATTGGATTAGTAATGATAGGAATAACTTTAAATACAGTAGTACTATACTTGATAGATGAAGGTGATAATTTATGAAAAAACTAGTACTTATTGGTGGAGGAGATGTTGGTAGAGGTAATACCTCTTATGAGACTGATGTAATTGATAGAAAGATAGTAGAACTTACGAATAAAGCTAATCCTAATTTTTTATTTATAGGACTAGCTAGTTCTTTTTCTGATTCTTATTATGATACAATGAAAAAGATTTATAAAGACTTAGGATGTACTTGCGCTTATCTAAAGAAGAAAAATATCTTAAATAATAGAGATATAGTAGAAAAGAAAATAACTGATGCTGATATTATCTATTTTTGTGGAGGAGATACTATCAAATTAGTAAATGATTTAAAAGAATATGATTTAGTATCTTTATTAAAGAATGCATATGATAGTGGTACTGTTCTTGTAGGAATGTCAGCAGGTGCTATAATGCTTTCTAAAGAAGGGTATTCTGATTCCTTAATGTTAAGAGATGAAGCTGATAAATACACATTTATAGAGGGATTAAACTTTATGGATATAGTAATTTGTCCCCATTATAATGATATTTCTAGAAAGAAAGAGTTAAAAGAAGATTTAGTTAATACTGATAAGAAAGTTCATGCTTTAGATAATGGTACAGCCTTAATAAGTATAGATAATGATATCAGTTTTATCAGTAGTAAAAATACTTCTAATGCTTATCTTGTCTATTACAGTAAAGATGGTTATAAAGAAGAAAGACTTATTGAATACTAAAACTTAAAAGTCATGACCTTTTGGCGATTATGACTTTTTTATATTTATCCCGTATCTTTTTTCTTGCTTAATCCTTTATTTTTACCTGATTATTTAGTATAATGGTGGCAGATGGTGGTGATTGCATGGAGTTTAATTATAATGATAAGACTTACGATATAATAGTACTTAAGAAAAGAACCACTAAGAATTTGTATATTAAAGTTAAGGAAGATTTGAAAATATACATTACTTGTAATATATTAACTAGCGATAAAGAGATTAAAAGAATAATAGATAGTAATAAAAAAAGTATTGAAAGAATGATAGATAGAACTACTAGGATAGAAGAGAAAAAGAAAGATTTTTATTATTTAGGAAAGAAGTATGATATAGTATACACTAATATAGATGAGGTAAGACTAGGAGATAACAAAGTCTTTTTAAGTAGAAATATAGATATAGATAAATGGTTAAAGAAAGAAGCTTTGAGGATATTTAGTGAACACTTAAATGACTGTTATCAAAACTTTACAAGAAGTATACCAGAACCAAGTTTACGTATTAGAAAGATGAAAACTAGATGGGGTGTTTGTAATACTAAGACTCATGTTATTACGTTAAACCTAGAGCTTATTACTAAAGATATTAATTGTCTAGATTATGTTATATATCATGAACTTTCTCATTTAATAGAAGCGAATCATTCTAAAAGATTCTGGTTGATAGTAGAAGAAAATTTTAAAGATTATAAAAAATATAGAGCATTGACAAATGATAGATAGGAGTTATATATGGTAATTACTAGTTTTGATAATGATAAAGTTAAATACTTAAAGAAGTTAAGTAAGAAGAAATATCGAGATTTATATAATGAGTTTTTAATAGAAGGACGTCATTTAGTAATAGAAGCTTATAAACATAATATGTTAAAAGAGATAATTCTTTGTGAGGGTGAGGTTACTCCTTTTGATGTACCTTATACAGTAGTTAGTTATGAAGTGATGAAAAAGATAAGTGAAGTGGAAACTCCTCAGAAGATAATGGGAATATGTAAAAAACTTGATGACACAACTATTGGTAGTAGAATATTATTACTTGATGAGATACAAGATCCTGGTAATATGGGTACTATTATTAGAAGTGCTGTAGCTTTTGATATAGATACAATCATACTATCTAAAAACTGTGTTGATTTATATAATCCTAAAGTAGTAAGGTCTACTCAAGGAATGCTTTTTCATATCCCAATTCTTATCTATGACTTTGATGAATTATTACCAATGCTTAAAGAATTAAAAATACCTATTTATGCAACTAGAGTAGAGTATGGAACCGATGTATCAACACTAAAAGAAGATGAAAAGAAACGTTTTGCTCTATTAATGGGGAATGAAGGTAATGGTGTTCATCCAGAGTACTTAGAACTTAGTGATAAAAATTTATATATACCAATGAGTAATGAGGTTGAAAGCTTAAATGTTGCTATAGCTACTTCTATTTTACTATATGAATTGAGGAATAAAGATGAATAAATTATATATCGGTACAGTAGTTTCTACTCATGGAATAAAAGGAGAAATAAGAATAATATCTAAACTAGATGAATCTTTAAAAAAGAAGATATTTAAAATAGATAATACCTTGTTAATAGATGATATAGAATATAAGATAAAAAGTTATAGAAGACATAAAAATTATGATATGGTTTTGTTTTTAGGCTTTAATAACATCAATGATGTGTTCTTCTTAATGAAGAAAAAGGTATATATAGATAGTAGTTATCTAGAATTAACGGAAATAGAAGACTTTAATATTTACTATAAAGAATATAGAGTTAATGGAAATGGTAAGGTTTTATCAATAGATGAGACTGGTAATAACTATAAAATAATAAGATTACTAATAAATAATAAGGAAGTTTTAGTTCCCTATAATGAACACTTTATAAAGAAGATAGATAGTAATAAAAAAACAATAGAAATAGAATTGCTTTAGGGGTGATGGTCATGAAAATAGATGTTTTAACTTTATTTCCAGAGATGTTTACTGGTGTTATTTCATCATCAATTATTAAAAGAGCGATAGATGATAACAAGATAGAAATTAATTTGCATAACTTTAGAGATTATTCTAAAGATATACATCATAAAGTAGATGATACTCCTTATGGGGGAGGATGTGGCATGATTCTTACTTGTCAACCTATCTTTGATTGTGTTAATGACTTAAAAGATGATGAATGTACTGTTATTTTACTAACTCCTGATGGTACACCTTATAAACAAGAGCTAGCTAATAACTTAGTAAAGTTAAAACATTTAATAATTATTTGTGGTCACTATGAAGGATTTGACGATAGAATAAGAAGTATTTGTGATATGGAGATATCAATTGGTGACTATGTCTTAACTGGTGGTGAGATACCTGCTATGGTCTTAATTGATTCAGTTACTAGACTAATAGATGGGGTTATTAATAAAGAAAGTTATCAAAATGATTCATTTTATAATGGGCTACTTGATTATCCCCAGTATACTAAACCAAGAGAATATAATGGACTTAAAGTACCAGATGTGTTGTTATCAGGTAATCATAAAGAAATAGAAAAGTACCGAATGGAAGCAGCTTTAGAAAAAACTAGAAATAGAAGATGTGACTTATTAAAGGAGAATGTTAGTGATGGAAACTTATAAGTGTATGGAAAAAAGTTTTTCCTATGATGGTAAACTAACTCTTGATAAGTCTATAACTATTAGTTATACTAAAGAGAAATCAAATATTCATGTAGTTGATTATATAATTAAAAAAGAAATAACAAAAAGACAATTAGTCAAAAGATATGAAAAATTAATTAAGCTTTTAACATTCTATTTAGCCAATGATGATGGTTCAGGTGTGGCTTATCAAGAAGCTTTAAATGAGATAACTAGATATAGAGAAATAATTAGAAATAAATATCGTAAATTTATTAAAGAAACTAATATAGAGAAAATAGAAAAGGAACTAGCTAAGTATGAAACTTTAATTAAAAGAAAGTTAATGTATTTAGAAAAAGAGAATACCGAGATTAAAGAAAGTAGGAGGAGTAAGTAATGGGAAAGATTAAATATCATTTAGAAAAGAAAGAAAAAGATACAAAGGCAAGACTTGGAAAGTTAGAAACTAATTATGGAACTTATGATACACCTATGTTTATGCCAGTTGGAACAAGAGCAACAGTTAAAGGACTTACTCCAGAAGAAGTTAAAGACTGCCATAGTGGAATTATCCTTGCTAATACTTATCACTTATGGTTAAGACCTGGTGAAGATATAGTAGCAAAAGCTGGGGGATTACATAAGTTTATGAATTATGATGGACCAATACTTACTGATTGTGGTGGTTTTCAGGTCTTTTCTCTTGTCAAAAATAAAGAGAAGAATATCTTAGAAGAAGGAGTTAAGTTTAAGAGTCATTTAGATGGAAGTGAATTATTCTTAACACCTGAAAAATCAATTGAAATTCAAAACAAACTAGATAGTGATATTGCTATGAGCTTTGATGAGTGTCCTCCTTATCCTGTTAGTTATGATTATATGAAAAAGTCTATTTTAAGAACACTTAGATGGGCTGAACGTGGAAAGAAAGTTCATAATAACCCTAACCAGTCTTTATTTGGGATTGTTCAAGGAGGAGAGTTTACTGATCTTAGAGAACTAAGTTGTAAGGAAACAGTTAAGATGGATTTCGATGGTTATAGTATTGGTGGTACTAGTGTAGGTGAGAGTAAACCTGTTATGTATAAGATGGTTGAAGATGGTGTTAGATACTTACCAGAAGATAAAGTAAGATATTTAATGGGAGTAGGAGATCCAATCGATATTATTGAAGGAGTTATCAGAGGAATTGATATCTTTGACTGTGTTTTACCAACTAGAATAGCAAGACATGGTCAAGCTTTTACAAGAAGTGGTAAGATAACTTTAAAGAATGCTAAATACAAAGAAGATTTTACACCAATTGAAGAAACTTGCGATTGCTATGCTTGTAAAAACTATACTAAAGCTTATATTAGACACTTAATCACTTGTGATGAGATGCTAGGAGGAAGACTATTATCTATTCATAACATTAGATTCTTAATAAAATTAACAGAAGAGTTAAGAGAAGCGATAAAAGAAGATAGACTATTAGAATACCGTGATAAATTCATAAATAAATATCAAGGGATGTGAGTTTAATGGCTAAAAAGTATGAATTAATTGGTTGCTATTATAATAAGTATGCCGAAAATAAATATCAAAATGAACAAGTTATTAAAATAGATGGAGTTAAGCTTGATAGTTTAGAGTCTATTGATAAATTTACATCTATGTATACTTATCAGCATTTTACTGATATGCTAGATAATATTTATCCTGATAAAAATATGTTTTCAATAAGAGTTAGTTATTCTAAAGATGATAAGAATTATTTTTTAAAGACTATTTATGATGATAAAGAATTAAATAGAGTTTTAGGAATGACTACTAAAAAGACAATAGATACAGCAACTGGTAAGAGAACAGTTAGTTTAGTACCGTTAAGAGAAAAAATAGTCTATCAGACATTCGCTCCTATTAAAGAAGCTTTGGTTAATAAAAATTATGACGAAGTTTCCTCTCTTATTTATACTAGAAGTGATTACATGTTTAAGTTAGAAAGATTTTGTAAGGCTAGTTATGATGAAGGTGAAGCTGATAATGAATTATTACTTTTAGAAAGAGAGTTTTGTGATTATCAAGTTTTTCGTGATGCTTATTTACCAAGAATTAAGAAAAAAGTCGATAATTTGGTAATTAAGACTAATAAGAAGCCAGTATTTACTAGCAATATAACAGTTAATAAAGAAGTTCAGTTTACTGAACAATTAGTGAGATTCAATCAAGAAGAAAAAGAAGAGTTTTTAGATGAAGCTGAATACGAGAAGGCATATGGTGATAATGCTCCTTATCAAGTAGGTAGTAAATGGAAAATTTAGAGTATTATCTTGAGTATTTAGAATATCAGAAGCATTATTCTCCTTATACTGTTGATAATTATAGGGAAGACTTAGAAGAGTTTTTTGCCTATCTTGATAGGGAAGGACTATCTTATTTAAAATTAGAGTATAGTGATATTAGACTATATCTTATGTATTTAAAAGATGAGAGAAAACTAAAGGCTTCTAGTATAGATAGACATTTAAGTTCTTTAAGAGGTTATTATCAGTACTTAGAAAAAGAAAATAAGGTTAAGAGTAATGTTTTTTCATTTATTAGAGGACCAAAGAAGGATAAAATCCTACCTCACTACTTTGAATATAATGAAATAGAAGAGTTGTTTTCAATAAATGATATGAATAATCCTTTAGGAGTAAGAAATCAGTTAATTCTAGAACTACTTTATGGTACTGGTGTTAGAGTTAGTGAATTAGTTAATATAAAGATAAATGATATTAATAAAGAACAAAGAAAAATTAAGATATTTGGAAAAGGTAGTAAAGAGCGATATGTCCTTTATGGTGATTATGCTAGTGATGTACTTGATAAATATTTAAAAGACATTTATCCTAGTTTGAGAAAGCAAGGGGATTATTTAATTTTAAATAGTCATGGTGGTAAGATAACTACTAGAGGTGTTGCTTATCTTTTAGATGAAATGATTAAAAAAACATCCATTCATAAAAATATTTCTCCTCATATGTTAAGACATACTTTCGCTACTCATTTATTAAATGAGGGGTGTGATATTCTTTCCGTTCAGGAGCTACTTGGACATGAGAGTTTATCGTCTACTCAAGTATATACCCATGTTTCTAAAGAAAGATTAAAAGAAGTTTATGAAAAAGCTTTTCCAAGAAGATAATTATTTCTTCTTCCCATTATTTTTCTTAAGCATTAGTATTATATAGATTATTATTATGATTAAGACTAGATTACCTAAATAATTCATAGTTTTCACCCTTTCTTATTTTATTATAATATTAATTAAATAAGTTTTGGGTTAACTAGGTTATATTTTAACTTTTCCCGTACTAGTTTTTTTAATTAAAGTAAAAGATGGATTACAACAAACCCATCTTTTTGATTTTTTCTAAGGATATTCCAGTCATTTCTATAACTTTTTTTGGTGTTATACCGTTTTTAAGCATAGTAGATATAATAGAAAATTGACCTTCTTCGATACCAAGTTTTT
>OLNF01001799.1_pt1 | contig 17881 bp, 19 predicted proteins | sample 1673061 | NCBI WGS metagenome assembly OLNF01 (sample SAMEA3136751, study PRJEB25190) | human gut metagenome | reverse complement strand
TCCGGAAGAAGAGGCATACGGAATCGTAATGGGCGATAAGCAGGGGAAATGGGCCGGAATTCCGTTTCTGCATGGAGTGTGGCAGCAGGATGAAGTAGGCGTCGAATTCAATCACAATATCATCGGGCGAAAGCTGAAATGTTACAGAATTGAAGACAAGAAAGAAATCCCGATGGAGCTGGTACCGAAGATCGACGACTACGGGAACGGAAAAATGGTGTGTCCGAGTTGTGGAGAAGCAGCGGTGTTCAATCCGTTCAGATCACCGGCAGAAACGTACCCGCACTGCCCCTGGTGTGGCCAGAAACTGAAGGGAGAGCAGGGATGAGCAAGAAATACACAGAAATTCATGTCCTGAAAGATCGGCTGAGAGAAGCCGGAATCACATATGAAGTTCAGAAGGCAAATGATGGATGGCAGGTCGGAATTCCGCATTTGTATCCGGAAGAAGACCGGATCAGCGTGATTGAACACTTTGCAAGCTACGGATCCGCGTTTGATCTTTTGGAAATTCAGTTTCCGGACGGGGAGATCCGGGGATTTTTGAAAGCAGAAACAGCTTTTACACTTATTCAGAGAATCAGGGAGAAAGAGCATGAAAAGAAAGAAACCGAAGACGGAAAATAAGAAATTATTCCTTCCGCCACTGAGTCAGACCGCACAGATGAGGAACTTTCTTCTTCAGATGCCGGTACCGGCGCTTTTATCCAGTCTGGAAACCACAGTGAGCATCCTGACGGAGAAAGGCATTGAAATAAAAGACTGGGAAGATAAAGACAGACACCTGGTGCAATTTAGACAGCTGGGAGGAAAGTGCTACTTCTTCGCACAGCGGAAAGAGAGGTAAGACCCATGGACAGGGACGAAAAAGAAGATAGAGAAATATTGAAGTTCGTTCTGGAACAGATCTATCGGGCGAAGCGCCGCAAGGGCCAGCTGGACCGGAGGCTTGAGAATTTGAAGTGCGATATGCGATCCGCACCAGGAGCACAGGGGCGTGGCCGCAGGACCACCGGAGATCATGGCGATGGCACTGCCAACCTGGTAGTAAAGCAGTCCAGTATCGAAGAGAGAATCGAGAAACAGAAATACAATGTCAGCCTCTCGATTGAAAAGACCATGGACTTATTAGAACTGCTGCCGGAGACGTCCCTGGAACGAGAGATCATGGAACGCAGGCATCTGGACATGGAAGACTGGAAGGACATAGCGGACGGCATCTACATGAGCCGGAGCCAGTGCAATAAGCGTTACAATGCAGCACTTAACTATCTCCTGCAGCAGGATGGAGTCCTGGATATCGTAGATGAGAACAGGGCAGTTTACCAGAAACATCTGGCTCAGAAAATGGCCAGGAAGAAATTCTGGAAAAAGTGACACCCGGGGGTATAACCCGGAAAATATTTTCAGGAATTTTTTCAGGAAAATAAAAGCTCGGTGTATCCGGGCTTTTATTCCGGAGTGAAGCAGGCAGGGCAGTAGGCAGTGACCGGGCAGCAGCTCAAGACCGTAGCTGCAGCACAGCACCAGCAGAATGCCATGCAGGGAACGCAGTAGGCCATGGGTCAGAGTCAGGCGTACAAAAGAAGACACCCCGGTAAACAGGGTCAGATATCCGCCCAGGAATATACAGGGCTTACCTTCAGAGGGATAGCCGCAGCCAGGAGGACAGAGGGAGAAGACAGCAGGACCAGGCAGCAGGGCGCAAGGTCAGCTAGGACAGGCCAGGTCACACAGCAGCCAGGGCAAGGACAGGCAGCACAGACGCGGTGAGGCAGGGCAGGCCAGGCGCAGAGCACAGGGTCAGGCAGGCAGCAGGGAGACACAGCAAGCCAGGCACACACGCCACGCACAGCAGGCAGAGCCACACAGCACGCAGGGCAAGCGAGGCAGCAGAGGGACGAGGCAGGCCAGGGCCAGGCAGCAGGGAGCGCAGGGACAGAGGGCTACCCTCTTAAACATGAGACACACTGAGACATCCAACTGTGCTATAGTGTTAGCGTGGCAAGAGAGTGAGAGAGGACGAGCAAGGCAGGGCAGCACCCCGGCCCACCAGCTCGCAGAGAGAGACAGTCGAGAGGCTGTCTCTTTTGTTTTGCCTTCAGACGCCTACGCGAGCAGGCCACCCGGCCAGCGCGGCGCGGCTTAGGTACTACCCAGGCCCCCTACGGCCCGCGGCGCGGGGAAGGCCCGGCTCTTCACCGGATATGAGCAAAAATTTTTTCTCTATTTCGTTACGCTTGCCCCAAAATCCCCAGGAAGGAGGCAAAAACCATGGGAGATTATATGAAGATGGAACGCCGAAGGCTTTCAGACCTGAGACCTGCGGAATATAACCCAAGGGTTCCGCTTCAGCCGGAGGATAAAGAGTACCAGGACATAAAATGCAGCATCGAAGAGAACGGATACCTGGATCCAATCGTGATCAATTACGACGGAACCATCATAAAAGGCCATCAGCGCCGCACAGTTATGATGGACCTCGGAATAGAGGAAGCAGAAGTCGTTGTTCTCAATATCAGAGACAAAGGAAAGGAAAAGCAGGCCAATATCGCCCTGAATAAGATAACTGGACGATGGGATGAGCTGAAGCTCAGGGACCTACTCTTGGATTTGGAACTAAATGAGTATGATCTTGCAGCGACTGGATTCTCTACTAGCGAGCTGGAAGACCTCTGCGTGGACTTGGAGAAAGATGCCGAAGCAGAAGATGACGACTTCGACCCTGAAGAAGAATACAAAAAAATCGATGAGCCCATAACCAGAAGGGGAGATATCTGGATTTTAGGGCGTCATCGATTAATGTGCGGAGACAGTACGTCTCCATCTGACATAGCAGAACTGATGGCCGGTGAAGAGGCCGACCTCATCATAACAGACCCGCCATACAACGTCAACTATGGAGGAAAAACTGAATTTATGAAGGATTCTGGCAGAGGCCAGGGACAGTCATGCATTCAGAACGACGACATGGATGAGGAAAGTTTTCACGACTTTCTGTTTGACGCTTACGGATCAGCTGTCAGTATCATGCGGCCAGGCGCCGCAATTTATGTATTTCATTCCGATTCGCATGGCGAAACATTCAGGAGGGCCTTCAGAGAAGCTGGCCTGAAGCTGAGCGAGTGCCTGATTTGGGAGAAAAACTCCTTCGTGTTAGGCCGGAGCGATTACCAGTGGATTCATGAACCCATTTTATATGGGCGGAAGGAAGGCGCTGGCCATTATTTCATTAATGACCGTACTCAGGCTACGGTTCTCATGGATGAAGAGCTGGATCTCGAATCCATGAAGAAAAAAGACCTGATCACATACATCGAACAGATCCGGGAGGCGTTCAAAGATCAGACTACGGTTTTATTTGAGAATAAGCCTTTAAGAAACGACATCCATCCAACCATGAAGCCGGTACCGCTGATTGGAAGACTTATGAAGAATTCCAGTAAACCGGGATGGAATGTCACGGACCTGTTCGGAGGTGGTGGTTCCACCCTCATGGCCGCGGAACAGCTGAACCGCGCAGCCTATCTGATGGAGCTTGACGAGAAGTTCTGTGACGTAATCGTCCGCAGGTGGGAAGAGTATACAGGAGAAAAGGCCTTCCGTTTATCGGATTCAGACCTAAACCTGCAGCTATGAGCGAAGAGTCAATGTTGCTAGGGGGGGGGATTTTGATGGCCGAGAACGGTGAAGTCAAAGGAAGCCTCTATCGAACCGAAGTAATCGCGCAGCTTTTCGGAGTCAGCGTCCGGAGAGTGCAGCAGTTGACTCAGGAAGGGATAATCTCCACAACAAAGATCCTGGAAGATGGTCATACGGTCCGCAGATATGACCTGGTACCGACTATTCAAAGCTACATCAAGTACCTGTCTGAAAAGGCGTATGGGAAAGCTGGGCGGTCGGAAAAGGAAGTGGAGCTGCGAGAGCAGAAGATGAAGGCGGACGTCGCTCTCAAGGAATCCCAGGGAGAGCTGCACCGGTTAAAAACCGAGATTGCAGCAGGTAAATACATTTCTATCGAGGAAGTAAAGCTCGATTATGCGAAATTTTTCGTTGCTTTTAAGAAGTTCGCAACATCACTCCCGTCCAGAATCATCGGGATGCTTTCAGGAGGTATAGACCCAACGGAAGCCCGGCATCTGGAGAAGGAACTGGCCAGTGAGGTCAATCGGCTTTTAGGCGCCTTCGTAGTCGCAGGCGTCGTAGGGCCGGAAGATGTACATGGAACTCAAAAGAAAAAGAATTCAGATCCGCAAGTATAACGTCGCGGAATATCAGAAGGAGGCTATGCGGCAGCTGCAGCCTCCGGAGAACCTCACCGTTTCCGAATGGGCCGAAAAGTACAGAATGCTGGACTCGAAAACATCGGCCATGCCTGGGCCATGGAGGAATGAAAAGACCCCATATCTCAAAGAGATCATGGACGAATTCATTAATTACGACACAGAAGAGATCATCTTCTGTAAACCATCCCAGGTCGGAGGAACCGAGGCAATGCAGAACATGCTCGGCTACGTCATTCAGCAGGATCCATCGCCTACGCTTATCGTTTATCCGACAGATACCCTGGCGGAATCAATAAGCAAGAACCGACTGGAACCAATGATCAGAGCCAGCAAGCCTCTGCGCAAGCTGTACAACGAAAACGAATCATCGAAGCTGGAGCTTCAGTTCGAGGGAATGTATCTCAGTCTCAATGGTGCCAACAGTCCATCCGCACTGGCATCTAAGGCAATTAAATATCTTTTTCTGGACGAGGTAGACAAATACCCCGGAGCCAGCAAGAAAGAAGCGGACCCTATCAGGCTGGCCAGGGAACGTACAAAGACGTTCACCAACCAGAGAAAGATATACATGACAAGTACCCCCACACTGCAGACCGGCCATATTTGGCAGGCCCTTATGGGAGCAGATATCGAAAAGCATTACTTTGTCCCATGCCCGCACTGCGGGGAATACATAGAACTGAAATTCAGCAACCTGCGCTTTCCGGACGGAGAAGGCCTGGACAATTCAGAGCGCGCTGACATGGCCGTCTATGTTTGCCAGGAATGCGGATGCAAGATCACTGATCAGGACAGAGACCGCATGATTCGATATGGAGAGTGGAGGGAAGTCAGAAGGAACACGAAGGCAAGTAAGAAAGTCGCATTCTGGATTAATACCCTGTATTCACCGTTTGTGCGCTTTTCTGAAATTGTAAAAGAGTTCCTCGACAGTAAAGACAATCCTGATCTTCTTCAGAACTTCGTAAACTCATGGCTGGCAGAGCCATGGGAAGACACCAAACTGAAAACGGATGCGGACATGGTCATGGAAAGGCAGACAGATCTGCCGCAGCTTGTGGTTCCGGACTGGGCCAGATATCTGACAGCAGGAGTGGACGTCCAGGAGACGTGCCTCTACTGGACAATCCGAGCCTGGGGACCGTATATCACGAGTCAAAACATCGCACATGGTCAGGTTCTATCTTTTCAGGATATCGAAAGCATCATGAACACCCCGTACTTGACGGAATCCGGAGAACAGGTAGTCGTGTCGCTGTGCCTGATTGATTCAGGATATAACGCAGACAGCACATATGATTTCTGTGCATCAAATTCTGAGTGGGCTATGCCGGTAAAAGGCGCCAATAATCCCATGATGTCTCACTTTAAAACATCAAAGATCAACAAGGTAGACAGCAGAGCCTACGGCATGAACTTAGTTCTGGTTGATGGTGATAAGTACAAAGACATGATTGCATCCAGGATGCGAAAAGACAATGGGAAAGGCGCCTGGATGGTATACGAGGGATGTGATCGGGAATATGCCGAGCAGGTGACTGCAGAGCATAAAGTCAATGTGAAATCAGGATCCAGAACCATACAGAAGTGGGTACCTAAGCACTCGCACATAGATAACCACTATCTCGACTGTGAAGTTTACTGCCTGGCCGCTGCGGATATCCTCGGAGTCCGGATGCTTCACCTTCAGGTCGAAGCTGAACGCAAAGAGCAGCTGCAGAGGCAGCGGGAAGAGAAGCAGGAAACCCCGGAAGAAAACTGGATCCGGGCAAATGAACACTGGGTATAAGGAGGAAGAGAATGGCAGAAGAAGGACAGATGACAGCTGCGGAAATGCTGCAGCAGGTTAATGAAGCAATCACAAAGGTCCTGATCGGTGGTCAGAGCTATCAGATCGGTAGCCGCAAACTGACCAGAGCCGACCTCTCCATGCTCCGCGCAATGAAGAAAGAACTGCAGGCAGAGGTGAATGCCGAAGGAAGCAGCAGCCTCCTGGACAATACCTATGTCGCGTTTTTTGACGGGAGGTAATAAATGAACTGGTTAGATTCAGCGATTTCCTTTATTTCCCCAAAATTGGGCGCGAAAAGAGCAGCGTGGAGAAAATACGCAGATGAACTTCGGAATTATGACGCAGGGAACTACGGTCGACTGAATGCCGGCTGGCGAGCTACGAATAATTCCGCAGAAATTACAGACCGGATGAGTCGCGAGACAGTCCGGGCCAGGGCGAGAGACCTGGAAAGAAACTCTGACATTATGAATTCAGTAATCCTGGCGTACAAGAGAAACGTCGTCGGCCATGGATACCAGATCCAGGCAGCTACGTCTAACAGCTCATTAAATAAGCAGCTGGAAGAACTCTGGAAGCAGTGGTGCAAGCCACGCAACTGCGACGTCACCGGAACACAGAGCATGAATGACATTTTAAGAATGGTCGTCCGCAGGAAGAAAGTGGACGGAGGCATCCTGCTCCTGAAGAGATACACAAAGGACGGTATGGTCCCGTTCAAGCTCCAGGCCCTGGAGGTTGACGAACTGGACAATATGCAGACCGGACCGAATGAAAAAGGGAACCGAGTGGTCGGTGGTATCGAATATAACCGATATAACCGTCCCGTAGGTTACTGGATCCGGCAGTATCAGATCGATGGGTACACCATAGCGGAACCGGTATATATTCCGGCGAAAGATATGATCTTCATTTTTGAGAAGAGGCGGCCATCGCAGATCAGGGAGATGTCCGACATGGCCTGCACTGTTCCAAGGGTGAGGGATACCAATGAATTCATGACGGCTGTATCCGTAAAAGAAAGGATCGCCGCCTGTCTTTCAGTCTTCATTAAAAAGCAGCTGCCGCCGGTTGGTGTAGGCCGTTCCGGAAGTAACAGCGGAAATGCAGGACAGAAGGAATACGACGGAAAGACCCTGACTCCTGGAATGATCAAAGAGCTGAATGCCGGAGATGAAGTTCAGGTGGTAAATCCAACCGGACAGGCTACCGATGCGGCCAGCTTCACAAAGCTCCATCAGAGGATGATTGGAGCGGGACAGGGACTCAGCTACGAGGCAACGTCCCGCGATATGAGCGAAACAAACTATGCATCCGCAAGGCAGGGAGCCATCGAAGACGAGCTGACCTATGCGGAAGAGGAAGAAAAGATCATGACAGCCTTGGATGAAATCTACGAGACGTTTGTGATCAGCTGCGTGTTGGCTGGACTGGTTCAGATCAAGGACTTCTGGCTCAAGAAGGACAAGTATCTGAAGCACGAATGGATTAAGCAGCCGAAAAAGTGGATTGATCCGCTTAAGGAATCATCCGCAACAAAAACAGCTATGCAGACAGGACAGAAGACGTTCAAGCAGATCGCAGCTGAGAGTGGCCGGGATTGGCGGCGTCAGGTTGACGATATGGCCGAAGTCCTGGAATACGGACGCAAAAAAGGAATTGACCTGGAAGGGGTGATATTCAATGCCAAGAGCAAAGAAAAGGATCCGGAAAAAGAAGATGCAGCAGGCCAGGAACCTTCTTCTGAAGAGGGAGGCGGCGGCGACACCACTGCAGGCGGATCCGAAGCATCAAAAGAATAAGGGCATCCGGGAACTTACTATCGGAAGTATTCGTGCTTTAGAAGGCGAAGGAAATGAAAGAACCTTCGTTCTCAGTTTCTCTTCTGAAGAACCATATGATCGGTGGTTTGGCCCTGAGATTCTGGATCACGCAGACGGATGCGTAGATCTTGAGAGAATCAACAGTATCGGATGCGTTTTATTTAACCATAAACGTGATTACGTCATCGGAAAAATCAAGAGGGCGTGGATCGAGAATGGTCGAGGCCAGGCAGAAATCGAGTTCGATACTGATGAAGCCTCGGAAGTTATCTATCAGAAAGTCAAAAGCGGAACCCTTAAAGGAGTCAGCGTCGGCTACATGGTAGATTCCTGGGAGGAAGTAATGCCAGGAAAGCAGTCTGCAGATGGAAGATTTACAGGACCATGCAGCATCGCAAGGAAGTGGGCGCCTTACGAGATCAGCATCGTATCTGTACCGGCAGATCCAACCGTCGGGGTCGGAAGATCCGACGGCGATGGGGAATCCGGGAAAACCAGCCTGGAGATGTGCGAACGGCAACTTCAAATAAACAAAAATTTAATGGAGGAAGAGACAGATGACAATCAGAGAAATGATTGAAAGACAGCAGCAGATTGTTAATGCGGCAAGAACTGCCGGCCGAGATATGACGTCGGAAGAAACCGCAGAGTTCGAGCGTCTGCAGAGAAGCATTGATGCTGCAAGAGCTGCTGCCACACATGGTGCCGGAAGCTCCGGCCAGGGATCCTCTGCAACACCTGCTGCAGGATCCAGACAGCAGAACACCGGCGATGATCCGGATGGTGATCCTGACCCGGAGGGTGACACTCAGAGGGCAGTAGCTGCAGAAAGAGCAAGAATCCAGTCTATCACAGAGATGTGTGCTCAGTTCGGTATGGAATCAAGAGATTACATTCAGAACGGAACCACAGTGGATCAGATGAGAGCTGCAGTCATCGAGCACCTTACAAACGGAGGCGCTCCGGTAAACACAGGGGTCAGAGTCCTGAGATCCGAAGAAGACAAGTACAGGGCAGCAGTCTCCGATGCACTTCTTCAGAGAGGCGGAATAACAGTCGAGAAACCTGCGGAAGGCTCCAGGGACTTCATGGGAATGAGTATCCGTAACCTTGCTGTTGAATGTCTGATCAAAGAAGGCGGAAGTACAGACTTGTACAGAAAGTCCGCTGAGGAAATCTATCAGATGGCAGTCAGAGGATTCTACAATCCAGAATCTGCGTTCCCTGCAATCCTGGATCAGACTATCGAGAAAGCCTACAAGGAAGGATACAACAAAGTAAACGTGACTTTCGATAAGTTCTGCAAAAAAGGAACACTGACAGACTTTAAGAAACACGACAACTACTATGTAGCAGGACCCGTCGGTGAGTTCTACGAGGTACCGGAGAACGGAGAACTGAAACATGATGTATTTAGCGATGCGAAGTTGCCGCAGCGACAGCTGAAAACATACGGTCGCCAGTTCACACTGTCCAGAAAAGCCTTCGTGGACGATGACATCAGCCTTGTAACATCCGTTCCGGCCAGATATGCAGCAGCCTCAAGAAGAACCCAGAACAAACAGGTATTCGAGATCCTTCTGAAGAACCCGGCCATCTACGATGGAGCTCAGCTCTTTGGAACAGCTCACAAGAACCTTGTTAAAACTGGTACCGGTGTCACCCAGGAAGCTATGCAGACGATGATTATGGCACTGGCAAACCAGCGTGACCAGTTCGACCAGGCAATCGTGATCAATCCGCGCACCATCGTCGTTCCTTCTGGCCTGAGCTTCGACATGTACACACTATTCAACAGCCCGTACATCGAAACAAAGGATAATACCCAGGCAGTAAACCCGCTTTACAACTACCGCGGAATGCTGGAAGTCGTAGAGGACCCGACCATCAACACACTGTGCGGAGGTATGGGAAATATCATGCCATGGTTCCTGTTCGGTAATCCTTCAGACTGCGACGGAATCGAGATCGACTACCTGAATGGCCAGGAAATCCCGACGATCAGAAGAATGGAAGCTCCTGGACAGCTTGGATTTATCTGGGATATCTACCTCGATTGGGGCATCACCGTAATGGATTATCGCTCCATCGTCAAGAACCCAGGCGTCAAAGTCAGCACCAAGCTGGAACTTGCGTAAGAAAGGAGGACATAGAACATGAGTAAAGCCGCATATCACCAGAGAGGTGAAACTCTTGATTACACAAACACCGGAGCCAGCGCGATTGAAGCAGGGACTATCCTGACAATCGGAAAAAGGATCGGTGTAGCCGCTACTCTGATTCAGCCGAAAGCGCTTGGAGCTGTTGATGTAGTCGGCGTATTCACAATGCCAAAGACCTCAACCAACGCAATCACAATGGGAACTCCGGTCTACTTCGATGGTACAGGAATCACAGAGACCGCATCCACTAATGTCCTGGCAGGCTACGCAGTGGCCGACGCAGCTGCCGGTGATAAAGAAATCCTTGTAAAGATCAACGCATGAAGCTGATCGCAAAAGTTCCGATCTTATATTTTGCACATCTGTATGAGGTCGGAGATGAGCTGCCGCTTCAGAGCCAGACCATGGTGGATGCGTGGTTGAAAGCAGGAACTGCAGAGAGACTGGAAGACGGTCAGGAGCAGAAAAAGCCTGCGAAGCGGCCGAAAGCCAGAATGGCAACGGCCAGACCTGGACAGATCGGGATATCCACGACCGGTAACGAGGAAGACCTCGCCGGCAGGATTCCGGATTCTCCGGAGCGCCATGCATGAGCTTTAAGGACATAATCGCAGAAGATGTGCACCGAACATTCATGAACCCGGAAGAGTTCTCTGACATTCACAACCTGAATGGAGTTAATGTCCCCGTTCAGATTGACTCAAACGAGCAGATCGAGAGGGAGAAAAGATTCAACCAGCATATGGATGGAATCTACCTCAATCAGAAGCTGATCTATGTATCAGCGGAAGATTACAGGAAAGCCCCTGGGCGGTCAGGTATGCCAAAGCAGGGAACTGCACTGTCACTCGACGGAAAAATATACCGCGTAGCCGATGCAATCGACGAAGGCGGTGTGTATTCCATCACACTGGAGGCGAACAAAGCATGATCACGTTTCAGGTAGACCAGGCCAGCCTGCAACATGTACAGAAAAAGCTGGGAACGATGCAGAGCAAGGCTCCGATCGTTATATCCAGAGCCCTGAACAAGACGGCGGTAAGCGCCAGGCAGAGACTGGCAAACAGAGCCCAGCAGGCATATACGGTCAAGTCCGGAGGATTCAAAAAAGATATGCAGATCAAGAAGGCGTCGTCCGGAAACCTGGTGGCAGAAATCAGGTCTCAGGGCCGCCCTCTTAAGATCACAAAGTTTAAATATTCAGCTCCGCAGTCCGGAGCCAAGGCAGACATCACAAAGAGTGGTCTGAAAGCCCTTGTGATGGGAAACATTAAGGCATTTAAAAGAAATGGTCAGATTTTCCAGAGGCGTTCTGCTGCCAGGCTACCGATTAAGGTGCTGTCGTCCAACTCAATCCCGAAGATGATCGGAAGTGAGAAGAGGGTGTACGGTATCGTGAAGCCGAATATCGAGAGCGACCTCCGGAAATACATGGAGGCACAGATCAAAATGCTTGTGGGGTGATTGAATGACAAGAAAAGATTTGCAGGACGCCCTGGTTAAAGAAACCAAAGAGCTCCTGAAGGACGTGTGGGCTAAGAATTCACTTGGAGAAGACGTCCAGGCTCAGGTGTTCCCACAGCGCCTGCCAGTTATGACTGAAGATGAAGACGATGAAACGAAGTTATTCCCTTACGCTATCGTTCGCCTGGGAGATGCAAAGACTGCCGGAGATGAAGACCCATGGCACGTCACAGTTGACTGGCTCCTGGGAGTGTATGACGACGAACGAAAAGGCCAGGGACATCTTCATATCCTGACGATGATCGAAAGAATCACAGACCGCTTCATTGCGGAGCCCTTACTGGATCACAGATACAGGGCAGAACAGGACATGGAAACAGCTCTTCAGGATGAAGACACCTATCCCTTCTATTTTGGAGGGGTGGAAATAACATTTTCAATACCAAAAGTAGGAAGGAGAGACGAATACGCATGAGTGCAACAGAAAAAGCTGCTACAGCTGATGAAAAGACACCTGTGGCAGTTCAGAAGGCCCCGTCTGAGGCCGAGAATAAGGCCCGGGAGCCACTTATGTACGTCGGCCCTACAATTCCTGGAATCGCCATCCAGAACACCGTATATGAGCCGATTCCGGAAGCAGCCATGGAAGCTGCAAAAGGGCTCCCGGTTTTCCTTGATCTTTTTATTCCAATCATGAAATATCCCGATGCGGAACAGCAGATCAGGAAGAAAACCGGACGATTATACAGTGCTTTCATAAAAGCGCTGACACTCAAAAATAAAGGAGGAAAAGCAGAATGATTAATCATGGAATCAAGATCAGGGAAGAAGCTACTGCCTTGACCGCACCAGTTACTGGCGATTGCTCAGTGCCGGTCGTAATCGGTACCGCACCGGTAAACATGGCAGCGGATCCAGCGGCAGCAGTGAACGTCCCGATTCTGGCAAATTCTGCAGATGAAGCAATCGAAGCACTCGGATACATTGCTGATTTTAAAAATTACAGCCTTTGCCAGATGATGTACCTTACATCTAACGTATACCAGGTTTCTCCAGTAGTTTATATCAACGTACTGGATCCGGCGAAGCACAACAAAGCGCTTGCTGAAACAGAAGTCCAGGTCAATGACCTTCAGGCAGTGCTGGCAGTAGAAGGCGTCATTCTCGATGGTCTTACCGTAAAGGCAGGCAGTGCAGCCCTGGCAAAAGGAACTGACTATGATCTGGAATTCAATGAAGATGGACACCTTGTAATCAGTCTCATTGGTACCGGTGCCGGAAAGTCAGCTACATCTTTGAAAGTATCCGGAAAGCAGCTTGACCCTTCCAAGGTCACAAAAGATGACATTATCGGAACATACAGCGCAGGAAAAGAGACAGGAATGCAGCTGATCAGACAGGTGTATCCGAAACTCAGCATCGTTCCGGGACTCCTGATCGCTCCGGGCTGGTCTCAGATTCCGGAAGTTGGCGTAGCTCTGGCAGCCAAGGCAGCAAACATCAATGGCGTGTTTAAAGCTCAGGCCCTCATGGATCTGGATACTGCAAAAGCAACCAAGTACACCGACTGCAAACAGGTGAAAGAAGATTCCGGATTCACATCTATATTTGGAGTCCCGATGTGGCCATGCGACAGGATCGGCGATCTGATCTTCGCAAAATCTGCAGTTATGGCTGCGAGGATTGCATATCAGGACGCTGAGAATGGAAATGTGCCGAACCTTTCTCCGTCAAACAAGCTGCTCGGCGTTACCGGTCAGTGTCTGGCAGATGGCACTGAGGTCATCCTGGATCAGGATCAGGGAAATACAGTCAACTCATTCGGAGTATTGACTGCCATCAACCTGAAGGGCTGGAGAAGCTGGGGTAACTACACCGGAGCATATCCGTCCAGCGGAGATGCAAAAGACATCTGGATCGCTGTGCGTAGAATGTTCAACTGGCACGGAAACACATTCATTCAGACCTACTTTGACAAAGTAGATGATCCGATGAATACAAAGCTCATCGAGAACGTGGTCGATTCTGAGAATATCCGTACCGGAGCATACGCACCAGAATACTGGGCCGGAGCTTCTATGGAGTACAGAAAAGACGATAACCCGACAACTGATATCCTGGCAGGCAAGATGACATTCAGACAGCACATTGCGCCATACACACCGGCCCAGGAGATCAACAACGTATTGAGCTACGACACAGATATGCTGGCCGCAGCACTTGGAGGTGAATAAAAAATGGCAGCAGGACTGATTATTCCTGAACTCTTGAACCATTACAACGTGTACAACGATGCACAGAAACTGATTGGTATTTCCGGAGATGTTGAGCTTCCGGATTTTGAGGCCATCACAGAAACCATCGAAGGAGCCGGAGTGCTTGGAGAAATCGAAGCAGCAGCGACAGGACAGTTTTCTTCCATGACCGTAAAAATCCCGTTCAGCGTTCTGTATGAGGATATGTTTACAATCGTGAACTCTGCATCAGGAGTACAGCTGACTCTGAGAGGCTCCATGCAGTTCATGGATCCAACCACAGGAGTTACTGATCACTATCCGATCAAAGTAGTGATCCGCGGAAAATGCAAGAAATATTCCCTCGGCAAGATGACCAAGGGTAAAAAGATGGATCCAAGTGTAGAACTTGAGATTCTTTATATCAAGATCGATGTAAACAACAAGTCAGTGGTAGAGCTGGACAAGGCGAACTTTAAGTACGCTGTCAATGGCGTCGATCTTCTCGAAAAAATCAGAAGTCAGTGCTAAATCACAGGAGGAAAGATAATGAGCAAAGAAGAAGCAACCAAAATCGTAAACATTGACAAAGCCGGGGAAGATGCGCAGGATAACGACCTTTTAGTCAAACTTACGCGTACATACAACTTCGAGGGAACAGAAATCTCCGAGGTTGACCTTAGTGGCATGGACAACCTGACAGCGAATGACATGATCAGAGCTAACAAGGTTCTTCAGAACAGCGGAACAATCACTGCGGTTCCAGAGACAAACCTGGAATACGCCATGATCATCGCGGCAAGTGCAACTGGTACCCCGGTTGAGTTCTTCAAGGGTCTGAAACCTCGCGATGCGATCAAAATCAAGACAAAGGTCACGAATTTTTTCTTCGGAGAGGAATAGACCCCAGTGATTTGTCCGACCTCCGCAAGCTGTGCCTTGCACTGGCCTTAAATCTTAAGACAGGCCTGGATTACTTCATGGGCCTGTCAATCTTTGAGCTTATAGACCTGTGTGAGGACCTTCAGGAGGTGAGCAAACAACAGTGAGCGATTACAAGATTAATATCAAGATCGCGGGCCAGTTAGAGAAATCGTTCTCTGCGGCCATGAAAGCGGCAAAAACCGGACTGAAGGGTCTGAGCACGATCGGAAAGATCGGAGCAGCAGGGCTCGGAGCTGCCGGAGCTGCCATCGCTGCAGTAACTGCGGCAAGTGTTAAGACCGGCTCAACCTTCGAGGCGGCAATGTCGTCAACTGCTGCCACTGCAGGAGCCACAGCAGAAGAATACGACAAGTTAAAAGCGGCAGCCATGCAGATGGGCCGCGAGACATCCAAGACGGCCACAGAATCAGCCCAGGCCCTCGAATACATGAGTTTGGCCGGCTGGACGGTAGATCAGTCTATCGCAGGCCTGCCATCGGTTCTGAGACTTTCAGAAGCGACCGGTCTGGACCTGGCTAGGACATCTGACCTGGTTACGGATTCCATGTCCGCCTGCGGTGTCACTGTTGATGGCCTCGCAGATTACCTGAATATCTGTGCAAAGGCGAACAATAAATCTAACCAGACTGCAGAACAGCTCATGGAAGCCTACATCGGCGTAGGCGGAACCATGAAGAACCTCGGCGTGCCGATCACAGAGAGCGCAACGGCTCTTGGCGTAATGGCGAACAGAGGTATCAAAGGCAGCGAGGCCGGAAATGCCCTGAATGCGATCATGGTCAACCTGACATCCGGAGCCGGACAGGCGGGAACCATGATGGAGAAGTTGGGGCTCTCGGCATTTGACTCGGCCGGAAACTTCAAAGGCCTTAAGGGAACACTTACGGAGTTGAATACAAAGCTCTCCGGGATGACGCAGGAAGAACGAAACGCGGCTCTAGCGGCGATCGGCGGAAAACAGCACGTCGATGCTCTGAATGACCTCCTGCAAGGCCTGAACGCTACCACAGCAGACGGCGCCATCGAATGGGACGCCCTGGCTAATGAACTTCAGAATGCAGATGGTGCGCTGGAGGATATGGCCAAAACAAAACTGGATAACTTGAATGGCGACATGGCTATATTCCAGTCGGCATTAGAGGACACCGGTATCAAGATCTATGACAACCTGAATAAACCTCTCCGCGCGGCCGTACAGTACGGAACGCAGGAGATTTATAAACTGTCAGATGCGCTCGTATCCGGAGGCTTCTCTGGATTCGTTGGAGAAATAGGATCGGTTCTGGCAGATGGAATCGTTCAGATTTCAGCCTATGGTCCGAAAGTGGTCAACATGGCCACTGCATTAACAACGAGCTTTCTGACGGGAATCCGGAATAATGCCGGAGCTATTGGAGATGGAGCAGCTGAGATCGGCGCCTCGTTTGTTTCCGGAATCATCCGGATTGTGCCAAGGATTCTACAGACAGGGACGCAGCTCCTGGATGAATTCCTAAAGGGAGTAGACACCAGGCTGCCGGAGCTTATGACGTTAGCAACTAAGGTCGTTGAACAGTTCAGCAGCGGAATCACGTCTCATCTGCCAAGTATCGCAAGTTCAGCTGTAAGCATAGCGACAACGCTGGCTCAGGGTTTGGGGGATTTCGTCCCGGCGCTGATCACAGCCGGTGCAGATGCTATCGTGGCCATTGCGGACGGACTGGCAGGAGGTTCTCCGGAGCTGATCACAGCAACGGAAGAAGCTATCAGCAAAATCATGGATGCGGTCGTTCAGGCGGCTCCGAAATTACTGCAGGCAGGGCTCACGCTCGCGCAGTCGATCGGAAAAGGACTGATGGACGGAGTAAGTAACTTCTTCACAGACCTCGGAAACGGAAACGCCAGTCTTTCACAGGGCGTGGCTGCATTCGCACCACTGCTTCTGATCGGAGGCAAGATCGCGCCGGTATTCAAAAAAGCAACTGATGCGGTGAAAGCGCTCTCGCCAGCATTAAAAGGGCTCGGTTCCAAGGCAGGAACGGCCTTCCAGGTACTGGCAAACTTCCCGTCAATCGCAAAGCAGTTCGTTATTGATTCAGGAGGAATGAAGAACGCGATCGCATCGATCGCAAAAGGCGGCCTGAGTAAGATCGGCGGTATGTTTAAAGCAATCGCATCACCAGCAGGAATCGCAGTAGCAGCCATCGCGGTATTAACTGCAGCATTCTTGCATCTATGGAATACAAACGAAGGGTTCCGGAGCGCAATCTCAGGAATCTGGAGCCAGATAACCAGTACAATAAGCAGTTTCGGACAGAGCATCGTCTCGTCGCTGAATGGCTTAGGCTTTAACTTTCAGAACATCACCCAGGTACTCTCCGCGGCATGGAATGGATTCTGTAGCTTGCTGGCCCCGGTTTTTGTCGGAGCTTTTCAGCTGATTGCAGATACCATTCAAGCAGTAACCGGAGTTATATCCGGAATCATTCAGACAATCGCTTCGATCATTCGTGGAGATTGGTCAGGAGCAATGCAGGGAATTCAGACGATCACGTCGTCCGTTTGGAATTTCATTCTGAACATAATCAACACAATCGGTTCAACGATTTGTGGTGTGATCAACGCGTTCCTGAGTCTGATCGGAGTTGACTGGCAGGTATCCTGGGACAGCATTAAGAACGTAGCGAGCAACGTATGGTCGGGAATTCAGTATCGAAAAGTACTCTATCAGCAAGGTCGCCATTAACCTCGAAGGACTCCTTGAACTTGAGTATCTTGATGTGGTTCGCATCCGCAAAAAAGAGAATACATTTACAACTATGGCTACCAATGTCAACGACAAGGAAAGTGGTTGCATTCTTCGGATTACAAAGCGAGAAGCAGCCATAAGAAGCGGCAATGGAAGAGTGAACAAATGAAACAGAGGGATACAAGCATGACGCGAGAATCGCTTGAAGGATATGGACGTGTTCGTCTCCATAGCGATCGGGAATCTATTTGTGAAGAAAACTCGCGACAGATACGGCGAGGATGAAATGTTTCGAGTCAAGCCAGCCTTCCTTCACAATCGTCATCATATCGTCATACAAGAGATTTCGGTCTTTCACAACGCGATATCCCTCATAAATGAACAAGCAGGCACCGCACATGAGCGGTGGCGGTGGCCGTGAATGCGCCCACCACCGGCCGGGTGGGC
>OLNF01001798.1_pt1 | contig 17882 bp, 11 predicted proteins | sample 1673061 | NCBI WGS metagenome assembly OLNF01 (sample SAMEA3136751, study PRJEB25190) | human gut metagenome | reverse complement strand
CCGAAGCCGCCGCCGAAACCTCCGCCAAAGCCGCCGCCGAAGAGATCGTTCAGAATGTCGGCAAAGCCGCCGAAGCCCTCGGCGCTCGACTGGAAGCTGGACGGATCGAACGCGGCGAAGCCGTACTGGTCGTACTTCGCGCGCTTATCGGCGTCGGAGAGCACCTCGTAGGCCTCGTTGACCTCTTTGAACTTCTGCTCGCACTCCTTGTCGCCGGGGTGCAGGTCGGGGTGAAATTCCTTCGCCTTTTTCCGGTAGGCTTTCTTTATGTCGTCGGCACTGGCGCTCTTGTCGATGCCAAGTACCTCATAATAATCGCGTTTATCGGCCATATAGCTATCCTCTTAACATGGAACGCGGGCGGACCGGAAATCCGTCCGCCCCGCATTCCGTTGATTGGGACTCAAATTGGGATGATCTTACTTCTTGTCCTTGTCGTCGTCCACGACTTCGTAGTCGGCGTCGTAGTACTGGCCGCCCTGCTGCTGGCCCTGCTGCGCACCGGGATCGGTGTAGCCCGCGCCCGGATTGCCCTGCGCGCCCTGCGGGTTGGCCTGCTGGTACATCTTCTCGCTGACCTTGTAGAAGGCCTGCGTCAGCTCTTCGGTCGCCTTCTTGATGGCCTCGGTGTCGGTGCCGGAGAGGGCGGTCTTCAGGCTGGCGAGCTTCTGTTCGACCTCGCCCTTGTCGGCGGCGTCGAGCTTGTCGCCCATTTCGGAGAGGGTCTTCTCGGTCTGGTAGACCATCTGGTCGCCCGCGTTGCGGACATCGACCTCTTCCTTGCGCTTCTTATCCTCAGCGGCGAACTGCTCGGCTTCCTTGACGGCCTTGTCGATGTCGTCCTTGGAGAGGTTGGAGGAAGCGGTGATGGTGATATGCTGCTCCTTGCCGGTGCCGAGATCCTTCGCGGAGACGTTCACGATGCCGTTGGCGTCGATATCGAAGGTGACCTCGATCTGCGGCACGCCGCGGCGCGCCGGGGCGATGCCGTCCAGATGGAAGCGGCCGAGGCTCTTGTTGTACTGCGCCATCTCGCGCTCGCCCTGCAGGACGTTGACCTCAACGGAGGTCTGGTTGTCCGCGGCGGTGGAGAACACCTGGCTCTTGCGGGTCGGGATGGTGGTGTTGCGGTCGATCATCTTGGTCATCACGCCGCCCATGGTTTCAACGCCCAGGGAAAGCGGGGTGACGTCGAGGAGCAGAATGCCCTCAACATCGCCGGAAAGCACGCCGCCCTGAACAGCCGCACCAATAGCGACGACCTCGTCGGGGTTCACCGACATGTTCGGCTTCTTGCCCGTCATGGTCTCGGCGAGCTGCTGGACGGCCGGCATGCGGGTGGAGCCGCCAACGAGAATGACCTCGTCGATGTCGCCCGTGCCAAGATCGGCATCTTTCAGCGCGCGCTCAACAGGCTGCTTGCAGCGGTCGAGCAAATCTTTCGTGATGCGCTCGAACTCAGCGCGGGTCAGCGTGTAGTCGAGGTGCTTCGGGCCGGTCGCGTCGGCCGTGATGAACGGCAGGTTGATGGAAGCCTGCGTGGTGGAGGAAAGCTCCATCTTCGCCTTCTCGGCGGCTTCCTTCAGGCGCTGCAGAGCCATCTTGTCTTTGCGCAGGTCGATGCCGCCGTTGTCAGCAGCGAACTTGTCGGCCATCCAGTCGATGACGCGGTGGTCCCAGTCGTCGCCGCCCAGGTGGTTGTCGCCAGCGGTGGACAGAACCTCGAACACACCGTCGCCGAGCTCAAGCACGGAAACGTCGAACGTGCCGCCGCCAAGGTCGAACACGAGGATCTTCTGATCTTTGTTCACCTTGTCGAGGCCGTAAGCCAAAGCAGCAGCGGTAGGCTCGTTGATAATACGCTTCACTTCGAGGCCAGCAATTTTGCCAGCGTCTTTGGTGGCCTGACGCTGAGCATCGTTGAAGTATGCAGGAACGGTAATGACGGCCTCGGTAATCGGCTGACCCACGCGCTTCTCGGCGTCAGCCTTCAGCTTCTGCAGAACCATGGCCGAAATTTCCTCGGGAGTGTATTCCTTGCCATCGATGTCGACGACGGAACGGCCATCCTTGCCCTTCACGACATTGTAGGCGACGGTCTTGCGCTCTTCGGCAGTTTCGTCGTAGCTGCGGCCGATGAAGCGCTTCACGGAAGAAACGGTGTTCTCAGGGTTGGTGACAGCCTGGTTCTTAGCGGCCTTGCCGACAACGCGCTCGCCGTCTTTGCGGAAGCCCTCGACCGACGGAGTGGTGCGGTCGCCTTCGGCGTTCACCAGAATGGTGGGCTCATTGCCTTCCATAACCGCCATCGCGGAGTTCGTGGTGCCCAGGTCGATACCCAGAATCTTGCCCATATCTATTCAGCCCTTTCTCGTTGACGGGACTGCATCCTGCAGCCCCGCTGGTGGCATTGCCACCGACTGTTCTTACCTTGCTTGTTCGGTTCGAAGCCCGCAGCTTTTGCCTCCGCGACCTTCGTGCCTTCTTGGTACATTTGGCAATATAAAATCTAAGTGCCTCATTGTCAACTTATCTGACAATTTATTTTGCACGTTACTTAACTGTCACTTTGAATGATTATTTATATGCCCCATATAGGGAAGATATGCGAGCAATACCTACATATTGTGGTTTTAGGCCGTCCTATACAACAAAAGCCCCACTCGACGGTAGCCGAATGGGGCTCTTGAAATCTCAGTGAGGGATTGTTAGGTCGGCGCTTTCACGGCCGCACGCACCGCCGCTGTCGAAGGGTACGCCAGCTGTCGCGCACCAAAGCTTCCGCTTGCTACCTGGCCTCGAGGCCCATCTGCAACATGTACACCTCTTCGCGCAGCTCGCGTGCATCTGCATTGGTAAGGCGGCCGGCCTCGCGCATAAGGCGAATTTGTTCGAGCTCCATCGAAAGCGCCTCGGCCTCGATGTCACGCGTTTTCGCCTTCACGCGACGCTTTCCCAAAAACGTGCCACGCACCTTGCGGCCGGTATGCGTCTCTTCGCCGGCGAGCGCAGCGGAAGCCGCCGATGCGGCATCGGCCACGGCATTTGCCGCGGAGGCCATCTTGGCCGCCAAATCGGCATCATCGGAATCGGGCGCGACGAACGGAATCGTGCCCGTTTCGGAAGGCGACCCCATCACAGCCTCCAGTTGGGCTTCGCGCGCCTCGGCGGCGTCGAGTACGCGCTTGCTTTCGGGAGTGACCTTCGGAATATCGATGCCCGTTATAGCCTCGAGCTTCGCCGTGGAATCGGGCAGCACGGCGCACTTCTCTTCGGCGGCCTCGCGCGCCTCCTCGCGAGCTTCGACGGCCGCTTCCGCTTCCACGCGGGCCACGCGCAGGCGCAACGCCATAAGGTTAGCGTTGTATTCGCTCTTCAACAGGCCCGCAGCATGACGGCCCTCAGCGTCGAGCGCGGGCTCGATGCTTTCCAAATACTGCAAGGCGTGTTCTTCGGCGGCAATGATGAGTTTCGACATTTCGCGCTTGCATTCATCGGTCATATTCGAACCGCGAACTTTGTCCACAATGAAGCGAACCGTCCATGTGAACGGGGCTTTCTTGCGCAAATCGGGCCGCGCAACAACCGCACCGGGAGCAACGCCCGCGCCCGCCACAATGGGAGCGCCCGAGCCAAGCGTCGAAGCAAACTTCGAATGCGAGCCGCGCTTAAGCACGTCAATGCTGTGGTTGAGTGTACTCGCATAGCGCTCGCCCGCCGCGCGACTCACTTCGCCCGACGCCATTTTTTCGCGCACGAATTCGAGCTGGTCGCCCAGAACATCAATGCGCATGCCGCGCAGCGTGTCGTCGGAAACCTCGCGCTCGCGCACCAAATTCATACGATCGCGGTATGCCTGCACGGTAACGCGCGTAGGCACCGCCGTTTCGGGGGTCTCTTTCTCAAGCAGCTCGTCGATAACATTCTGCAAAATGTCGACTTCCACCTTAGAGCGCGGCGAGGCGCCTTCGCTTTCTTCAGCGGGAGCCAGCAGCGGCACCACGAAATTCGCAATGAGCAACGTGAGCACAATAACGCCCGACGCAAGGAAGATGAGCAGGTCGCGGTTGGGAAACGGCGTCGTCGCGTCAATGAAGTACGGAAGCGACATAACGACCGAAAGCGTCACGGCGCCCTTCGGGCCAGCAAGCGTAATCACGGCCGCGTTGCGCAGGAAATCGGCGTTGATCTTCGGACGGGCGCCCTCGCGATTGCGCGTGAGTTTCTCCATAACCACGACCCACGCGAAACGCACGCCAAGCACGATGGCAGTGATAAGCACGATAAGAACGAGGAGCCACGCGCCACCCTGACTGCCCGACGCATTCCATGTAGGCAGAATAACCTCGGGAAGCTTCATGCCCAGCAGCACGAACACGATGCCATTAATCACGAATACGATGAGCTCCCACACATTTTCGCTGGCCACGGCGTAGCGAGACGATTCGATGGTAAGCGAGCTCGGGTAGAACTTCATGAACAGCGCAGCCGCAACCACGGCCAAAATGCCGCTCACGGCGAAGTGCTCGGCGGTGAGGTACGCGAAAAACGGCATGACCACTTCGAACAGCAGAAACACCGTGGGCGTTTCAAGACCGAGCGCGCGCACGCGGCCAAGCACGAACATCACGATTGCCGCGAGCACAAGGCCCACGACCACGCCGCCAACGAAGTCGAACAGAAAGGTGGCCGTTGCGTTGAACAACGAGAACGTGCCCGTAATAGCCGCCGCGATGGCGAATTCGAATGCCACAACGCCTGATGCGTCATTGAACAAAGCCTCACCCGAAAGCAACGATTTTTGGCGATCGGTAAGCTTGACGTCTTTGCCCATGGCGGCAACGGCGGCGGCGTCGGTGGGACCGAGCGCGGCGCCTAGCGCGAAGGCGGCCGCAAGAGGAATAGACGGCACGATAAGGTTCAGCACGAAGCCAACCACGAGCGCCGTAATGAACACCAGACCAATAGCGAGCGAGATGATGTGTCCCTTGTTTTTCCAAAGCGCGCCCTTGTCGGCATGACGCGATTCGTCGAAAAGCAGCGGCGCGATGAAGATGAGCAGGAAGAGCTCAGGATCGGAAATAACCGCCGAGGGGTCTTCGGCGATCAAGAAGCCGACTACCGCGCCAAGGGCGATTTGCACAAGCGGCATGGCCAAGCGGGAAAATACCTGGTCGAAAATGCTTGAGACAAGAACGCATCCAAGCAGCAGCAAAACGACTTCGAACGATTCCATGGGGCTCCTTTAAGAGTCGGCCTATGCGGCACACGCCACATATATCAGTACAAACCGCCATGGTAACCGACGCATCGCAAACAAGCCGAAAGCGTTAACGCTTCGCTACGAAAAACCGCCAACGCTGAAGGGCGGCCGAAAACCTTCTGTTAAATGCTCGTAGCGTTTAACAGAAGAGAGCGCTTGCGGCCAGCAAGGGCACCCCCCAATGAAAAACTCGTTAGCGGCGCAGCGCAACGAAGCCCACCAACGCTTCAACGGGCTACCTACCCCTCGAACATCTTCATAAGGTCGCGACGATTATGGACCCCGCATTTGTCATAGATGTTTCGCAAATGGGTTTTGACGGTACCCTGTGAAACAAAAAGCTTTTCTTGAATCGTGCGCATATCATGCCCCGTAATCCATAACGAGAAAACCTCGGATTCACGCGCCGTAAGTCCGCGCTCCGCACAAAATTCGCTAATCTTATCGTCGTTCCTTCGCATCTCGTCTTCGGGAGAAACCACAGCGACGGCAATCGCATCTCGGCCTGAAACCGTCAAACCGCACTCGTCAGATGTCTTCGGATGCTCGCAACGGGCCAACCGTCCATCGTCCAAATCGGCCGGCTCTTCATAATCAATTTCAATCACAAGAGATTCGTCCGAAAACACAAATACCGTCGCAAACACAATGGCCAACACCAGAACCAACGGTGCAAGCATACCAACTGGCGCGATTGCAGGCATAACCAAGCCAGCAAGCAATCCTCCCACGAATTCGGCAATCATCCCCATAGCAAAGACGACCTGGGCGGAAACCGGGCTTTTCTTCGCGACAAACACCAGCAGCATCCAGCAAAGCACCTGCGTACATACGCTCGTTGCGAACCCGAAGCGAAACCCTGGGTGCACCGCAACAACCGACAAAGCAAGCGAAATCGAAAAAACGGCAAGCAAGAGCTTGCATGCAACCCCTAAGTCGATTTTCCGCCGTATCGCCGAAACAAGAACGCAGCCCAACGACACAAGCAACGGAATTATCAGGAAGGATACATCAGCCCTGCCAAGGAACGACCCCGGCAATCGCCCTATACCGCGCAACGCATCAATCACAAAGTATACGAGCAGAAGCCCAGCCAATGTTTTCGTGGGAATAGCGGCCCTAATTACCTGAAAAAGAGAGCGATCGACTCCAGTAACGCCATCGCCGCGGGAGCGGTCGGAAGTCTTTCCGACCGGAAGAAGGAGCAACGAAGCCACTGGCAAGATAGAGAGGACGAACCCAGCAATTTCGCAATCGCAAGCCGACACAATCACGCACGTTACGGATCCGACAACCAAAGCCAACCCCGAAGACAGGAAGACTTCACGAGCAGATAGTTCCGCATATGCGACAAACCACGGCAAAAGCAGCCCAATAAACGAAGCGCCAGCCAATACGAAACCAACATATTGAATGGCTTGATTCGATGCAATCGGCGATGCATGCAAAAATGTCCCGACCGAAGCGAGCGCCGCGCAGCAGAAAGCCACCCCAGAGCGAGTTGGCGAGATAGCTCGCCAGCGCGAAATCGCTATTACGAATAAGCAGGCAAGACAGCCAGGCGCCATGGACCACAAGAAGATGTTAAGTCCCGATGATGGCTGAAATTCAGGCACAGCGAATAGCAGGAAGCCCCACGCAACGCAGAATCCAAAACCGGCATATCGCGCGCAGCGATTCAGCGCCCCCATAGCGTCCTGTGCCGTTATTTTTCCGTAGTGAATGTTCCCCATATTTCCTCCGGGAAAATAGTAGCATACGCCGCAACGCGCATTGCGCGCTCAAAGCCGCCCCTCGCTTCAACCATCATATCGACCATTTTTGCCGATATATGTCTCTACCTGCTCTTTCGACACTCTTTCCTGATTTCAAAACAAGCCCTTTTGCTCAATATTGTCTTCGCCGAACGCATACCAATCGTATCGGCGAAGACAATATTGAGGAGGGAATTATGGAACTCAGCAGAAGGAATTTCTTGGCAGGCCTAGCAACTGCGGGCATCGGAGCCGCAGGAATGAGCCTTGCCGCATGCTCACCCGCCAAGGATCAAAACACTGGCGACAAGCAAGAAGCAACGACCGAAGTCGAAAAAAGCGCATCGGGCGATTGGCTCGGCAAGGAACCCGAGATTTCCGATGCCGATGTCGAAGCGGAAGAAGAATGCGACGTTGTCGTTATCGGCCTTGGCAATGCGGGCGTCATGGCTTACCGCTCGGCCGCAGAAGCCGGCGCAAACACCATTGCAATCGAGAAATCTGAATCCTACAACGCGACCGGCGGTGCGTTTGCGCTCATCGGCGGCATGCGCGAGGAGCGCTGGCACGCTGCCGACATCGACAAAGAGGAAATCATCAACCGCCACATGCAGGAATGCGGTTACTACGTAAAACGAGCCATCATCCGACGCTACGTTTACGAAGTGGGCGATGTTTTCAATTGGATCATCGAGCCGCTTACCGACCTCTATATCGCAGAAACCGCGCGCGATGACATCCCCGACGGCAAGGAAAACAATCTTATCCCCGATTCATATCCCCTGCCCGATTGGTACGATTATCGCGACGAAACCTGTCCGACGTTCCCCACGTCCGTCGGATTTGGCAGCTTCCAAGTTGCCCATGGCGAACAAATCGCAGCGGCAGAAGCTACGGGCAACGCCAAGGCGTATTACGGACACTTTGCCGAAAAACTTATTAAGGAAGGCGATGCTGTAACTGGCGTATTCGTGCGCAACGCCGAAACTGGCAAGTATAAGAAGATCGCCGCGAAAAGCGTGATCTTGGCAACGGGCGACTATTCTTCCGACAAGTCCATGCTTGAAGCATTCGCCCCCGAGACCTTGGCCAATGACGTTCCCGCCATGTGGATTCACACCGATGTCGAAGGCAACAATACCAACCGAGGCGACGGCCACCGCATGGGCACCTGGGCTGGTGCGCGCATGCAGCAACACCACGCCCCCATGATTCATCACATGGGCGGCGGTGCCGACATTACGGGCAAAGGTGTTATGGGCATCGATGGCTTCCTGAACATCAATCTCCTCGGGGAGCGATTCATGAACGAAGATGTTCCTGGCCAGCAAATCGAAAACCAAATCGAAATGCAGCCGCAGCACAAGACCTATCAGATTTTCGACTCGAAGTGGCCCGAACAAGTCGGAAAATTCGCGCCAGGCCACGGTTGCGTGAATTACCGCCAAAGCGAAGACGAAGCTCCGAAAAACAACCCCGGCGCCGGATTCAACACCCGCAGCGAAGAGTTTGTAGAGAACGCCGTGGCGCAGGGCAATTGCCTTAAGGCCGACACTATCGACGAATTGCTCGCCCAAATGGAAGGCATGGATGTCGATACGGCGAAAAAGACCATCGAGCGATACAACGAGGTTTGCAAATCGGGCACAGACACCGATTTCGGCAAGGATTCTCGTCGTCTGTGGGCGTTGGAAAATCCGCCGTATTACGCCTGTGCGTTCGAGCCCGCCATCATGCTGACATGCGTCGGTGGCCTTGAATCCGATGAGAATTGCCATGTGTACAACGAGGACCGTCAAATCATTCCTGGCCTTTATGCATGTGGCAATGTCCAAGGCGACCGCTTTGCCGTTAATTACCCCATCTCGCTGAAGGGGCTCTCCGTTGGCATGGCTCAGTTCTACGGCTACATCGCAGGCCAAAACGCTGCCTCTGGCAAATAGCCACCTCCTTTTCAGGAGCTCCCACCCTCCCTGGAGCCCCTGAAATCAATAGCGCGACGTCCCTCATCAATCCAGCAGAAGAGCACCGCGAAGCGAAAACCCGCCATACCCAAATCTGTCAAATCCCCCTATCGGGTTTGGGCATGAAAAAGCCGGCCGCGAATGCGACCGGCTTTCGGCGGTTGGAGACCAGAAATCAGGGCCAGCAACCGGGACCAACCGAAATCCGCTAAACGCTACGAGCATTAAGCGAGTTGCCCCGACTAAAGCTCACCCCTCCAATTCTCGCGCTGAATAGCCCGCGCGAACCACGAATGGGCCTTCGCTTTTTCGGGTGACCACCAACAGAGCGTCCCATTCTTCCATGCAGCCAAATGAACAAAGCCGTCGGTATTGTCGAGAACCACCGCCTCGTGCGTGTACGACAAAACCTCACCCAGAGCGGAAATGCTCACAGAGAAACGCCGCTCGACGTCCTCGGGGCGAATATCATGACCCCCAACTTGCACGCGATGGCGAATTCTGGTCAAAGCGACTTCAGGAGAATTCACACCGATATAAAAGAGCCGAACCCTGTACCCCAGCGAATACGCTTTCCGAATGCGCGCCACCGTCGATTTCCCTGCGCCGTTCACGCCGGCAAACACAACGAGCGTAGGCTGGCTCGCCATTAGTACACACCACGTTTCACGAGTTCGCGCTGCTTTTGACGCAAAAAGAAATCGGATAGCTCTATATAGAAATCGGCCTCTTCTTGCGTTTTGGCCGACTGAAGAACATCAAGCGGAACGCAAAAGGAAAAGGCCTTCTTGCATTCTTCGAAGAGCTGCGGCAGGTCGCAACGACTTTCGGCGGAAGAAGCCACACGCTCGGAATGCACATCTGCCGACGAGGACGAGGGCCTTCCTGACGACGGATTCTTCAGTAAGCGATCGTAAACCGCGACCTCTGGCAAAACCCACGAGCGCCCAACCTTTGTAGCTTCAAGCGAGCCGTTGGCAATAAGCTGCCGAACCCGAGCGGTCGACACTCCCAAAATTTGCGCGCATTCCGAAACAGAAAGCATGGACTTCCCCTTTGAATCGCCCGATATGAATGCCACCACAATACAAAAACCCTTGCGATACCGCAAGTGTTTTAGAAGCCGCCATGCACTCATAACGTTCAACGAGCATGTCGGCCGCTTCAACAAAGAACAGCATGCGACCGAACGAAAATCTGCCGGATGCTTTCCCCCGCAAAATGCCCAACCTGCTAAATGCTCGTAGCGTTTAACAGGCGGAGCAGGTCCACGGCAGGTTGGGCACGCGGGCGCGAAAAAAGCCGGCCGCGGATGCGACCGGCTTTCAACAATCGGAAGCCAACGGTCAAGGCCATCAGCCAAGCTCAACCGAAACCTGTTAAACGCTACGAGCATTTAACAGATGCAGGGACCGGCTATTTCATGAGCGAGGCAACCGCGTTCGCGAAGGCAACCGGGTCTTCCAAAGGCATGCCCTCGACGAGCAGCGCCTGGTTGTAGAGCAGGCTCGCGTAGGTCTTCACCTTTTCGGCATCGCCCGCTTCCTGCGCGGCCTTCAGCGTGGCGAACACGGGGTGCGCGGCGTTGATTTCAAGCACACGATCGCTCTTGGGCGCTTCGCCCATATCGGGCATCTGCGAGAGAATCTTCTCCATCTCGAGCGACACAGGGCCCTCGGCGGTGATGCACGCCGGCGCGGCCTCGGCCGTGGCAAGCTTCGTGGACACCGCAACCTTCGTCACCGAATCGCCCAGAGCTTCTTTCATGGCGCCGAAAAGGCCTTCGTTTTCCTTCGTGGCGTCTTCGGCGGCCTTCTTTTCGTCCTCAGTCTCCAAGCCCAAATCGCCCGACGCGACGTTCTTCAGCTCCTTGGCCGACTCGCCCTCGCCCCAGGTTTGCATGGTCTGGAACGTGAACTCGTCAACGTCCTGCGTGCACAGCAGCACGTCGTAACCGCGGTCGAGCACCGAATTCACCACAGGCAGCTTCGCCAAACGGTCGGTCGAATCGCCCGCGGCATAGTAAATCGCCTTCTGGTCGGTAGGCATGGCGGCGGTGTATTCCTCGAACGTCACCATCTTCTGCTGCTTGGCCGAATAGAACAGCAGCAGGTCGCCAAGCAGGCCCTTCTGCATGCCGTAGCTCTGGTAAATGCCGAACTTCAGGCCGCGGCCGAACTGCTCGAAGAACTTCTCGTAATCGTCGCGATGGTTGTCGCGCATTTTCTCGAGCTCGCTTTTGATCTTCTTCTCGAGCTTGTTAGCAATAGCACGCAGCTGGCTGTTGTGCTGCAGCGTCTCGCGCGAAATGTTCAGCTGCAAATCGGCTGAATCGACAACGCCGCGCACGAAGTTGAAGCAGTCAGGCATCGCGCGTGGTGCGCTCGAACGTTTCCTTCAGAGTCGCAGCGTCGACGCCCATCTTCTCCGCGAGCTCCTCCACCGTGTCGGCCTGAATCAAAGCGCCTTCCTCGATCATCTTCCCGATCACCGCCACCGACCCATCGGCGATAGTTGGATCCATGGACAGATAGGCCGTTTTGAGCTGTGCGGCCGCTTGGGGATAATTGGCATCGAGAACCGTCCAGCAACGTCCGTGGGTCTGGTTGATAATGGCGGCGCCTTGCATGCTGACGGGCACCTCCTCGTTCATGAAACGGCGACCCTGTTCGTTCACGCGAATCCAGGGAATGAAGAGGGCCGGGATGCCCATCATATGCGCATCGACTATGCCGTAGCTGTTGAGTAGGGCCGAATGGGGCGCGTCGTCTTCCGCGGCTCCTACCGCAAGGCCCATCTCGTGCCCGTCGCCGGTCACACCGACGTTGGCGAATTGCACAGCGGCAATCGTGGCGTAATCGCGCGGGCGCATGTACTTCTTCATGCGCTCCATGTTCGCCGCATAGCCGCCCGTCGCCAACAGGACTCCCTTCGACGCGTTAAGCTGCGTATACGCGCCGTCGCTCCCCTTCACGACAACACCGGTCACTGCACCGTTCTCGTCTTGCACAAGCTGCACGGCAGGCGTGTTGAAGCGAATCTCTGCACCTTGGGCCACAGCGAGGTCGGCAATGGATTTATGGACGTCAGCCAGCCGCTGGACTCGTCCCCCAACCCACGTGATGTTGGCGTTGACGCAGCGCGTCCAACCCTCCATCATGATCCCGGGGAAGGCGGGGAACGTCGGCTCGGCCTCGATGCCCGCCGGCACCAGGGCGTTGTCGTAGAGCCAGTCGAACGCCTCTCCGCTGTGATGATAGAGCGCCGCGAGCTTTGATGCGTTGGCCCGATAGGCACTCGTGGTCATGAGGGCCTCCATGAAGTCCTTGAAGGTCGGACAGGTAAACTGGTGCTGCTTCTGAACCTTCGAGTTGATAGCGAAAATATCCCCGGGATTGGCAGCAGGGGTGCTCATCTTCTCCACCACCAACGTCTTAAGCCCGTTTGCAGACGCATAGGCTGCGGCGGCCGAACCAGCCGCCCCCATGCCGACGATGACCACATCCCAGTCTTCCGTCTGGGCGATGTCAGTCACGGGCTCGGACTCGAACGCTACCTCACCTTGGGGTGGCAACCAGCACTCGTACTCGGCCGTCGGATCCACGGCGCCCGTATCGGGCACGTCCGCAGTCTTGGCCTCTTCCTGCTTACCAGCATTCGGCGCACAGCCGAACATACCCGCGGCACCCAAAAGGGCCGCTGCCGTCATCGATCCTTTCAGGAACGTCCGCCGCTCCATATTCGCCTCATCGATGCCATGCACGTTCGTCTCACTCATGTCGATTTCCCCTCCTTCTCGCCCTCCGTAACGGGCGATCCGATCATTCCCGATTAACCGGGCTGACGGAAGCATATGAGGAGGAATCCGACACGTCATCGCTTGCGCTAGGGGAAATCGACGTATCACCCAGATTTAGGGAGAAGGCTCCCATCAGGCATTTTAATGATTTCAACCAAATCATCGCGGGAATGGATGCCGATCTTGGCATAGATGTGCTTTACATGGGTGCGCATGGTATCCTGCGAGACCATCAGGCGCCGAGCCGCCGCGGGAATGCTCCACCCTTCGCTCAAGCAAGTAAGAACCTCGGTCTCCCGATCGGTCAGCTGGTAGACATCTGCTATGGCCTGACAGCGTTCATGGAGCTCATTCTCGAGGGAGTTAGCCAAAAGCGGCGTCACGGCAATACGCTTCACAGCGAGTGCCTGGGGCTTCTGGAACGACCACGATTCACGAAAGCAGACGATAAAGAACAGGTACGAGCAGAGCGAGAAAACCACGAACCGATCGATGTCCCTGTCACCCGACGCATGTATTGCCATCGACGCGAGGGCAATTCCGAGAAAAAACGCGAGGAACACGAGAAGTGCCGCACCCCAGAATCGCAGAGACCGCACACGGGGATCGCCAAGGCACTGGCTGAGCACATAGAACATCATGCTCACGTTGACCGTAAATGCGCCAAGCAGTACAGCGGCAGTCGCTCCCACCAAGGCATCGCCGGCACATACCAGAAAACAGTAAGCCAATGCCGACAGGACAACGCAGACCTTCGCGTAAGAATAGATGCTCCGTAGGCATCCAAGAGCTGGGGTAATCGTCAAGATGATGGTCAGCGAGAGCAGCGAAAGAATATAGAGCATCGTATAGCTCGCACTCGCCAAACTCGTGGGATTCATCACAATGGGGCAGATCATTCCACCGGCGAACAAAAGCGCGGTCGTCGATCCCAGCACCATGGGAAGCCGACGTCGATCCTCGGCTCCCTCTGGCAATACCGTCTCGTATTCCGTCAAAGAGGAAGAAAGACGTCGATGCGCGATGTACCACACGAGGGAAACCAGGCAGCAGAGGGCGGAACCGGCGAGGGGGAACCTCTCAATGGGAAAGAACACAACAAAGGCGGCAATAAGGGATCCAGGGACGGCATGCTTCCAGAAATCGGTCTCGGAAGTGGCCCGACAGTAATCGACAATGTACATGAACCCCATGGTCGATGCGACAGATAGAAACACGGCGGAGGGAATAATCTCAACGAGCCAGAATCCACCCAAAGCTGGCACAATGGCGTGGGCAGCGAAATACCACGCGACACCGGTAAGGAACAGGGCGCACGTGCGCAATGGTGAAGCCCAGTTCTCCATGGAAAGCGGGCGCATAACCGTTATCTGCGAGGCTATGCCCAGAACAACGAGCACCGCAACTTGGACGATCGCACAAACGATGAAGACCTGCCCATCTGGTTGTGCGTTGATCCGAGCAGGGATGAACGTGAAACCCGTAAGGATAATGGTCAGATTGGCGCACCAATGGAGAATAACCCAGCCATTCCCCAGCTTATAGGAAGCCGAAGGCTCCTCACGACCATCAGTCATGGCATACCTTCCTCACAGCAACGTTGTCGAAATGCCGCACTGAATCGCAAAAGTCCAGACAGCGAAAACCTCTTCCCCCATGCAGGACGAGATGCCCGACGAGCGGACGGCAAGCAGCGTCTACAGCGAAGAGCGCCTCCCATCATACACGATGTGGACCAGCTTCGCGCTCGGTGCGCGACCTCCCGCTTATTCCAGTGGCTCGTCCGTGCCTGGGACGTCCTGGATGGTGCGCAGGCCATTTGACGGCGGCTCGCCAAGGGGGAACCAGTACTTCCACGCCTCGAAGGGATGGGCGCCCTCCACCCGGTCCACGTCCCTAAAGGCGTCCTTGGGGACGATGGTGTGCAGCTTGCGGCCGCTTAGCGTGAGACTCGTGGGGATTCCCTGAAATGACCGGGGCGATAAAGGAGGTAGCGGTATAATGATTCATTACTGCGGGCGTGGTTCAATGGTAGAACTTGAGCTTCCCAAGCTTACAACGCGGGTTCGATTCCCGTCGCCCGCTCCATGGAATCCGAAGCCAGGGACATGTTCCTTGGCTTTTTTTATTTATGAAAACGTAGCGGGGCTCGAGTCCGTTAAATGCTCGCAAGTCGATTAACGAAACAACCGAAACGGGCAACCACCCGAGAAGCCATATTAAAAAAGCCCCTTACGGGGCTTTGATGATGCTTTATTTTGCAGCTCCAATGCGGCAGATGGTGGTTCCGCAATCGGGGCACTTACCCTTGGTGATGGGCTTACCGTTCTTGGTAACGCCCTCAACGGGATCCTGCATTTCCTTCTTAGCCTTGCACTTCACGCAATAAGCCTCGATAGCCATAAGTAACCTCCAATGGTTCATTTGGCAAGCACCCGAGGGGCGCTCCTTAACACAACGACCTTCCATGAGGCCGTTTGAGTACCGACATATAATACCGTATTTTTTAACCCCTCACCTCGCGATTTGTCTCCGAAGAGAACAGGAATCGCCTGAGGTAGCAAAAAAGCCGCCGAATGGCGGCTTTTTCATAGGCTAGATATTCTTCAGCAGTTCCACAACGAAATCGGCAGCCGCATCGACGCTCTGGGAATCGATGTTTTCCACCATGTCGTTCGCTTGAGCGTAGCGAGCCGGTGCATAGCCATCCATACCAACGAGCGATACGGCCTGCATGCGATGCTTCGCGGCATAGCTTGCCGGACTTTCTTTCCAATCGATGGAAGCGCTTGCCAGCTGCACGCCCGACGCCTGAGACGCCTTCTTGATGAAGCGCTTCATGCGAGGCGAGCATTTAGCCTGCGAGAGGTCGCCTTCACGCTCGAGGTAGGAAAGCGTGCCGCCGCCCAACGCCTCGAGGTTCACGATAACAGCGCCGCGCATTTCGGGCGCATGCTCGGCGAGGAACGCCTTGATGCCGCCGTTGTTGGCAAGTTCGGAACCAAGAGCAACGAACCACACCTCAGTGTTGATATCGCCGGCCGCGAAGGAATAGATTTGCTGAATCTCTTCAGCGGTTTCGATCTTATCGCCCTCAGATGCCGCATGGCGCAGCGCAGCTTCATACGCTGAAGCGAACGAATCGGACGAAACCGAAGCGCCCTGCGACAAAGGCTGAACATCGGACGCTACCGCAGACGCAGGGGCCGGAGCCGCCGCATCGTCGGAAGCGGTCCCATTCGCCTCACCCAAAACGCGCGCACGCATATTCGAAAATGCGCCGCCGTTCCAATCGTCGTCTTCGTCACGGAAGCTCTCCCAGCCGCCGCGGGCCTTGCCTACAGCACGCGCCTCGAACTCTTCGTCAACGTCAAGCCAATCCTGAGGAGTGTCCTCCTCTTCTCCCTTGTTGCGATGGAACTTATCAAGGAAGCGACGGAAGCGCGACTTCGGCATCTCCATATATCCCGGGCCTGCAAAAGCGCCCGTCTCGGTGAAATTGTCCTCGTAAGCGGAATCATCGGCATCGTGCACGTACATGTCCTCAGGGTCCATGGATTGCACCAGCTGAGCGCTCACGGGAGCGAACGAGCCCGTTGCGCCTGCCGTGCCAAGCGAAGCCTGCGCAGCATCCATGCCCGGCTGCGCCTGGGCGACATCAGCAGCTTTGATAGCGCCCGACAACGAGGGAAGGGACGCAAGCAAGGAAGGATGGTCGGCCTTCTGCCCGTCATCTTGCGATTCCTGCGCCTGCGACGATGCGACATCAGCCGAGCCGATGGAGGGAAGCAAGCTCAGCAAGCTCCGAGCAGCCTTCTTTCCCTTTGACTCAACGTCCGCCAGCGGCGCGCGCTGCTTTGCGGCAGCGGCAACGGGGGCCATACCGGGCGCGGTGGCGCCGATGTCGGGCAGCGTTATAGGCGCATGCACCTGCTCTTCGGAAACCGTGGGGATGTTCAGCGGCGTAGCCTGCAACTCACCAGGAAGCGCCTCGGGCTGCTCAGCGGTCTTCTTCACCATAGCCGATGAATCAACGCGACCGTTTTCGCTGATAGCAGCATTCGTAGCGTCTAGGCGATTATCTGAACGAGGTGCATCAGACTGACGCTGCTGCGCTTCAGCCTGCACCTTGCGCGGGTCCAGAAATGCCGGCATGGGGATATCGCTTACCGGGGGAACATCGTCGATATGAAGCTGCGTCACGTCGATAGGCGGCGTAGCGACCGTCGCAAATGGATCAGCGCTTACCGCACGCGGCGCGGAAACGGACTTATCTTCGGCAGCATCTGCGATTTGAGAAGGCTGAGGCTCAGCCGCAACCTGCTCAGACGCGGCGGTTTCGGGCACGGCCTGAAGCTCCGACTTCTCCTGCACCTGATCGGCGTTCGTTAATTCGACGTCGGAAGCGCCTGCGCCCTGCTCGACGACAACTGGCTTCGTCTCCACAGGAGCAACCGCGGGTTGCACAGGCTCAATGCTGGCAAGCGGCGCGGGCTGCACCGGGTCGATGGTGGCAAACGGCGAAGGCTGAACCGGCTGAGACGCCGAATCTGCAGCAGAAGCTTCAAGAGGTTGAACGGGCTTGATCGTTGCCCACTGCGGAGCCTTCACTTCGTGAATCGTGTCGCGATCTACGTCGATAGCACGCTCAAGCTCGTGTTCGACGATGTTGTTCGCTTTCGCAAAATGACCGGCGCTTTCCGCAACCGCAGCATCAAGCGCACTTGCGTAGCGAGAGCGCTGCACCGGCTTTTCGGCCGTACGCGGCTTCTTAGCCTTCTCTTGGGCCTTCACGAACCAATCGGGCACGCTGTTTGTCGGGCGAACCGGCTCCTGCACAGGTTCAGGAATTTCCTCCTGAACAGGCGTCTGCTCCATTTGCTCAGGCGCAGCGACCTGCTCCGGCGCTGCTTCAACGGGCTGCTCGCCTGCAACCTGAGCAGCAAGCGCGGCTTCAGCAGCAGCGCGCTCTGCCGCTGCCTGCTCTTCGGCACGGGCGCGCTCCGCATCGCGGCGTGCGCTTTCCACTGCACGCGCTTCCATGCGCTGCATGCGGGCCTCTTCTTCGGCCTCTTCGCGATCGTGGCGTTCGGTTTTTTCGA
>OLNF01001791.1_pt1 | contig 17915 bp, 24 predicted proteins | sample 1673061 | NCBI WGS metagenome assembly OLNF01 (sample SAMEA3136751, study PRJEB25190) | human gut metagenome | reverse complement strand
CCGGAATCCGAGCGGATACGGCATGAGGCTTTGCATGAAGCCATCATCCCACCGGAGGTATGGAATGAAGTGCAGGCCATCAACCGGGAAAGGACGCTGCTCTCGGCGGACAACGCGCCGCCGAAGCCCTTTCTGTTCACCGGCAAGCTCGTCTGCGCTGACTGTAAAGCACCCCTTCAGGGCAACCGGGAGACGCAGCGCCGCAAGAACGGCACGTCCAAAAAGTACGTTTCCTATTTCTGCTCCCGCTATACGGCTTCCGGCTACGGCGCGTGTTCCCGGCACACCATCTATGAAATGACGCTCGTGGAGCTTGTATTGAATGAAATTCGCGCCCATGCCGAGACGTTGGAACTGGACGAGTCTGCCGTGCTGGACAGGCTGCAAGCGCAGCGCACCGCCGCAGATGCCGAGCGTCTGGAAAGCGTCCGGCAGGAGATTGGGAAGATTCGCCGCCGCGTCTATGAGCTGGAGCAAATGACCGCAAAACTCTATGAGGACAAGGTTTGCGGCAGCATCAGCGCAGCGTCCTTCGCCGTGCTGCTTGAAAAGACCGAGCAGGAGCGCCGCCAGCGGACCGACCGGCTGGATACGCTTCTTGCGGAAATCAGGGAGTATGAGCAGAGCGCCGCCGACATTCAGAGCTGGGCGGCAGTTGTACGAAAGCACCTTCATATCCGGGAGCTTGACCGTGAAACGGTGGACGAGCTGATCGACCGCATTGAGGTCGGAGAAAAGACCGTCATTGATGGGAAAAACGTCCGGGACATCAAAATCTATTACCGCTTTGTCGGCAATATCTGAATGGAGGTCAGATCATGGATAGCAATAAAAGCAAGCGTGTGGTATTATATTGCCGGGTAGCAACGCAAACGCAGCTTGACGGCGACCACACGCTGGAAGCACAAAGCGCCCGGCTGCATGAGCAGGCCGAGCGGCTGGGTTATGAAATCGTGGGAGAAGTCAGCGAGTGTGAAAAAGGAACTACGCTTGACCGCGACGGCTGGAAAAGGGCTTGTCAGGAGGCGGTGGAGCAAAAGGCGGACATTCTCCTTGTTGCCGAGCTTACACGGATAGCGCGCGACCCAATCCTTTGGATGCAGGCTTTGCGCGAGTTGAGCGGCAAGGGCGTCTGGATTCAGTCCGCTGCTGAACCGGATGCGTTTCAGGTAAATCCCCTTTTTCACCTATGGCTGCCGCCAGAAATCCAACGGCAGCTTGCACTCCATGAACTATGGCAAACTTACCGCAGGAACAACGAAAACAGCGATTGATACAGTCAAAACCGTCCGAAAATGGAGAAATCATTACTTACCTTTCCCGAATGGGAGATGTTCTTCATCACATTTTTCAGAATGACCAGCATCTCATTGTTCTTGCGGAACATGTCAACGCCGTCGTTCAAAGCGATAAAGCGACAGCCGAGGGACGGAAACACAAAGTCCGTGTACTTGCCCGCTTCGATGTAATCACGACCGAGGCGCGATAGGTCTTTGCAGAGGACAAGGTTGATCTTGTGATCCGCGGCATCCTGCACCAGCCGGTTCAGTCCCGGACGGTCGAAGGTCGTACCCGAAACGCCATCATCACAGTAATAAACAGTTCTGTTTCGCGTTGTTCTAATCAATCGTGCGGTATGAATATCATTGCGGCACGGTGATTTATGTGGAAATAAGCAAAAAACTCATAGGCGCTATGAATTATTGAGTTGTTTCAAGCCTTTCACAAAGGAAATATTCCCATTGTAGATTCTATTCCATGTAAAAACAAGACGTAAACTCAAATGCATGAGCTTGCGTCTTGCTTTTGCCCGTACCGACTGTACCCCCATGACACATTGTGTACCTATGGGGCGAAACAGTTGAAACTTCTGGGCTTTTCGCGCTGACATCTTTTTTGGTTCAGCTTGATGGTGACCCGCCGGAGATTCGAACTCCGGACACCCTGCTTAAAAGGCACGCGTCAGGGGGCAAGCCCCCTAGACGTACCCCCTCTACTTGAAAACACTAGCGTTTTCGGGATTTGGGTGTTCCCGCTCGAGAGTATGAAACACCCTGCCCTTTTGTTATCTGTATCATATCATGCGATTTGTCCTCGAAACAAGGCGTTTGAACCTTTTCGGACAACTTTACACATCTTTTATCATCCAACAGCAAGTTGGAGCATCTTCCCACATCCTGCATCATCTTTCTATCATCCAAGAGTAACACAGAGCCGGAAGAACCTCTGGCACTCTGCCGTAATTTGGGAGAGTGCCCCCGCTATAATAAGGACATAAAGTTCAGAGCAACGGAAGGTGATACATCAGGGGCAGTGTTAATCAGAAGTATTAGGAAACAAACTTTTTAATATGGAGGTATTCAATATGAATACGAACACGCTGTTTTCCTATGACTTTACCCGCAAGGCGATTGTTGTAAGCGCGACGACCCTCAAGAAGACGCGCAACCCGGAAAGTCCCGAATGCAAGGTCTTGATGCGGATGCTGGCTGAACACCCAGATTTCTGTGTCGCAGAGAAGGAGATCAATAAGAAGGACGGCAAGCAGACCTACAAGGGCCTGACCTTCACCAGAATGGCCGACTATATCCAGATGCAGGCCAACAGCAAGGATGAACTCCGAAAATACGAAGCCGTCCGCCGGATTGCGAAGATCAAGGGCAGTGAATATGCCTTGACGAAGAAATGGTTTTTGAATGCCTACCCCGCCTACAAGGAAAGAGCAGTTGTGGAGCAGGAGATGGACGAAGTGATTCAGGCAGAAACGTCCGCTCCGGCCCTCCAGAACGTTGTCGGCCTTTGATGCGGGGAGGGAATGACGATGAAGCCTTATACCGTTGATTTTGCTTCGCAGACCATTACCATTACGTCCGCATTTGCACAGGAGATGACCAACCCCGGAAGTAAGGAATATGAGACTGTCCGGCAGTTGCGTCAGGATTTCCCCGAGCTTCGGATCGTCAAGCGCACACACCGTACGCCAAACCGCTATACCAGCAAACAGGGCGACATCTCCAAATGCAATCCCTATAAGAACCTGACCTATGATCGGATGGAGCAGTTCATTTCTGCGCTTCCCAACAGCACAGAATATCTTGAGCAGTATAACTTCTTGAAGCGGACAGCCTCCGCTGTTCAGACGAATGGATATAGCATCGTGCGTAACTGGTTTGTGGCGCAATTCCCGCTCTACCGCAAAGACCCGCTGTTTTATCTGACAGGCGAACCCACCATCATCTCCGGCGTTGACTTCCTGAAGAAACAGGAAACGATGAAACAGGGTGCGTGAAGGGAATTTAAGTCAGACATTTAACAGATATTAGTAAAAATTATCTATTATAATACACGTTAAATGTCTGACTTAAAAATGGGTGAATATGATGCTGGAATGTAGAACTTATACTTATGACGAGCTATCTAAATTGTTTCAGGCCCCAGATAATCAGGGAATCAAACGCAAACTCGACCGTATGGATGTGGCATACACCGCAACAGGCCGGGGACAAGGCTTAAAAATTGCAATTACCGAAATTCGGAACCCATTCAAGGTTTATTGCCACCTCGATTTAGGCTTCCCAGCGAATACGAATTTCAAGAAGCTGGCCTATTTCATCTACTATCTGTTAAATGACGATGAATTTCAGCAGTTGCCGTCTGCTCGAATGGAAGCATGTCTGCGGGCCGATGGGCATACCCTGTCCCGCCAGACCATTTCAAATTATCTTTCGTGTCTGGAAGGGGCCAATTTGATTTGCCGTGGATTTGGCTATCGCTATTATTTTGCATTTGGAAAATATCATAGGGACACGGATGAGACAACCTATAAGCGTGCATGGGCAGAACACTGGGAGCGTATTCATCAAGGATGGCCCTCGAGTGATTCCATTTGCAGGATGCGAGCGGATTATGGAGGTGTGGCGCAGAAGCATCCACTGATGATTTTTAACGCATTTTTTAACCCGATGTATGAGGAAATCATAGACTGGGCGCTGAAAATTATGGAAGCGGATTTGGGCAAATCAGATTGATTTGCCCATTCCGTTTTTCATATAAGAAAAAGGAGAAAGACCGATGTTGGAAAAACAGCTACCCGAATATTATCCCACGATGTATTTAGACGGCTACACGCCGACAGAGATTTTATTTGCGATGCGGAAGAAGATGCGCCGGGAAGTCCAAGAGCGGAGGGCATAGAACCCCGAGCTGTTTGGCATCAGCTTCACCGCAAACGTGGAGGTGAAGAAATGAGAATTGACGGCACCGGACGCGAGACGCAGAAAAAGAAATCCAAGGCGAAATCCAAATCCCAGTTGGAGACGATGATGTTTCAAATGATTTCGGCTTGCGTCAAAACCACCGTCGATCAGGCGATGAAGGAACTCTTCAAAGACTTCAAATAACATAAAAATGAGCGATAGACTACCAAATGGGTAGCCTATCGCTTTTTTGTTTTCCGCGAGCCGTGTTTCCAATTTCAAGGGCCGTTTCCAAATTATCCAGCCACGCCAGAAGCAGACCGGGGAAATCTAATTTGGTTTGCCCGGAATACACCCCCTGTCCGCGAAAGGGGCAAGTGCATTTGCTGGACAAAATCAGCTTGAAATCCGGTTGTTTTGGGCCTGTTGGAGCAGGGCAGGAAGTGTCTGCGAAATCAACTGTTTTCTTGCACATATTCAATCAGGTCTCCCGGCTGGCAATTCAGCAAGGCGCAGACGCGGGCAAGGTTTTCCATAGAGATATACTTCTTTTCCCGCAGAGATTGAAGCACACCTTCCGACAGCAGTTTTTCTTTTCTGATTCTATTGGTATTGTAGCCAGCCTCTTTTAGCGCCAATAGAATATCCGTTTTGTAGATGATGGGCATTTGCCAAGATCGCCTCCTTTCCCATTGTCCCCATTATAGCAGAGAATTACACAGAAATCAATGTAAAATATCGACAAGATATTACACTGATATTTGTGTAATTTGCGAATTGAATTTACACAGATAATGATGTAATATAGAGACAGTTAAGGGAGATACCCCAAGGGCAAGCCAAGGTCGATAGCCAACGCGACAAGATCAGGGTGGGAACGGACAAGAAAAGCTCCTGTGACGATGTGATAAACTTAACGCCACCCACCGCTTGCCAATCAAAACACTACCCAAAAGGAGACAGAACCATGAGCAAGAATGAAATTGTGAGCCTGATTGAAACGATGAACAACTATGACGAGCTGGCAAGCAAGGCCAAGGCAAAGGCCGACGCCATCCGGGACACGCTGAAAAGTGAAATGCTCCGCCTTGATACTGAGGAATTGAACGCCGGGGCGTATATCCTCCGCTATACCAACATCATCAGCAACCGGTTTGATACAACCACCTTCAAGCGCCTCTATGCCGATCTCTACAAGGATTTTACCAAGGCCGTCAGCTCGCGCCGATTCAGCGTCAGTTGCTAATCGGCACAGAAGGGAGAGACAGCTATGATGATACTGGATGAATTATGGAATGGCACAGCCAGTCCGTGCGAGCATCGCTATGAGGCGAACAGCGCCTATGATCTTGTCAGCCGTCGCATCAGCGCCCAAGTGGATGTGCTACGGCAAAACGCCTCCAAGAGACAGCGGAAGGTGTGGGAGGCATACGAGCGCGATCTGGCCGAGCGCGAAAATCTGGAACAGCAGGACGCATATTTTCAGGGCATCCGCTTCGGCGCGAAATTTATGATGGATGTGCTGTTGGAGCAGTCCGGGGCGTATGAGGCCGGGCGATGAAAACAGGCTACGCCAGATGCTCCACCAACGAGAGCAAACAGGACATTGAGCGCCAAGTGCGCGAGCTGAAACAGGCTGGAGCGGAAACGGTCTATCTGGAATATGAGCATGGCGACGCGGTCATCAAGGAGCAGTTATCGTTGCTGTTGGAGCAGGCCAAGGCGGGCGACACCATCATCACATTGGAGGTTTCGCGCCTTGCCCGCTCAACCAAGCAGTTATGTGAGATCATCGAGGCCATCAGCCAGAAGCATCTCTGTCTTGTGATCGTGGGCAGTATTACAATGGATTGCCGGAACGGACACGCAGACCCAATGACAGAGGCGTTTTTGCAAATGGCAGGCGTGTTCAGTCAATTAGAGCTTGCTATGATACGGGCGCGTGTTCGGTCTGGAATGGCTAATGCCAGAGCCAAGGGCAAGCAAATTGGCCGACCGCATTTGACCCGCGATGATATTCCCGCGTCCTTCCTTCGCCATTACCCGGCCTATAAGGGCAGACAGCTCAACATCAGCGAGTTCGCCCGCGTCTGTAATCTCAGCCGGACAACCGTCTATAAGTATCTTGACCTTTTGGAGCAGAAATAGATTAAGTCATACATTTAACAGATATTAGAGAGAATTTCTTCTTTCTGTTAAATGTATGACTTGAATTTTTGTTATTTAATTAACTCTTTTCCCTTATTCGTAATTGCAAACTGTCTGGTTCCGGCCTCTGATACGCAAGTGGAAATATATCCGCTATCCATCGCGTCTTGAATTAAGCTCTGTGGATATTTGCGCTTCATCGTGTCCTGTGAAATAACGCTATATCCTCCATAAAAACACTCTGTCAACATACGAATGATCGTCAATTAAATTACACCTCCAAAATCTGCTTTTTCTTCGCGTCAAATTCTTCCTGTGAAATAACGCCCGTATCTAACAAGTCTTTTAATTTTGTGAGTTCTTCAATGCGATTATCGCTTTTCGCCGTTTTAGTCGGCTGCTTTACCATTTTTGCTGTCTGCGCCTGCGGTGTGTTCTCCAAAACAATACACGCCAAAAGAATAGGGCTGGCTACAGAAACAAAATTCCGCATCAGCGACATTATAGCATTAGTACCCGAAAGAACCGCACTATTTGCCATAGTCCCAATTAAAAATGATACTACACTCACGATTTCATATTTGCTTGCATTTTTCTTATCTCGAACTGCAAATACAGCAAGAACATAGCCTGCCAGCAAAAGGACAGCGGAAAAGATGTTTACAATGGTCTTGTGTAAAGCTAAAAGTTCTATCAAACAAGAAACCGCTTGAAAACCTGCACCTACTATAAATACTTGACACATTCCACGAAACATTGATACAGCTATTATTGCCGCGCCAAAAGCAGAAACAATGCAGCTGATTACATAAGGGGAACTGTAGGCTGTATATGCAGAAAATTCAGAAGGTGAGCAAATCAAATATATTTGGAGAAAAGATGCTATTGCTAAAGCCAAGAATAATGCTCCTGTAAGATAACGAGCTATTTTCAAATTATTATCGTCCATAACATTCTCCTTTACAGTTTTGCCAAGCAGTCGGCTTTCATTTTTGCGTATTCTTCTTCATTGATAATGCCCTGTTCTTTCAGCTGCGCAATTTTCTTGAGTTCGTCATATGGGTCAATCGCAGTTGCTTTTGGTGCTGCCGCATTGGAAGCGTCGCTGTATCCACTTCCGTCTGCGGGTTGCAGTTTTCCGGTTGCAATGTTGATGATGTCTAAAATCCAGAGAATGCCGAAACATCCACCTGTCAGCAGTTTCAACACTCCCATTCCTGTGTACCCCAGATAGAAGCGGTCAACACCAAGACCACCTAACAGGGCCGATAAAATGACTGCGGTTGTTTTGTCTTTCATTGGAATTTCCCTCTTTCTTTATGATGGTAAGCTTAGTATATAACATTTTGTTTTATATTTCAATATAACAAACTGTTTTCTTTATACTTTTCTGTGAAACTTCCACAAAGGAGCACGGAAAAATGTATAGACGCATCCGGGATTTGCGCGAGGACAGCGACCTGCTTCAAAAAGACCTTGCCGAGTATTTACAGTGTTCGCAGGTCTGCTATTCGCACTATGAAATGGGCAAGCGCGACATTCCAACAGACGTATTGATAAAGCTGGCTGATTATTACCACACCAGCACCGACTATCTCTTGGGGCGCACAGATGAGAAGCAGGCTTATCCCGCGTCCAAGAGCCGGAGCGAGGAATAGGCTATGCCCGGACAACCGTTTGACCGCATCGCCGTGTTATACAACTACCTGTTCCACAACACCTGTAAGGGGCATACTGTGGCCGTGGCGGACATTTTCACCAACTACCGCAACCACGGCTATGAGCTTGAAATCAAGTCATTCTACCGCGACAAGGACGTTCTGAATGCGATGGATGGCATAGAGATTTCCTACGACCACCACTCGTGTGGCTACTGGATGAAAACAGAGGGATTTGAGCCGTATGAATTGCGCTTGATCGTCGACAGCATCCAGTCCTCGAAATTCATCACCCAGAAGGAAGCGGACAAAATCACTGGCAAGGTGTTTAGCCTGACAGACCGCCATACCAGCGCAACCCTGAACCGCCGTTCCTTTGTCGCGGGCCGTATTCGCAGTATGAATGACAGTGTGGTCAAGGACGCGGACAACATTCATATTGCCATTCAAAAGAACCAGAAAGTCCGTTTTTATTACTTCCATTACAACGCCCAAAAGCAGAAGTGGTATTCTCATAACGATGAGGCGTATGTGGTCAGTCCGTTTGGCCTGCTCTGGAATGATGGCAATTACTATCTCTATGCCTATGATGGCGAGAAGTTCCGCCATTTCCGCGTTGACCGTATGGAGCACATCACTGTCTATCCAGAGCCAAGAGAGGGCTCAGAAGCGTTCAAGCACATTGACCTGAACGCCCACCAAGCCGAGGTGTTCAATATGTTTACGGGCGAGGAGACGCTTGTGAAGCTCCGCTGTGCTAACCATTTGGCCGATGTGATTTTAGAGCGGTTCGGCAAGGACACCATGCTGATTCCAGATGGCGAAGATCATTTCACGGTTTCTGTGCGCGTGCAAATCAGCCAGCCGTTTTATGCGTGGGTAGCAGGCTTCGGCACGGATATGAAGATTTTGTTTCCGCAAGCCATAATCGATGAAATGCGGACATTCATCCAAGAGCTTGCGGAGATGTATCAAGATGATGGGAAGATGTGAATACATCTTCCCATTTGTTCATTGTTGATGATAGATGATAAAAGATGATAGGAGTTGACCGATCATGCTTGTCTGCGTATTTTCTCGCGTGGCTTACAGAGCTGTGCGAGCGGGGAGCGTAGATCATAATTCCCGGCAATGTCGCTGTCAAAGATCGCGCAATAGTGCTTCGTCATTTGGAGTGTGGAATGTCCGAGCAGGTGTTGGAGCGTAAACGCATCACCACCGCAGTCCATCAGATATTTCCGGGCAAACGTGTGGCGGAACATGTGAATACTTGTTTTCAGAACACCACGCTTGTGGTTATAGTCCGCGATGGCCAGTTTCAAGGCGTTCTCTGACAGCATTGTCCCATAGACGCTACAAAACAGATAGTCGGACGGTTCTCCGCCCCGCATCGCCACATAATCGCTTAAAATGCTGACCAGCATAGAGCAGAGTGGAATCGTCTGAATTTTTCCGGTTTTGGTATGGCGGAAAATGACCTGCTTGCGTTCAAAATCCACATCGCGGTTTTGGATATTTCGAATTGTACCCGCTCGACAACCGCAATTCACAAGGAAATTGATAATGACCCAGTTGCGGTATTCGCAGAAATCACAGTTGCGCGCTGGCTTTTGGAGCAGAAGCATCAATTCTGCGTCCGTGTAGGTTTCTTTTACGGTTTCCTTGTCCTTGTAATTTGCCATTTCCAGCTCTGTGTAGCCTGCTTTTCTCGCCCAGTTCAGGAATGTACGGAACACGCGCAGATAACTACCGATGGAGTTGTGCGCTAACCCGCTCTGACGCATGGAAATGACCATATTGTCTAAATCCTCTTGTGTCAGTGTGGCGAGCGGGGCGGAGAAATCCAAGTGCTTTTGGAGGGAATGAAGATGGGAATGATAGTTCCGAATGGTTTTATCGCTGACACCTTTTGCAGTTTGCGACGCGACGAAGCGTTCAAAAATTTCTGCGACAGTCTGGTTATTCAACTGCCTAAATAATTGTTTTCTGGACATCAAAAACGGACACCCTGCCTTTCGTAAAATGAACAAAAAGGCAGGGTGTCTTGTTTTTTACAGGATATAACAAAAACCCTCGAAAACGTAGTGTTTTCAAGGGTTTGTGTTTTCAGAACACTTTGGATCAACTTAAAATTCAGGGCGCCGACTCACTATGCATCATACATGTTACAACTCAGTCGGAGTACAACTCGAGTGTGCCGCCTAAGTCCCCCGTAGAACGATCCGAGTGGATCTGATAGTGGACTTTTATCTTTCCATCGATAGGTTTAATGAGCATTCCTCCACTGAGCCATTTACATTCATTCGGACGTAGATTTGCAACATCAAATTCGTAATATCCATGTCCACTGGTAGATGCTATAAACTCTTTCAACTCTTCTTTATAGTCTTCTTCTGTTTTTTGTGGCTGTGATAGCCGTCCATAAACGTCAAGCTGTAACGGTTTTGGAATATAACTGTATGGTTCGAATGGAGCAATTTCTGTGTGGATATTTCCGTCTTCAACCGGGGCAAATAATTCACCAATAATTCCAGCATCTAGTGTATCATCGTCTCTGCAAAAGATATGTTGCATGCCATCATATTCACGCCAAACTAAGTGTTCAGTCGGTTCAATAATATCTCCGTTCTCAATCCGTACAACTACTCGGATGTTTGTGTCCTGCACAGTTGAAATGTTCTGTATGGCGAGTGGAATAAAATACATCCCATCAAACGAATTTAAATAATTTACCCGTATTTCAAGTTGCCACAGGTTATAAGAGAGGTTTCTCAGCTTATTGTATTTTTCTTTTTCGCTATTCGTTCCGTTGAAATTACTCTGATTAAGATACAGCATCAATGTGCTTTTCTTAAGTTTTCCAACATCGAAGAAATTATCTTTGACCTCCATCCCAAGCCACTGCTTAATTCTGGCTTTGTCATTTTCAATGTGCTTCCACACCACCGGAGTCTCCGTCCCTTTGAAAGGCTCAGCCATAGCACGGACTGCCTCCCGGAGCTCGTTTTGCGCTTTAATTGGAAGAATAGATTGCTCGCACATTTCTTGAGACTCTAATTCTGTTTCCTGTTCTGACTGTATCTTTGCTTCTAGTTCTTGTATCTCGGTAAACAAGCTTTTAGCCTCGGAAAGTAACTTCTCATTGTGAAGAAGGTAACTTTCTTGTTTACCAATTTTTGTTGGAATTAGTCCTCCAATAACAGCACGGTCAACAAAACTATACGCACCGACAACATGACTAGCCATGCCCACTTTCGCTCGTGGCATCTTTTTCCTGATATCACGAATATTTATAAAAATGATTTCTGCGATCTTACTCATGACTTCATTTTTATTCTTACCATCAAGCGAGAACCCTGTAATTCGATTATGCGCAATATCGAACGGATATTCCTTGCCAAAATCCGTATTGCAAAGGCAAATGATTCTTTCCCAACCGAGCGTCTTCACTGCATAACCCAGTTCGACTAAAACATTCGGATTCGGGCTTTTTTTCACACGTTTTTGATCTTCGGTAAAACAGGGACTTAAATCAGCAATAAATAAATCGCAGTTTTCTATTTTTGAAAAAAGCGTTGCTACAATATCCGGAGATCCGGTCACGCCCAAAGTAGCCTCATCTCGCTCTGCCTCAATTGTTTCTGATTTTTGCGCAAGATTTATGGCTCTGTCTATGCACTCTCGTATAAAATTCCGCGTCTTATTTCCAGGCAAATCCGATTGCCAAGAATAAAAAATTTTGAATGTCTGCATGACTGTCACCTGCGTTTCTTCAGTTCTGCTTCTAATATTATAGCATATTCTGACAAATGCGTCGATAGGTTCTTCTGTAAACGCCCCATTCAAAATGATCTCCAAAAGTTTCTTTTCGAAGAATTTTTCTGCAATGCCCTTTGCAAAAATGATATGGATCAATGTCTTAGACAATGCCGTAAACTATATAAACCTTGTCAGCACACGGCACCTGTGCTGCGAACAAAAATTGACCGTATAAAATACCTCCAGTAAGCACTTATGTTGGTCTTTTCCATTCAATGTTTTCTTCAAACCATTTGCAAAAATCCATGAACTCTCCGTAGTGCCTTTTGCAAACCGAAAAAAAGTCAATGTTTTGTCTTCCATCTATGTATGGAAGACCTTTGGAGTCAAAATACGAACTCCTTCTCAACTCATCAGAATCTACCATGATTCTAACCATGTCCACTTGCCCAACGCTTATTTGTATTTTTGCGAATGGTATTCCCTCATGAATAAAAGTGTTTCTGCACGCTTCAAAAAATCTAGAGAAATCGTTCCTTGCAAATCTCTCACTAATCTGCTCAGAGTATTTTTCCTCAAAATTTGCTGTAATAGAGAAATGTGCATTTTTCATCTGAGCCTGAATGAATGATTTTAATGCATACCATGCAGACATGTAGTTCATTACAAAGCGTAGCGAATCACAATAAAACCTCTGCACCGTTGCATCGTTGGAGGTAATTCTGAGTAAATGTTCTGGCGCTTCACATGTTCTGTGGAATTCTTCCAAATCAGAATAATTCAATATCATCACGCGCTTAGCATTACAATAACGCCTCATTCGTTCATGATCTGTCATACAAACACCAGTTGCACCTTTCTATTAAATTCAGCAGATAAATTATATCAATTTTTCCGCTCTGCCTTTTTAACTTAATTACAAATTATTATGACGATCCCAGGCATGTCTGCAAATATGGAAAGCGGTAAACAGCGCGAAGAAAACCCGATATTAAAAGTCCGCAACGGGCAACCAGTAATGGGAGCTTTCTTCGACTCCATCGCACTGGAACTATTTTTCTTTCCGCCACACGACGCAGCGGTGGCTCAAATTGTGCCTGCTCAGTTCTGCCTACGCTTGCACTTGTAATATTATAGCATATTTCGTCGGGTGCGTCGATAGATTCCTCCGCAAATACTCCGTTCAAAATGATCTCTAAAAGTTTCTTTTTCGAGAGTTTTTCAGATACAACCCTTTGCAGGCAGGATATCCGCTGTGCTCTTGTCAGCTCCGCTTCCATGATGACCACGTTCAGCGTCCAGCCGATTTTCATCGCCAGTCGGAGGAGCGTTTGGTCATTTTCATAAACCTTAAAAAAATCGCGCATCCGGCGCACGTTGCGCGGGGAAAAGCCTGTGCGATCAGGGAAATTTGCCTGCAAAAACTCTGCAGCTGCGACTGCCGCGCCCTTCTCCGGACGCTGACTGATGGCTTTGCCGATGGCATAGATCTCAATCATCTGCGGAAGATTCTGCGCGAGAATTGCGGTCAATTCCCGGTACATTGTGCCGTAATCCACAGGTTTTCTGACGTTCATAGCTTCTCCTTTCCGCGCCGCTGCGCATCGTATATTTCGTCGTTTTGCGAATAGCCTGCTACAATATTTTGTGGTATGATTGCCCCGTTCGTTTGATTCTTGCGAAGGGAGAGCAGTCATGCAGTATACCGATAACGAGGCCGCCCTGATCGGCGGTCTGATCTCAACCTACTTCTTTCAGCCTGCCGTGTCCGCATCCTTGAAGGACGCTTATAGCCGTGTTTTGGAGCATCTACATCAAAACACCCTCACTTCTTCTGACCTTCAGCAGATCCGAAAGGCTGTGAATTTCCTGATGCCCATGTGTCAGGCCAACCGGCAGACCCAGCGGGAGCTTATGGGAATCAGCGCACGGACAACGGCACTGCTGAATACATCGCGCCGATAATCTCACATATTTTGCAGGGCAAAGAAAAACACGGTTCAGTGACCGTGCTTCTCTTTGCCTTGTTTATACTCAATGCGCTTGATCTTCTAGTCTTTCCAACTGTTCTACGCTGTCCAGAAAGCTCTGCTCAACCGGCGACAGCCGCAAGTCCTGCTGCTTTTTGTATTTATCGTATTCAGCATGGGCTTTCTGTAATGCCTGCTGGTTCGACACATGCCCGCTGGTTGTTAAAATCTCTCTGCGAGTCATTTTCAGGTAATCGTCTATGGTTTCCAGCCAATCCTTCATATACATCGGCTCATGATTTAATGCGCGGACTTCTGCAATGTCCAGATAAGCAGTTACGATTTTGTTGAGCGCGTCCAGTTCTGGCTGACTGAGATAGTTTTTCGCCACCTCAACATCTGTACGATGGATCTGGTCTCCGCGCCACGAGGTCAGTCCCATATGCTCCTTTTCTGCATCCGCTCTTTGGTAGATAACCTCTGCCGCTGTATGCTGGTGTGCTGCCCAATGCATTTTGTTTTGAACCTGCTTGAAAAACAAAACGGTACTTTCAGCCTTGGGGTCATAATCAATGCTGGTCGCATAAATCTCCAGCACCTTTCGCCAGAATACCTTTTCAGAAGACCGGATATCCCGGATTCTGGCAAGCAGCTCATCAAAGTAGTTGCCGCCGCCGAGATTTTTCAAGCGGTCATCATCCAGCACAAAGCCCTTTTTCATGAACTCCTTGAGGATCGCGGTCGCCCACATGCGGAACTGAACACCGCGCTGAGACTTCACACGATACCCAACCGATATGATAACGTCCAGATTGTAGTATTCAATCTGCCGCTCTACCTGCCGTTCGCCTTCCATCTGAACTGTTGCAAATTTTGCAACAGTTGCAGCTTTGTCCAATTCGCCCTCTTTGTAAATATTACCGATGTGGCGCGAAATTGTGGACTTATTTCTTTGAAACAGATCTGCCATCTGGTCGATGGAAAGCCAGACCGTATCTCGGTCAAACGTAGCTTCGATTTTTGTCAAGCCGTCTTCCGTTGTATATAAAATCAGGCTGGAATTTGTGGCACGTTCCATGCTGCAAGCCCTCCGTTTCGTTTGTTTTCATTATAAATGCAGACAAGCTGCTATGCAAGCAAAATACGCACACCATCTATGGCACCACATTGTGTTCCCATGTAACTACACTTTTCTTTTATAATATCTGTACCATCTGCTCATAGAGCAGAACGTACTTTTCGTCGATGATCCGGTTGTCGTGGTAGTGCCCGAATAACCAATAGTGGAACTGGCTGCGGTTGCGGATTTCTTCCAAGAAGTCCGTCAGCTTGTCCGGTTTGAAGTTTGCGTTGATCTTTTGCTGAATCGCTGTCGGGGCACAGTGCGTGATGATGTAGTCAACCTTCCAGTCCAGCCGCTCCAGCGTCTGCCGGGTTCCCGCATATTCCTCGTCGGACGGCAGTTCTTCCCGCCACCATGAGATGTGGTTGATGCGGAACTGTCCACGATTGCGGCGTAAGTTGTCATATCGTTCGTAAAAATTCGGACTGTCCATGTCCAGAATGCCATCCGCAATATCGTGGCTCTGCGCACCGCCCATCGTGAAGAAAGTGCGGCCTTGCAGCTCGAATGCCTGTCCGCGCATCAGGTGAATGACGTGTGGTCGGATCTTATGCACTTTTCCACCGTGCCATTGCTCCACGGGATATTCGTTCAGAGCATCGAAGTTTTCATGGTTTCCATCCACGAACAGAACCGTAAACGGCAGGACTTCCAGCCGGTCGAGCTGCGGATCATCACTCTTGTCGCCGTTCCAGACGCAGCCAAAATCGCCGCAGACGATCATGTAGTCGTCTTTCGTCATCTTGGTCTGTTCCGGAAAGTATTGCGGCTGAAACCGGAGGGTGTTTCCGTGAAGATCACCGGTTGCATAGATCATTTTCATCGCTCCAATCGTTGCTTGATTTCTGCGCCGCCCTTGATCTGCACCAGCACCTCGTCGGCAGAGAGAACGGTCACGCGTTCTACGATCTGCCGGACGGCGTTTTCTTTCCATTCTGTGATCGTGGATGCGGCGCTCTCTATGGCTTCTTCTGCCTGCTTCATGCGGGTGCAGACGCGGTCTGCGTCGGCGCTGCCTTGCAGGATCGCTTCTTTCTGTTTTTTGAGTGCAGTCTGCTCGACCAGGATTTCTGCAAACTGTGCGTTGCAGGCTTCTTTATCGTCGGCATCAATGGCTTCCGCCAGTAGCCGCTGGAATTGCTCATCTAACTGCACCAGCCGACGCTCGATATCGGCAAGGCTCATGGTCTGACCCTGCACGGGCAGGAGTTCCAGGGAGACTGCATTTCTGATACGGTCGAGCAGGGCAGGCTTCATGCTCATGGCGGAGTTGATGGCTGCCAGAATTGCGCTTTGCAGTGGAATTTCCCGCAGTGTCGGGGACTCGTGGCAGTATTTCTTTCCATATTCCAAGCGGCTGATGCAGCGCCATTCGTGATAGATGTTTCCTTTAATATTTCTCGTTTTTCTGCGGTAGAGCGTACCGCATTCACCGCAGAACAGCCGGTCGGATAAAGCGTACTTGCTGGTATAGCAGGAACGTCCTGTGACCGCCTCCTTGGACGGGCTGCGCAGGGCGCTCCGTCTTGCCATTTCAGCCTTCACCGCATTATACTGCTCCCGGCTGACAATGGCTTCATGGTGATCGGGCATATAATACTGCGTCATCTGACCGACATTTTTGACGATCTTCTTGCTGATCACATCCGTGCAGAAGGTCTTTTGCAGCAGCACATCGCCGCAGTATTTTTCATTTGTCAGAATGCCTTTGATAACGGAGATCGACCAGTCGTCTGTGCCTAGAACGGTCTTGATCTGGCTTTCCTCCAGCCATTCTTTCAGATTGCGCAGGCTGGCGCCGCTCTCATATCGCTTGTAGAGTTCACGCACGATTTCTGCTTGTTCTGGTATGACGCGGAATTTGCCGTCTGCGTCTTTCTCGTACCCGTAAAGCCGGTAACAGGGCACCTTGAGCGTACCGACTTTTGCGTGCATTTGCCGACCGCGCCGAATGTTGCCGGAGATGGATTCGCTTTCGGACTGCGCCATCGCGCCGTACATCGTAATCATAAATTCGCTGTCCGCTGGAAGCGAGTTGATATTTTCTTTTTCGAATAAGACGCCAATGCCAAGCTGTCGGAGGATGCGCGTATAATTGATGCAGTCAAGCGTGTTGCGGGCGAAGCGTTGGATGGACTTTGTAAGAATAAGGTCGATCTTTTTCTGCTTACACTGGCGAATCATTCGCAGGAATTCTGTACGCTTTTTCGTAGATGTGCCAGTGATACCTTCATCCGCAAAAATTCCAGCCATCGTCCATTCCTTGTTGGACATAATTTTGTCGGTGTAATATTCGCACTGCGCCTCATAGCTGCTGGCCTGTTCTTCTTCCTTGGTCGAGACACGGCAGTACGCCGCGACGCGAAGCTGTTTTGTGACCGTCGTCATTTGCTGGAACTCCGGTTTCGGAGGAATTATTATGACGCGCGGCTTTTCGTCTGTCATAGAAGGTCATCCTTTCCGATAATCTGTCCGTTCTTGAGCTGCAAGCGCACCGTCTGGTGTGTCACCAGCACGGCGGAGACGGTGCTTTGCAGCAGTTCCGCATTAAGAAGCTCTGCCGTGCACTCGAACGCCGTGAACAGCCGCCGCAGGCGTTCGGTTTCGTATTCCTCGTTGCCGATTGCATCGTATTGCTCCTGCGCCAGCTTGCAGATCAGGCTTCTGGCAGCGTCTTCGTCGAGCGGTTGGGTGTTTAGAACCTCATCTAACTCAGCTTGTGCATTTGTATGTACCGGTGCAGATGTTCGCTCTGGCTGCGTAATGTGCTCCGGCTGCTCTGCCAGCCTGCCGAGCAGATGTGTGACCTGCTGTTCGATCTCCGGCGTAGGCGGTTTGGAGCAGACACGTTTGAGTGCTTTCTGCGCGGGTGTCCGCTCTGGCAATCGCTGCTTGGTCTGCCGCTTCTCGGCGGCTGATTCAAATAATTTTATGTCAACCAGCTTCGGATAGCTGTCTGCGCCGGTGTACTTGGGATTTTCCAAGATTCTGGCAATCATATTCTTATTCCAGCTCTTGCCCTCGTCATAGACGGGGCCGGTCTTTCTCATCTGTTCTGCGA
>OLNF01001786.1_pt1 | contig 17975 bp, 9 predicted proteins | sample 1673061 | NCBI WGS metagenome assembly OLNF01 (sample SAMEA3136751, study PRJEB25190) | human gut metagenome | reverse complement strand
AAAGGCATGGTACATTTATGGCAAAAGAGCGTGCGAATATTTATACAATCGCAAAGCCACGATCACCGACAGGAGCTTTTTCCATCTTGCCGCTGCCAGATCGATGCCATAGGCGCATAGCAGGAGTAAAGGATAGAAGATGATGTTGACCCGGTTGATGTTCACCTCATAAGTGATCAGTCCCACCCAGATACCGGTGATCAGGAACCCCCATAATGCCAGCATCTTCGTCTGTTCCTTCGTATCCTTTTCCCAAAACAGGCGCTTCGTGAATATTAGGATCCCTGCCAATACGAAGGGAATCGATACATGATACATAGGTCCGAATGCCCCGATCGAATTAAAGAAGATATCCGGCAGCTGCAAGAATACGTGGGAAATGAGCGCCCAGGCATTCCTTCCCAACTGTGCCAAAGAAAAATTCAGCAGCAGAATATCCGCGCTTCTCACGCTGTCCGGAAAATAGGGCATGGTGAAAAACGGTGTCTCAACCGTCATCCCAAGGTGTAGCGCATTGATTCCCAGTCACTTAAAACGCTCCTTAGACTATATCATCAACCACAAAGGTCCTCACAATCTGCCTCTGATCGGCCGCGCCGACTGGAATGACTGTCTGAACCTGAACTGTTTCTCCGCTCATCCCGGAGAATCCTTCCAAACCTTCGGTCCGAGTGAAGGACCCGTGGCAGAATCCGTATTCATTGCCGGTATGTTCGTAAAATACGGCGAAGAATATGCCCAGCTGTGTGAGCTGATGGGTGATGCTGATGAAGCTGCCCGCGCACGCAAGGAAGTACAGGCAATGTACGATGCGATCCTGAAGGATGGCTGGGACGGCGACTGGTTCGTTCGTGCTTACGATGCTTACAGCCACAAGGTAGGTTCCAAGGAATGTCGCGAAGGTCAGATCTACATCGAGCCTCAGGGCTTCTGTGTACTCGCCGGTGTCGGTGTAAAGGAAGGTCTTGCCGAGAAGGCACTGAATTCCGTAAAAGAAAGACTGGATACCAAGTATGGTGTCATGATCTTACAACCTGCATACACGGAGTATCACCTCGAACTTGGTGAAGTATCCTCTTATCCCCCCGGATACAAGGAGAATGCCGGTATCTTCTGCCACAACAATCCCTGGGTATCCATCGCAGAAACTGTTCTGGGCAGAGGTGACAGAGCCTTCGAAATCTACCGTAAGACCTGTCCCGCATACATTGAGGATATCAGCGAGATCCATCGTACCGAGCCTTATGTATACTCCCAGATGGTAGCCGGTAAGGATGCAAAATTCCACGGCGAAGCGAAAAACAGCTGGCTGACCGGTACCGCGGCATGGACTTTCGTAAATATCTCCCAGTACATCCTGGGTGTATATCCTACCCATCAGGGATTATCCGTAGATCCTTGTATTCCTAAGGGCTTCGGCGATTTCTCCATCACCCGTAAGTTCCGTGAGGGCACCTATCACATTCAGGTGAAGAATCCTCAGAACGTGGAGAAGGGTGTGGTATCCATGACCGTAGATGGCAAGGCTGTTGACGGACACATCATCCCTTACGAAAAGGGCAAGGAAGAGTACAACGTAGTTATTACGATGGGCTAATTCCTTTCAAAACGATTTCTATCCTCCTTAAAACCCCGGCAGTTATGATAACTGTCGGGGTTTTGTATTGGAAATTCCGGTAAACAACATTCCAATAATGCGTGGCAGGTGAATCTTCTGGCAGATTGCTGCCATAAGAAGTCCCAGCAAAAAAATCAGTCCCAGTGATGTAAGCATAAAATTTCCTCCATTTTCTCGCAGCAGGACGTTTTGGATTCCAACAAAAAGGCTGGTGTCCCCTGCATATTCTGCAGAAGTCATCAGCCAAATAAAATCCTATTTCGGCGGTTCGAAACCTAAGTTTCTGGGAGAACCTCATTCCCGATGCATTTATTATATCCACCCTATTTTTTTATGTAAAGTATTTTTTAGATATTTAGTCAAAAATATCTGCTGTCAACGCTTCTCCGAAGTCACTTGCAGGAATCTCGAAATCAACAATTCCCACTGCATACGGCTGCAGTACATACTGCCCGGATTCAAAGACGAATCCATCTCCCGTAATGCTGAAAGTCGGGCTTGCCGGTCCATTGCCGGTACCTGCGATGTCCGCTCCATAGATTTCCTGATAGATAGTATCCATATTTTCCGTACCATCTAACACTACCAGTTTAATACTCTTCTCATAATCAGGGAAGAAGCAGTCATCCGTCGCCTGCATCTCGGCAGCTTTTTTCGTCACCAGTTCCAGTGCTTTGTCACGGAAGCTGTTTCCGAGACTGTCAAAGGTAATTTTTTCTCCTGTCTGCGTATAATAGTTTCTGTAATCCTGTATGTACCAGCCATGCGCTCCCTGATTATAGCCCTCATTGCCCCATACCACGCTGATCACCTTGTCATCTGCACGGATCACCTGAAATGAAAGCTCTTCATAGCTTGTCACTCCCGACATCTCGCCCTCATAAACTGTACCGAAATCACTATTGTTGATACTATCCAAAAAAGTTTCCACATACGCGTTCAAATCCTTTTGGATCTTGTCCTGCGCTTCTTCATTACCTTCTATCGTGATCGTCGGCACCTGATAGGTATAGGTGTATTTTCGTTCCGCATTTTCCGGATCACTGCTGCCTTCAAAATCCTCTGTGGTAATCTCCACTTTGCCGGTTGTCGCAGTCTCGGTCTGCACCTCCTGCTGCGATGCAGTCTCCGTTTCTGCATTCTCCAGTACGCTTTCCTGCGTATTCTCAATTGCGGTGCCGGTCACCTCCGGGATCACTGGGGATTCCTGACTTCCGCATGCAGTGCAGGTAAACAACAGTCCTGTAAGTAATGCTGCTAATATTTTCTTTTTCATTTTATTTACCTCCCAATATCAATATATACCATCTCTGCATCATAACTGCATCATATTCGAACAGTGGAATTTAGTCTGACACACTACATTCCAGTGGCTTGTTTACTATACAGAAAAACAGAGAATTTCGCCACGAATTACTATGATTATAACAGAAATCCATTATTTTTTCTCTAAAATCATTCGATTTCAGGCAACTTTTAAAGACACGGTGGAATTTACCTATGCACTGGAATTCAAAATTTCAAGTCAGCGGAAAAATAAAAACGAATGGTCCTCCCAAACCATTCGTTTTTATTTTCGTTTTCAATTTCCCGTCTTATACTTTTTCTCTTTTTATTGTGCCCGCATCTTAGTTCAGATTCAATCTCTGACCAACCTTGATCACATTCCGGTTCGTGATCTGTGCGTTTCTGCGAAGCAGCTCTGCCAGGGTCATATGATTCCTCTGTGCGATCTTGGAAAGCGTATCTCCCGGCTTAATGGTGTAATCACCTTCTGCAAACCATACGCTTTCGGACGGTCTGCGCTCCGTTACTGTTACCAGATAATTACCACCGCGTTTTAACGCGAACATGGACTGTCCATTAGAAGTTACGGTAAAGGATCCGCAGTACTCCAGGCGGCCCTTTTCTGCATTGTAGCGGTACAGATTTGCAGTCTTGCCTGCATTTTCCTTGCCCACATTTACATGAATATTCACATTCACGCCAAAGCTGCCGGTATCCTTAATCACCAGTTGTCTTGTAGGTACGGATGTCTTAGCAGCTACAACATTTGCAGGAATATTGTTGCTCGTCTGATCCACTGTCAGGTCAATGTTCTGAATCTTAGACAGATCTTTATTCTTCAGATCCTGACCACTGATACTCATTGCTACACCATTTCCGCTATGGAATGCAACCGTTACATTGGTACCCTTAATGGTATTCAGTACCTTCTGCGGAACCTGTACCTCACCGGTACATACCACGTTCATGTTAACCGTTGCAATCGCGGGGTTCTGTGCAATTTCTGTAACCTTATCCTGTACAGAACTGCTTACTTCATTCCAGTTCACAGTCTCCGGAGTAGAAGAAGTGCCTGCACTGTCAGAGCCATTATCATTGCTATTATTATTTTCGGGCTTACTATCAACTGTGTTCTTCTGTTCTGTAAGGACGATTGTTCCACCTTCCTTTGCTGCCGGAATGGTAACCGATACTTTCTGGTCTGCGGATACTGTGTAATTTTTTCCATCATAAAGATTTGTAAGAATCGTTCCTGCTTTTGCTATTACCGGAATTACAACCTCTTTTGCTGTCTCTTTGACATTCATTCCAACATATAAAGTATCTGTACCATAGCTTCTGCTGATCACTTCGTACCCCTCTGCATCAGAAGCTGCCACTGTACTTCTGTTTCCTCTTGCAAATACATCTGTATATGCATTACGGATTGCGATCATTGTCTTGTAATGATTATAAATGCTGCTGCTGTCTGCTTTCTGTTTTTCTAACTCTGTCCAGTCAAAATCACGGCGATTCGTCTGAAGCGGCCAGTTGTTTGCTCCACCCTGTCCAATTTCCTCACCGTAATAAATAACCGGCTGACCTTTTGCTGTGATCTGAAGGGTTGCTGCCACTTTCATCAGGTTGTAAGCTTCTTCTTCGCTGATTTTGCTCTCGCTTACAAGTTTATACTGCAGTGTGTCCTCATCATGGCTGCTCAAAAAGCTTCCCATAGTAGCGGTGTTGTTGATCGCACTGTTTCTCTTCTGCAGTGAATTTTCCACGCTGGAAATATTACCTGTCACAAACTTCTGTGCAAAATCGTTGAAATCAAAATCAAGAAGTGCATCCATCGTTCCGGTTCCTAATTCTCCTGCATTGTTGGCATATCCTGCACCGGAATACTCTCCTATCATTTTAAAATCAGGATTTACTTTGGTCAGGGAATTTTTAAATGCTGCCCATGTCGTTGTCTCTACATGTTTTACAGTATCCACACGATAGTAGTCAATGCTGTAATTTGACATCCACCCGGTCTGCCATGCGACAAGCTGATCTGTCACTGCTTTGTTTTCTGTTACAAAATCAGGAAGATCTGACAATGAATCATATTTATCATCACCACCGATCGTATTACTATCATCGCGGATCATAGATATTGGTTTACCATCGGCATCCCTTAAAATATTGTTGAAGTAACCTTCGGTTTCATATCCTGCATGGTTCAATACAACATCGACCATTATCTTCATGCCTTTGCTGTGAGCCGCTTCTAATAATGCTTTGAACTGTTCCTCTGTTCCAAGATGCTTATTTAACTTTGTGAAATCACTTGCCCAGTAACCATGATAGCCATAGGTAGCGGTATCTGTCTCATTATCATGCTGATCCTTTGTAATATTTTCCACGATTGGTGTGATCCAGATCGTGTTCACGCCAAGGTCTTTTAAGTAATCCAGTTTCTGGTTTAATCCGGCAAAATCTCCACCGTGATAGCTGGAACCGCCTTTTTTGCCTGTATTATAATCTCCAACTCCATATGCATCATTATTGCCTGCATCTCCGTCAAAGAAACGGTCAGTAACCGTAAAATAAATCACTGCCTCATCCCAGTCAAAATCCCCTGCTTTTTTCACACGCTCTGTGACATTCACTTTTGTATCTGTTGTGTATACATTTCCGTAAATATCTTTCACTGTAACAGGAATCGTTTTTTCTCCTGCTGCTACCGTATTCAGACAGGAAATTGTTCCTTCCATGAGTGTCGGATCAATCGCAAATCCTCTGCTTAATCCTAATTCACTCAAATCTGCCGTGATTGCAGCTATTTCAGAAGCTTCAAGACCTTCTCCGTCTTTTGCATTTATTTTTACAGATAAAACATTGTTATCATTGTAATCCATGACAGACTGTGATAAAGAAGCCTCCAATGCCACATTCGCTTTTTTGAAATGGCATACATTACATTCTTTTCCGCTGTTATCTTTTTCAGTCACTTTATTGAATGCATCTAATTCCTCTTTTCCGTTTACTACATAATAGTAATAGTAATCGCCAGTGGAAACATCTGTAAGATTGTATACAAAACGGTCAGTGTCTGCGTCATAAGTCATTGCATAATTCTGTCCGTTGATCACAATGCTTACCTTTCCTGCGAAAGAAGCAAGGTTATTTTCTGCTGCAAGTTCATCATTTCTGTAGTAAAAATGGATTGCATTATTTGCTCCATCCCGCTCAAAACCTGTGTTATATGGCAATACTCGTGTGATTCCTTCTCCCTGTGTGAACACGGCTTTTACCACTGACTGGTCTGCCGGGATCGTCACATAATGGTCGCCACCATCTTTGTTTGCCCACTCATCGTCAGCAATTCTTTGTCTCATACAGAAAGACAAGCTCAAATCTGCTGTTGAATCTTTTACCGGAATTTTTGCCACCATTTTTCCATTAATATCTGCAAAATTTACCGATACATCCGAACCAAATCCGCTGTTCCAAGTATAAATGTTCCAGCCGGTATAGTCCTTCGCCGGTCTGTCGTACTCGATCATGACGTAGCGGGATCTCGGTGCTACCAGCTCTGGAATCTCTGTGTATGCCTGTTTACTATTGGATACAATATAAAGTGTTACATTTTCTGTTCCTGCGCTGTTGCTATAAGAAATCGTGTCCTTCTGCCATTTCCACTCGCCTTTTGATCTTGGGATAATCTGAAGGTCTTTATACGGAAGTGTTACTTCTGCACGCAGCCATTCATTTCCATCCGAAAGTGTTTCTGTCTTAGCAAAAGATGTTCCTTTTGTCGCTACAGCACCATTTTTCTCCCAAATCCATAAGTCAGATGCATCTTTTGACATATGCGTCTTGTCAAAATCGTAATAATAAATGGTATATGTATATAATTTTTCTGTCACATTGACCACAAAGTCAGAGGTCTGTCTGTTCTCTGCTTCTGCCGTCAGTTCTACGTTCTGTCCTGTATAGGCATTTCCAACTGTAATTTTGTTTCCATTTAATGTAATGTTTTGATCCGGTGTTTTTAAACTGTAAGTAACTGCCGTTTCACTGCTTGTTCCATCTTCGTTCCATAATGTCAGTTTTTCTGGAAGTGCTGTCTCAATTCCTTTCATTGCATCTGCTTTTCCGTCAGACAAGCCCGGAACGATCAAAACACTATTGTCTCCACTTACCCTGTTATTTGCCGGATCTGAAAACGATACAGCCCAGGTTTTATTTAATGCAAATTTGTATTCATATTTTCCGGGTGCAATGGTAAATGTTCCAGACCACATACCTGCTGTCTCATCTTTTTTCAGTTCCCAATTAGATGAATCCTGTTTCCAATCATTCATTCCTCCCGGAACCGTAACCGATGCTACAGCTCCTGTTTTTTCAACCGGGACACGGAAAGTTACCTCGCGTCCATTTACCTCCGGGCTTACATATCCTGCTTCTTTATATTCGATCAAAGTTTCGGATTTGTCAGCATATTTGTACCATTTCATGCCACCCTTTCCATCTCTTAAATAATAGATGGAGGTGTCTGTGGTGATGTCATTGATAGCTGCTAAAACACCAGCCTCTGCCAGATGAAGTTCCTGCGAATCAGCTTCACTATTGATAATCTGCAAACCAGATAAAGTAACTGCCTGCACCTTTACATAATACAAATTTGTCTCTGTATCTAGTGCCATTTTATCATGATTCTGATTCCAGGCTTTTACCATTGTCTGTCCTGCATTATTATTATCAATTTTTACATCTGCTCCCCATGCATTGAATGCTGGCTGAGTCCAACCATCTGGATTATCAAAATAAATTGTGATCACTGGAGCTTCTGAAAGCTCAGGTACTTTTTCCGTACCTTCTTTATTTACGTATGCAACATATTCCTCGCTGTCCCATAAAAAATAAATATCTGTTGCTTCCTCGCCTGTATACTGTGTCATTTTACCAGCATCAGAGGTCTGTGCAGAATGACTTGGAAACTTTAAATCAAGAAACTGAAATCCAGTAAAGGTACCTTTTACAGAAAGTGTATATTCTTCTATTTCTGTACTGCCACTTTCCACTTTAGTCATGGAATAACCCATAACTCCCTGATCCCAACCTTCAATCTGTTCGCCATTTTCTCCGTTCGTATTTCCCGTCACTGCTGCTGTTCCTCCCCAGAACTGCATTGCCGGTGTTGTCCAACCCCAATTTGACGGCATCATAAAGTGAATCGTCAGATTCTTCTCCTTCTCCGCCGCCTGCACCGTACTGTTTCCACCGCCAAGCGCCGGAACCATTGTTACTACCATTGCAAGCGCTAACAGAAAACATCGAATTCTGCTTGCAATACTTTGTCTTTTTTGAAAGCTCCTTAACAACTTTCCCATCATTCCCTCTCCTTTTCCTTTACTTACATGTGATTCTATTCTTTTCCCATTTTCACATGTATTCGTTTTTTTTTCGTTATTTTATTGTATTCTAAATTTTTGTATTATTCCATACATAATAAATCCTGAAATATTGTCTGATTTTTTGTGAATTTTAACCAATTAAAGTATGAAAATGCTCTTTTTCTATTTTTAGATAACAAAAAAATGAGTCCGGCATTGTACTAAAAAATACGAATACCAGACACGGTCAGAAAATCCACTGCTGCGACATTGCTGGATCAATGACAGCCATTCTTCGTCTTTTCTTCTCTTATTACGCATAAGCTGTTCCTCCCTAAAGTAGTAAATCACAGTGATTGACTACCTTTGATTACGAAAAGTGCAATGATGCGACAGCATCCAGATCTGAAAATAGATAAAGTAGTCATTTACTGTTTGTTTACTGTATTATCTCAGATCTGAAAGAACATTTGGAACGGTATGTTATTCATCGCTTACCTTAAAGGACTGATTTTATGAAAAAAACGATAGTATTTTGCAGCTTCACATTTATAAATTTCATATTTTAAGCAGATAACAAATATTTTATAACTTTATTTTTCAAATTATCGATTATTTTTTCATAAATCAAAAGATAATAGGCCTTTTTATGTAAAACAGTAGCCCCGGCTGGGTATAAGAATAAGCAGACCGTAAGCAGACGTCGGTACCATAGCGTCCCAAAGGACGCATTGCGAGGGTACTTTCCTCGCTTATGTACCGCTACGCTCTGCGACAGGAGCGCATCGTACTAAAGTACGAGCGTGCCGCGTTTCTTACTTGCTGTTGGGGCTACGGAGATATAAGCGGGTCTGCGGCTCTTAGCCCCAATGGAGGCTACGTGTTGATTATTAAATCATACCATTTTCCGTTCCACGGCACAACTCTCAAAAATTTTTAGAAATAATTGTTGACATTCCTAGCGGAATAGTATAGTATAAATCCATAACATCCATATCAGATAAGTAGGAAATAAAAACAAACACAATTTTCAGGTTTAAGGAGGATTCTATTATGAGTAAGATTTACACATCTGCAACCCAGCTGATCGGACATACACCCCTTTTAAAGGTGACAAACTACTCGAAGGATCAGAATATCGAAGGCGTAGAACTGTTGGCAAAGCTGGAAGCAACGTTTGATAAGGTCATCATTGTCATTAACGCAAGCAATCCTATGGACCTTGGCTTTATTGAGGACAACAAGGTGGATGCTGCAATTTGGGCAGGCGGCCCTGGCACCACTGGTACGATTGCTGTAGCGAAAGCAATGATGGGTGAATACAACCCGTCCGGCCATTTGGTTGATACCTATGCTTATGATGTGACCAGTTCGCCAGCTTATGAAAACTTTGGCGATTTTACTTATGCAAACAGTGGTCTTACGATCGACGGCAATGGCGATGCCAACAACGGCAAGTACATGTACTACCAGGAAGGCATCTATGTAGGTTATCGCTATTACGAGACCCGTTACATTGGGGATGACAATGTTTATACCCCGGAGGAAGAAGCAGAGTATCAGAAAGCTGTTCAGTATCCCTTTGGCTATGGCCTGAGCTATACCACGTTTGATTGGAGCGACCCGCAGTGGGAAGTAGGCAGCCAGGGCGGCCAGGTAAAGGTAAGTGTTAAGGTAACCAATACCGGTAATGTGGCAGGCAAAGATGTGGTACAGCTGTATTACACCGCACCCTATACCCCCGGTGGAATTGAAAAATCTGCGGTTGTTCTGGGCGCTTTTGCAAAAACTGATCTGCTCCAGCCGGGCGAGAGCCAGACCGTGAGCATGACCATGAATTATGATGACATGGCATCTTACGATTATAAGACGGACAAGTGCTATGTGCTGGATGCCGGTACTTATACCCTTAGCCTGCGCAGCGATGCCCATACAGTGAAGAATGACCTGACATATGATTTTACTGTGGATCAGACCATCAAGTATGATACGACCGCCCGCAGCACGGATGAAACTGTGGCGACGAACCAGTTTGATGATGTGACTGCTGGCGATGGTAATATCGGCACGACCTTGCCGTATCTTTCCCGTGCAGATTGGGAAGGAACCTATCCTAGCCGTGAAGCAAGCGAAAACGCAACTGCCAACGCGGCAACGATTGCTTTGCTGACCAACGGCAATGGCGGAAGCACCATTGATCTGAATGATGACCCTGCACAGGGAACTACCTATACAAATGGTGAGAAAAACGGTGTAATGCTGGCAGATGCAGCTGGCATTGTTGACCCGGACAATGCAGTGTGGGAACAGTTGATGAACCACATGAGCGTTGATGAAATGAACAACCTGTATGGTAACTGCGGCTGGTGTTCGCCTGCTGTGGATTCTATTGGCAAACCGCAGGCAACCGAATGTGATGGCCCGAACGGCATCCATGACCTGGCAAGCGGCTTGGAAGCTGCTGAATATGCCACCGAAACTGTGCTGGCAGCAACCTGGAATGTAGACCTTGCTTTGAAGGAAGGCGAAGCTTACGGTGATGAAGATCTGGTCAACGGTGTCAGTGGTACTTACGGCCCTGGTATGAACATTCACCGCTCCGCTTTCGGCGGCCGTGCAGCTGAATATTATTCCGAAGACCCGCTGCTGAGCGGTATGATGGCAGCTAATATGGTGACCGGCCTGCAGAGCCGCGGCATTTATGTGTTTGCCAAACATTTTGCACTGAATGATCAGGATACCAACCGCAACGGCGTTTGCATCTGGTCCAACGAGCAGGCAATGCGTGAAATTTATCTGCGCGCTTTTGAAGTGGCAATTCACAACGTAACGGGCGATGGCCTGAACCAGCTTGGTCTGACCGGCATCATGGAATCTTATAACCGCATTGGTACCAGTATGGTTGGCTACAGCTATGCAATGCTTACCCAGGTGCTGCGCAATGAATGGGGCTTCCAGGGCGTTGTAAACACAGACGCATTTGCTGTCAGCAATGGTGACTTGGCCCTGCGCGCAGGCGTGGATATGCAGCTGGCCATGGGTGTGAATGTTACCGATACGACCCTGAAGAGTGGCTATGGCATGCAGCTTCTGCGCCAGGCAACCAAGCGCCATCTGATGGTTTTGGCGAATTCTTCCCTGATGACGACGACCCGCAACTGGACTCCGTACTGGCTGATCGCACTGGGTGTGGTGGATGTTATCTTGGTTGTTGCAATCGTGCTGATTGCACTGCATATGTTCAAGCCGGAGCTGTTTGCCAAAAAGAAGAACAAGAAAAAGGCTGCAAAAGCATAAGAGAGAGGCGATTTGACGATGAAAAACAAGTGGAATCATTATGGCGTTGCAGCGATGTTTACGCTTGCTGTGGGGGCCAGCCTTGTTCTGGCTGGCTGCGGCGGAGCCAAAACGGATACGAAAGCAGCGGCCGCAGTGGCAACGAACCTGAGCTTTAATTTTGAAACCGGTGAGTATTCCTTTACCGGTGTTGACAAAGGCCGTACCTATGCAATCCGTCTGTATGGCTTTGATGCAGAAGGCAAGCAGGAAGATTATTATACCTTTACATCTTCCAACATTCTGGCGGATGACAGCAACGCAAATTATGCGGGAACGGTGGACCTAAGCGCAGACTGTACCCCCGGCGCAAAGTATAACGCTTATGTGATGACAACAACATCGGACTATAAGCGCGGCCTGTCGGACAGTGTAACAGGAACTTATGTGGGTGTTTATGCAGCGCCTGGTGCTGTAAGCGAAGCGGTGCAAAGTGGAGATACTGTAACGGTTACCATGGATCAGGATGTGTTTGAAGCATATTCTGAGTTGGAATATCCGCCGCAGACCTTTACCTTGACGCTGTACAGCGGAGCGGATGTTGTGCAGACGACCAAAATCAAACTGGAAGATTTGGCGCAGGAAGACGAGGAATATGTTGATGGCTTTGGCCCGATGGCAAAAACGGGCACATACCACCACCGCAGCGGTGCAACAGCATTTACGGGTGTAAGCGATGGCAGCTATACCGTAACAATTCAGGCTGATGCACAGGAAGGAATTTATTTTGCATCTGTGGAATCGGAAGCGACTGCGGTAACAAAATAAAAATTTAAGATGATTATGAATACACAGGAAATCATCAAAAAACTGAATTTAGAGCAAAAATGTGCGCTGCTTTCGGGCGCTACTACCTTTGGGACCCGTGCACTGCCGAAAAATAATATTCCGTCCATCACCCTTTCTGATGGTCCGAACGGCGTGCGCAAGCAGGCGGGCGCGGCGGACCACCTGGGGCTGAACCCCAGTGTTCCGGCCACCTGCTTCCCCACGGCGGCCACTGTGGCGTGCAGCTGGGACCCTGCCCTGGGCGAACAAATCGGCCAGGCAATGGGCGAAGAAGCCGCCGCACAGGAAGTTGCCGTGCTGCTGGGGCCAGGCCTGAATACCAAGCGCAGCCCCCTCTGCGGCCGCAACTTTGAGTATTTCTCCGAGGATCCGTATCTTTCTGGCAAAATGGCAGCGGGCTATGTGCGGGGCATCCAGTCCAACGGTATTTCGGCCTGCCCCAAGCACTTTGCCGTCAACAGCCAGGAACTGCGCCGCATGGCGTCGGATTCTGTGGTGGATGAACGCACTTTGCGGGAACTGTACCTGACCGGGTTTGAGATCGTGGTCAAGGAAGCAAAGCCCAAGACCATCATGAGCAGCTATAACCTCATCAACGGAACTTACGCCAACGAGAACCGCCACCTGTTAATGGACATCCTGCGCGGGGAGTGGGGCTTTGACGGCGCTGTGGTAACGGACTGGGGCGGCAGCAATGACCATGCCCTGGGCGTGCAGAACGGCTCCACGCTGGAAATGCCCGCCCCCGGCGGGGACGCGGTGCGCGAGCTGATGCAGGCTGTGCAGAGCGGCAAAATTACCGAAGCGGATGTGGACGCCCGGCTGGACGAGCTGCTGACGCTGGTGTTTGATACCCATGCCGCCGTGCAGTCCCACAGCCGCACCTTTGATGCGGACGCTCACCACGCCCTGGCCCGCCGCGCCGCAGCCGAAAGCATTGTGCTGCTGAAAAACGAGAACGACCTGCTGCCGCTGGCCGAGGGCGCAAAAGTTGCCGTGATCGGCGACTTTGCCCAGACACCGCGGTACCAGGGCGCCGGCTCCAGCGCGGTCAACTCCATCAAGGTGGATACCTTCCTGGAATGCCTAAAGGAGAGCGGCCTGGCCAGCGTGGGCTTTGCCCCCGGCTTTGACCGCCAGGGCAAACTGGATGCCGCCAAACAGGCCGAGGCTGTAGCCCTGGCCCAAAAGGCCGAAGTGGTGCTGCTCTGCCTGGGGCTGGATGAAATCAAGGAAAGTGAGGGTCTGGACCGCGGCGATATGCGCCTTGCGGACAACCAGATCGAACTGTTAAAGGCCGTGCAGCAGGCCAACCCCAACACCGTTGTAGTGCTCAGCGCAGGGGCTTCGCTGGAAACCCCGTGGCTCAAACACTGCCGTACCCTGGTGTATGGTGCGCTGGGCGGCCAGGCGGGGGCGGGCGCCATGCTGGATGTGCTGACCGGCAAAGTGAACCCCAGCGGCAAGCTGGCCGAAACCTGGGTCAACGCCTATGCGGATACCCCCGCCAAGGATAACTTTGCCGGGCCGGGCCGCATGGTGCAGTACCGCGAGGGTCTGTATGTCGGCTACCGCTATTACCAGACCGCCGGTGTGCCGGTGGCATTCCCCTTTGGCTATGGGTTAAGCTACACCAGCTTTGCCTACAGCAATTTGCAGGCCGCGTCCAATGGCGTGACCCTGACCGTAACCAACACCGGCAAGCGCGCCGGAGCAGAGATCGTGCAGCTGTATGTGGCAAAACCCGGGGCAGAAGTGTTCCGCCCCGCACAGGAGCTGAAAGGTTTTGCCAAGGTGCAGCTGCAGCCCGGCGAAAGCAAGACCGTGACCATCCCGCTGGACGACAAGGCATTCCGCTACTGGAATACCAAGACCGACAGCTGGGAAGTGGAAGGCGGCAGCTATGAGCTGCGGGTCGGCGCGTCCAGTGCGGACATCCGCCTGACCGCCGTGGTGGAAGTGGCCGGTACCGGCGCACCCAACCCCTATGCGGGCAAGCAACTGCCGCACTATACCAGCGGCAAGGTGCAGAGCGTGCCGGATGACGAATGGGCCACCCTGCTGGGCCGCCCGGTGCAGCAGGGAAAAGTTAAAATTGACCGCAACATGACCCTGGGCGAGCTGAACCACAGCCGCAGCCCGCTGGGCTGGCTGATCTGGCTGGTGCTTACCGCACTGCTGAACGCCAGCTACAAGCGCGGCAAGCCGGACCTGAATGTGCTGTTCCAGTACAACATGCCGCTGCGTGCCCTGGCCAAAATGACCAGCGGTGCCATCAGCATGGGCATGGTGGATGGCATTGTGATGGAATTACAGGGATTCTGGATCATCGGCCTTGTGCGGGTGATCATAGAAGCCGTGAAAAACCTGGTACTGAACGCACAGCTGGAACAACGCCTGCGCAACAGCTGAGGAAAGAGAGGGGCTATTTATGCAGCTATGGAATAATTTTGCGGCAAGACACCCCGCCGCAGCCAAGTGGGTGCGCGAAGGCGGACTGTTTGTGATCGTATCCAACCTGGTTACGGTGTTCAAATACCTGCTGCTGCAATTTTTGCCGGCGGCGTTCAGCAGCCTGCCGGTGGTGGATTTTGGCTGGCCGGGAATCGAAGTGACCATGCTGGGAGCAACCTTCAAATGGAACATTTTGGGCTATGACGCAGAACATGGTGGTTTGCCTTATTTTTGCGCTTATATGATAGCCATGATACTGGGTGAGGTAATCAATTTCCCAATACAAAGAAATGTCGTTTTCCGCAGCAAGGGGAATCTTACCCGGCAGATCGTTTGGTATGCGGTTGCATTTTGCGTAATAACCTGTATTGTAAATTCTATAAACTGCATTTGGGTCGCAACAGCTGCGCGATATGTGCCGGATTTTATTTACAATATTGGTACAACGGTATTGAACGGCGGTGTTTCCATGGTAATCTTCTTTTTCGTCAACAAGGTCATTTTCCCAACCAGCGATTAAGACGACGTCTCTTATCTTCTACAGGAATCACCTGAGCGCAGTGATGATGCGTTTGCTCGCTCAGAAAGCGTAAAACACGCCCGGACAGTTTGCACTTGTGCAGCTGTCCGGGCGTGTTGTTGTTTTTTGCAAGACCGCCAAAAGCAAGCGGCTGAAACTGTGCAATACTGCTTGTGTGAGGAAGGCACTCGGCGTGCTGCTGTGCCAGTCACAGGCTGATCATCCAGCTGCATCTTCTGAACATAGCGAGACGGCCAAGCAGAAAATCTCCTCCTGTGTAAGCAGTGTACATCTGGAAGCAGTGGAAGAAGCCCAGAACGAAGGTGGCCAATCTTTGCCTCGTTGACGATCTTTGACATGATGATGTCCTTCTTGAAAATGGCTGGCTCTGTCCTGCACAGACGCACACTTTTTACCATGATAGCACTATCCGCCAAAATCTCCCAGATAAAAAGACGGAGAATCGGAGAAAATGCAGGGAGGCTGCTTGCGTCAAAATTGATAAAGCAAAAGTTGACTTTTGTGCTGATTTCGAATACGATATAGGCACAAAAGTATGGTGGTACCAGTGGTGAATATAAGTAGCTCGGCACAGGTGCAGGAGATTCTGACCCGCGCAGCTTGCGGAGCATTCGCCAATGGTGGGGAGGCGGCAGAATGAATTCTTTTTCGGTAGAGCAAAAAAGAGTAGATGTATTCGAAAGTGCCGCGCCAAACAAGCCGGTGATTTATCTGAATACCTATGGGCGCGAGGGAGCGCAGATCTTTCAGTATTTGACAGACATCGGCTGTCAGGATTTTTCGCTGGTTGCAGTCAGTAAGCTGGAATGGAATCATGATATGGTGCCATGGGATATTCCGCCCATATTCAAAAATGGTGCATCATATACCAGCGGAGCCGATGAGTACCTGCGCCTTCTGATAAACCAAATTATACCGAAAGCAGAAAGTCTGTTGCAGGGGACCCCCGCCTGGCGGGGAATTGCGGGATATTCACTGGCCGGACTGTTTGCACTGTATTCTATTTATCAGACGGACGCCTTTTCGCGAGTTGCGAGTGTCTCCGGCTCGCTGTGGTTTCCGGGAATTAAAGAGTATGTCGTTTCCCGTACACCCGTGAAAAAACCTGCCGATATCTTCTTTTCACTGGGCGACCGGGAGTGCCGCACCCAGAATTCGCTTCTAAGATGTGTTCAGCAGAATACCGAATCCATCGAAAGATATTACCACGAGCAGGGAATAGATACGACCTTCCAATTAAATCCCGGCAATCACTTTAAAGATGTGGTACAGCGAACAGCGGCAGGACTTCAGTGGCTATTGAGCAGAGAATATGACCCATGAAAGATGCAGCATAATGGGATATAAAGTTTTTTGGGCGCGGCATACTACATGACATATGTATCGCAAGAGACATCGTAGAAAATTTGCGAAGTTTTGTGCACTGATTAGTTAGCTCAAACAGCTATTCCGTAATCTAAATTACTTATAAAAGAATCACCACACAATTCTAAGAGCCGCTGCGGCTGTGTTTAGAATTGTGCGGTGATGTTTTTATCCAGCTAACGCCCACGCGCCCATAAGAACCGTCACAAACAGGATGTTGGAAACTGTGAACAACGCAAAATACCGGCCTTTTTGTAACGGCAACTCCCTTGCAATTTCGCGATACGAGATCAGGCTGGCCATTGAGGCAATCAGCGTGCCAAGGCCGCCAAGATTTGTGCCGATGATCAGGGCGCGGATATTCTCTGTAAATCCCGAAAGCAGGATCGCCGCAGGCACATTGCTGGTTACCTGTGAGGCAAGCACAGAAACCCATACCTCGTGGCCGGTAAGAATATGCTGCAGCCATCCGGAAAAGGCGGCAAAACGCCCCAGATTGCCAATAAAGATAAAGAGCGTAACAAAGGTAAGGATCAGCGAATAGTCCACACGGCATAATGTGTTCCGGTCTGCCAAAAGCACACAGGCCAGAACCGCAGCAAACGCGATACCATAGGGCAGAACACGCAGTACCACCAACAGACAGAGCACGAATAAAATACTGTACAGCGATAATAGTGCCTTGTTCGGGCTTGCAGCAGCCGCAGAATGAGCCATGGAAATCTTTGCGCCACGGCGGCACAGCCCCACCGCCCATAGCGCAAGAAGTGCCAGCGACAGGATGGAGTAGGGGAGCATCAGCAAAACAAAAGAACCCATATCCATTCCGCTTTTTCCATACAGATACAGGTTTTGCGGATTACCAAGAGGGGTTAGCATACTGCCGAGGTTTGCGGCTATCGTCTGCATGCAGACGATGGGAAGCAGCAGCTTATCCCGAACGGCAGCATCCAAGCTGTTTACAACAACAAATGTGAACGGAACAAAGGTAAGCAGCGATACATCATTAGTGATCACCATGCTTGAGAAAAAGCACAGCCCCACCAGAACAGCGGTCAGCTGAAGCGTTGTGCGGGTATGGGACAGCAGCGCGCGCCCAAGCCGATCGAAAACGCCCTGCCCCCGCAGCCCGGCCATGACGGTCATGAGTGAGAACAGGATCGCAAGCGTGCGAAAATCAATATAACCAAGATATTCTGCATCCGGAAGAACGAAGCAGGAT
>OLNF01001780.1_pt1 | contig 18018 bp, 16 predicted proteins | sample 1673061 | NCBI WGS metagenome assembly OLNF01 (sample SAMEA3136751, study PRJEB25190) | human gut metagenome | reverse complement strand
AGCGAGCTGCAACCGTAGAACATCTGCTCGAACGAGGTCGAAGCAGACGTCTTGAACGACGAGATATCAATCTCTTCGAGGGAAGCACATCGATAGAACATCTGCCTGAAGTCTTTGCCGCTCGACGTGTCCCAACCCGCAAGGTTTACGCTCCGAAGCGACGAGCAATCCTGAAACACGTCGGCAAACGACCTGACAGAGCTTGTGTCAAGCGTAGAAAGATCGATATCTGTGAGGGACTTGCACCCCGAGAAAGCATATTCCAGGCTCGTCGTTTTCGACGTATCGAGCTTGGAAAAGTTGACCGACAAGAGATTGGCGCAGTTGAAGAACCATGCATACATCGTCTGCGGGGCGACTCCCTCATCGACGACCGCGACGCGCTCTATTTTGCGCGCGATGTCCTTCCACGGCGGAGTGCTCTTCGTATTCTGGATATTTGCGTACACCGCTGTCGCCGTCTTGCCCTCGAAGACGCTTCCCTCGACGGGCAGGGCCCGGCGCTTGTAGAAGGTGAGCGAGGCGTCGTCTTCGGAATAGACTGCGAACGGGACGGAGTCCGAAGCGCTCGGCTCCGTCGACTGGGCGCAGAAGAGGAAGGACGCCGAAAGCAGCGTCACCGGGTGCTGGGATGCTTGCTCGAACAGGTCGGCATGTGCGGTGGGATCGAGCCGGGACACCGACCAGCTCACATCGAGCGACCCATTCGCGGGGACAACCAGCGTCGGGTCGTAGGACGCGAAGCCCCCTGAATAATCGAGCAGCGTCGAGCTGCCCGACTTCGCTGAAACTGAGATGCCGTCGTAGGATGTAGTCGCCGCGGCCATGGCAAGACGCGCCGGGACGCTTCCCGAGTTCTCCACCTTCCACGAAGTCGGCGTCGCAACCGTCCCGTCGGAGAGCAGCGCACACGGCACGGTCGTGGGCATGGTCACCACGATCGTATCATCGTCTGCTGACGCGCCAGCACCTCCCTCGTCAGCGTATGCGGGCGCAAAGGGGAAGGCGAGACACCATGCCATCGCGAATGCCGCCACAAATAAGACCGCGGCGGCACGCCATATTCCCGTTATTGCCCGCACGTGATGCATGTGATGCGGCTATTTGCTACTGCGCAGCGCCAGAAGCGACGGTCCAGGTGATGGTCGCAGCCTTTTGGGGCGTCGAGATGTCAGAGGTCACGCGTGCGATCTTCGCATCGGTGATGTCGAGGGAGATCTTGTCGTTTGCGGAATTGGCATAGCCCATGTTCCACGCCGCATTGACAGAAGTATCGACGGACGCGGCGGCCTGCAAGCCGTTGACCGTGAACTGGAAGGCGTTCGCGGTGGTGCCCACCGTCACGTCAGCGACGAGCTTGAACGGCGACTGCTCGGTGACGGCCATATTCACCACGTGAATCGGGAAGACCGACTTGTTCTGGATCTGCAGGGTATCCGCAGAGGGGGCCAGCATCGTGCCGTCTGCCTTGGCGACGAAGGGGATCTGCGTCGGCACCGAGAACGACAGGTTGTCGCCGTCGGGAGCGGGGGTCACAGATTGGATGGTGACGTCCGTCGACTGAGAGGTAGTGCCGTCGGCGAAAGCGAGGGCGGGGGTTGCGATGGCGGTGGCCATGACGAGGCTTACGGCCAGCGCACCCACGCGCGCCTTGAGGCTTCGGTTGCTGATTGCGTCCATGGAAGGACTCCTTTCTTGAGCGAAGCGGGCCCTTCCCGCCTCATTGTTTGCTTTCTGCCGCCGAAGATGTCGGCAGCTTGGTGCCTTTTCGATGTCGAACTGCGCTCTTTGGCTGGCCTTATTGGTTCCCGCTTAAGTCGGCCGCAACGATAGCGACGGCAACGGACTGGGGGTTGCCCGACGGCGCGCCGGTTTCGGGGTCGCAGCCCTGCACGGTCACGGTCGCCGATCCCTCATGGGCATCCGGCGCTTCGCACCATTCGACGACCTCGCCGGGGGCAATAAGCCCGGAGCTGTACAGCTCGACGCCGTCCTGCGAAAGGGTGAACGTTTGCGAGAACTTGTTTTCCGCTACATTCGACACGTTCACGCGCACTTTTCCATCCGACAGCTTGGGCTTTGCCGACACGGAAATCGTCATGCGCGACTCCTCCGCCTGGCGGTTGAGCTCGGCAATAACTTCTTCGTCGCTTTTGCCCTCGTGGGCTTACACAGTCGCGCCGGGGTCGGCCTTAGGTTGAGAGAATTGCCACATCGCGCAGCTGCCGATGGAAAGAAGCAGGAGAAGGAGCAGTATCAGAATAATGACGCGCCGCTTCTTTTTGCGCGAGTTATCTTCTTGTTCCGTTTCGCTCAATCCCCCACCCATTAAAGCACTGTTGCTTTTCGAGAAACCGCATGTGAGAGCCACGCCTTCGAGATTCGTTCATTCGGCCCCGAAACAAGGGGCATCGCGCACCTCGAGCATTTGCAAATCCCACTATTGATTTCGCGCCTGGATTATGGCAGAGCAACCCCCTCGCTGCAAGAACTTCGTCTGCTAGCGGTATGCCAACCATACAAAAAGCCCATTTGCTCTGGTGATTCGCGCGCTATTTTGTTCAGCGGCACTGCAGCGAAACGATTACCCTGGCAGAAAAGCTAATCGCGATGCGACACGTAATACCCCGCGTCCTCCACCGCACGTTCGACAGCGTCGCGGTCGATAGGGGATTTCGCCAAAATGTGAGCCATGCTCGACTCCAGGTCGACCTTCGCCCATGTCCCCGGCTGAGCATTGAGGGCGTTCTGCACGCGCCCAACGCACTTTTCGCAGGTCATCCCCTTCACCTTAACGTCAAGCGAGAAGGGATAGTTCGCCTCGTCAGTGTCTTCCACCGTAACAGCAGCCACCTTCTTCGCCTTGGGAGCTTTCGGGCCGCCGCCGCAGCAGTCATCCTTGAGCGAGAACACGCGGTAGGCTCGGCGAAGCGCGAAGACCATAAGGATTGCGATAGCGACGATGATGATCAAGGTTGGTGCATTCATGCGGCAGCTCCTCCGAAAGCCTTCGCTTCTTGATACGCAAGAAGTTTTCCTTTTGATACTTTCGACAGTGTAGCACGAGAAGTTAGCGATGGAAAACCATCGCGAAAGAGGACGTCACAGAGTATCCATATACCCTTAGGGGGTATAGTATGGGCAGGAACAAAGGCATATCGATTATTTGAAAGGAAGTGGATTGATTTTATGGAGCAAATGAAAAGTACTCCGGAGCAGGAAGCGGTTTGCTGCTGTCATAAGAAAAAAGAGCGGGATGAGAAAGAGTATAAAGACCTTATGAATCGGCTCAGCCGGATTGAAGGACAGGTACGCGGCGTGAAAGGAATGCTTGAGCGGGATGCATACTGTGTGGACATCCTGACGCAGGTTGCAGCTATTAATGCCGCACTGAATAGTTTTAACAAAGTACTTCTGGCAAATCACATCAAAAGCTGTGTGGTGGAGAATGTGCGAAACGGAGATGACAGTATCATTGACGAGCTTGTTGTAACGATACAGAAGCTGATGCGATAATGTATGCGGATAAATCAGTAGCGATTAAATTATTAGAAGCGCAGACAGGAAAAAGCATATAACCAGAAGGGATGATGAGGTGGATTTTTATGAATAAATTTTCAGTAACAGGCATGAGTTGTGCAGCCTGCAGCGCTCATGTGGAGAAGGCAGTGTTGGAGGTGCCGGGTGTGACATCTGTTGCGGTAAGTCTGCTGACAAATTCTATGAATGTGGAAGGAACAGCAGCACCGTCAGATGTGATTCAGGCTGTTATCACGGCAGGATATGGTGCATCTTTACAGGGGGGTGAACGGAATAATGTTACACCGGGATTTGATGAGGAAGGACTGAAAGATCATGAGACACCGAAATTGAGAAAACGTCTGATTGCATCTGTTGTGATCCTGATCCCGCTGATGTATGTATCTATGGGACATATGATGTGGAACTGGCCATTGCCGTCCTTTCTGGCAGGCAATCATGTGGCAATGGGATTATATCAGATGCTTCTGACTATTCTGGTCATGGTCATCAATCAAAAATTTTTTATCAGTGGCTTTACAAGTTTGCTGCATAAAGCTCCGAATATGGATACGCTGGTAGCACTGGGATCCGGCGCATCTTTTGCGTACAGTACGTATGCATTGTTTGCTATGACCGGTGCTCAGGTGCGTATGGACATGGATGCTGTGATGCACTACATGGATGAGTTCTATTTCGAGTCTGCGGCCATGATCCTGACTTTAATCACAGTGGGAAAAATGCTGGAAGCATATTCTAAGGGAAAAACGACCAATGCACTAAAGAGCCTGATGGAACTGGCTCCGAAAAAGGCAACCATTTTCCGGGATGGCGAAGAGGTATTGGTTCCGGTGGAGCAGGTACAGATCGGCGATATCTTTGTAGTACGCCCGGGTGAGGGGGTTCCGGTGGATGGTGTGATTCTGGAAGGAAACAGTGCTTTAAACGAATCCACCCTGACCGGTGAGAGTATTCCGGTGGACAAGGCAGAGGGAGACAGTGTATCTGCGGGTACGTTAAATCAATCCGGATTTTTAAAATGCCGGGCAACCAGAATCGGAAATGACACAACATTATCCCAGATTATTCAGATGGTCAGCGATGCGGCAGCCACCAAGGCACCGATTGCAAAAGTGGCAGATAAAGTATCCGGTGTGTTTGTACCTGCAGTGATTACCATTGCAGCAGTGACCATTATTGCATGGCTTCTGGCAGGAGCAGACTTTGGTTTTGCTTTGGCGCGCGGTATTTCCGTACTGGTTATCAGCTGTCCGTGTGCATTAGGTCTTGCCACACCGGTTGCTATCATGGTTGGTAATGGTGTCGGGGCGAAAAACGGTGTATTGTTCAAGACAGCAGTATCGCTGGAAGAAACAGGAAAAGTAGATATTGTGGTTCTGGATAAGACAGGAACTATTACCCGTGGTGAGCCAAAGGTGACAGATATAATACCAGGTGAGGGTATTGCGAAAGATGCTCTGGTGCGGACTGCATTGGCGCTTGAGTTAAAGAGCGAACATCCGCTGGCGAAAGCCATTGTAGTTTATGGAGAGGAACAGAAGATTGCAATGACAGCTGCAGATGAATTTCAGGTGATGCCGGGAAATGGTCTGTCAGGACTCGTATCCGGCGTGCGCGTATTTGGAGGGAGTCTGAACTTTATTTCTGAAAAGTCGACTGTATCCAAGAATATGCAACATCAGGCAGAAGAACTTGCAAAACAGGGAAAAACACCGCTGTTTTTTGCGACAGAACAGAAATTGCTTGGCATCATTGCGGTAGCGGATGTGATCAGGGAAGACAGTCCGCAGGCGATTTCACAGCTTCAGAATATGGGAATTCAAGTCGTTATGCTGACCGGAGATAATGAATGTACGGCACAGACCATCGGTGCACAGGCAGGAGTAGATCAGGTCATCGCGGGTGTTCTTCCAGAAGGAAAGGATCGTGTGATCCGTGAACTACAGCAGCGTGGAAAAGTTGCTATGGTTGGTGACGGAATCAACGATGCTCCGGCACTGACCCGTGCAGACATGGGAATTGCGATAGGTGCAGGTGCGGATGTGGCACTGGATGCGGCAGATGTGGTTCTGGTAAAGAGCAGCCTGTCTGATGTACCTGCAGCAATCCGATTAAGTCGTGCAGTACTTCGAAATATTCACGAAAATCTGTTCTGGGCATTTATTTATAACGTAATAGGTATTCCGATTGCCGCCGGAGTGTGGTATCATTGGTTTGGGTTGAAATTAAATCCGATGTTCGGTGCGGCAGCCATGAGCCTGTCCAGTTTCTGCGTAGTGACAAATGCACTGCGTCTGAACTTTGTAAAAGTATACAGTACCAGAAGAGACAGCAAGAAAAATAAGAAAAAAAATCAGCAAGAGTCAGAATTACAGATTGTCGTAAATACAGATGTAATGTCTGAAAAACAGAAGGAGAATAGCATGGAAAAAATAATCGAAATTAAAGGTATGATGTGTGGACATTGTGAGGCACATGTAAAGAAAGCATTAGAGGCACTTGATGGTGTGACATCCGCAGAGGCAAGCCATGAAAAAGGAATTGCGGTGGTACAGTTATCCGCATCAGTAGATGATACTGTACTGAAAAAAACGGTAGAAGAAGAAGGATATGAGGTAACCGGTATCCGTTAAGGCAGGGAAATTATGGCAAAGATAAAGCATTTGATATTTGATATGGGAAACGTACTGATGCGTTACGACCCGGAAGTTCCACTGAAGAAATTTGTAAAGACAGAAAAGGCACGGAATCTGATCCGAAGAGAATTGTTTGAGGGACCGGAGTGGGTAGAAGCAGACCGTGGGATGATCTCGGAAGAAGCAATGTATGAGAGCGTAGCAAGACGGATTCCGGAAAAATATCATGAAGAACTGAAAAAATGTGTGTATGAGTGGAAAATTTGCATGAAGCCGTTGGAGAAATCTGTAAAACTGTGTGAAGCTGCCAGAAAATGGGGCTATCAGACGTATGTACTTTCCAATGCCGCACAGAGTTTTTATGAGTATTTCCCGAAATTTTACAGGATGGAAGATTTTGATGGTGTGGTGGTATCCTCAGATGTACACCTGATCAAACCGGATGTGCGGATTTATGCTTATTTGCTGGAAAAGTACCACCTGAATCCGGAAGAATGTCTGTTTCTGGATGATCGGGAAGATAATGTGGAAGCGGCCCGGAAAGCGGGAATGCAGAGCATGCTGTTCACGGAAGATTATGAGACTTTGCGGGCATTTCTGAAGCAGAATGCAGGAATTGAAGCGTATCAGCAGAAAAAAACTATTCGAAAAACGGTAGCGAAGACATTGCGGACGCTCCTGCTTCCGCTTTTTGTGGCTGCTGCCGTCCTGACTTCTGCCTGCACAATAGCACCGGAGCCGCGGACAACGCAGGCACAGGAATCCGGGCAGGTGGTTGTTGGTACGGATGCAACGCAAAGCAGCAGTGCGTCATTGGACAGTGTTCCGGCGTATTCCGGACAGCCGTATGTGACATTGAATAACAATGTGCCGGATTTTACTGATGCAGACATGCAGACAACTTCTTACGAAGAGTATTCTGATTTGGACAATCTGGGCAGATGTGGTGCGGCGAATGCCATCGTTGGCATTGATCTGATGCCGACAGAACCACGCGGAGCCATTGGTCAGGTGCGTCCAAGTGGCTGGCATACAGTAAAGTATGAAGGAATCGACGGAAATTATCTGTATAACCGCTGCCATTTGATTGGATATCAGCTCAGCGGGGAGAATGCGAATGAGAAAAATCTGATTACTGGAACACGCTATTTGAATGTGACCGGTATGCTGCCTTTTGAAGATGAGGTGGCAGATTATGTAAAGCAGAACAATGCACATGTGCGTTATCGTGTGACGCCGATTTATGAGGGTGATAATCTCGTGGCTTCCGGTGTGCAGATGGAAGCAAAATCTGTGGAAGATGATGGTGCCGGAATCTGCTATAATGTGTATGTCTATAATATACAGCCGGGAATTATCATTGATTATGCAACTGGAGACAGTCAGAAATCCGCAGATATGCAGACCGCGTTATCTTCTGATACAGACAGCCGGCAGTCACAGGAGAAAACCTATGTACTGAATACGAATACTATGAAGTATCATACACCGGACTGTTCCAGTGTGTCTGACATGAAGATAAATAACCGGAAGGATTATATCGGAACTGCGGCTGAACTGCAGCAGCAGGGGTACGAGCCATGTGGCAGATGTCATCCGGAATAGAATAAAATTGTGAAATGAGAGCAGGAAGGGAGAAATCGTCCCTTCCTGTTTTGTTTCAACGAGTGTTACGATACTCCCTGGGGGTACATCCGACAATGGATTTAAACGTTTTTGTGAAATAACTGGGGCTGGAAAAACCGCAGCTGTTGCTAATATCAATGATACTTTGTTCCCCGGAATCCAGCATATGACAGGCTTTTTCAATCCGGTAATGGATCAGGTATTGAATGGGAGACTGTTGGATGATGTTGTGGAAGGAACGCTGTACTTCCCGTTCACAGATATTGGCAGTCTCAGACAGTTGTTTTAAGGAAATGGATTCCATATAGTTGTTCTGGATATAACGGATCATTTTTTTCAGGTGTTGCATCTCCTGGGAGCTATCCTGCCGATTGTCAGATTCCAGTTCCGTACGGTTTTTGGCGAGAACCAGGAACAGGCGGGACAGTTTTTCACGGATTTCATATTCATAACCAAAGGGTTTTTCACGGGCAATGGTGGTGGCATCTGCAATCAGTTCCAAAATTTCTTTTTCCCATGGGATGGATGTACGCAGGTGAATGTAAGGCAGAGAATGTCCGGAAGTAGCGATAGGAGCCATGTATTTCTGCCAGAATACTGTGTACTTAGAACCATAGATCAGACGTCCGTGAAAAACGAGATCTTCTTTATAAAAATCACTGGTGGCCTTGGTGGTTTCCTGGGAATGCAGCGTTCCGGTGTTGATAAATATACCATCTCCTGCATGAAGTACCAGATGATCCGTTCCAACAGACAGCGGACAAGAGCCGCTTCGTACAATGGAAACTTCATATTCTTCGTGCCAGTGCCAACGGATATCGTGGGTTTTGGCATCGGTAAAGTAAGCAGCGCACGGAAATGCTGTGTCACCGTGGGCACGATTTTCCAAAAAATCGTCTTGAACCGAGATTGTTATAGTATTTTCCATAATTAACTCCATAAAAATATTAAAATGTCGTGTTTGTTATATTATATGTCCGTTCTGTTATGGATGCAAGGTTTGTTTTGATATAGTATATAGCTTGCTTTTGAAAATGTTGATTTGAGGGAGGAGTATAAGATGACAAAAGACATGACTTCAGGTTCTACCCTGCGGCATATTATAAATTTTGCAGTTCCGCTGTGTATGGGAATGCTGTTTCAGCAGCTGTATAGTATGGTCGATACGATGATTGTAGGAAAAGTGCTGGGTGTGCAGCCTCTGGCCGGAGTCGGAGCGACCGGTTCGTTAAATTTTATGATCATCTGGTTTTGCATCGGCATCTGTAATGGATTCTCCATTCCGATCGCACAGGCGTTTGGTGCAAATAAGGAAGTGGAACTGAGGCGTTATGTGGCAAATAGTACCTGGCTGTGTATTTTTTTCAGCATTGTGATTACTTTTTTTGTAGCCATTTTTACACGAAATATGCTGGTATTACTGAAAACACCGGAGGATATTTTTGAGTATGCTTATATTTACATACTGATTATTTTCCTTGGAATTCCGTGTACGTTCCTGTACAATTTCCTGGCGGGGGTTGCACGGGCACTGGGAGATTCCAAAACACCGCTGTTTTTTCTGATCTTGTCTTCCGTGATAAATATTATATTGGATTTTGTTTTGATGATCCCAATTCCGCTCGGGGTAGCAGGTGCTGCGATTGCGACAGTGATCTCACAGGGCGTTTCCGGTTTGATCTGCCTGTTTTACATGAAAAACAAGTTTGCAATTTTACATGGATCGCGTGATGAATGGAGAATCCGTGGAAATTATATGAAACAACTTTGCAGTATCGGCGTTCCAATGGGATTACAATATTCTATTACAGCCATTGGTTCTCTGGTTATTACAGCAGCTGTAAATGCACTGGGGTCCACAGCAGTTGCAGGCGTGACTGCAGCGCAGAAGATTAGTAATCTGATCACCTGTCCGATTGAATCTCTCGGACAGACTATGGCACCGTATGTGGGACAGAATATTGGTGCAGGTAAAAAAGAGCGCGTTAGTGATGGGTTGAAAAAGGCATCTGTCTGTGGATTTATATGGTCTGTGATCTGTATTCCAATCGTGCTGTTCTTTGGAAAGCCGATGACTCTTCTGTTTTTAAGTGAACCAAATGCGAAAGTAGTAGAATATTCATTTTTATTCTTATTGGTAAGTACGTTAGGTTTTTGTTTACTGACACTTGTTAATACCGTGCGTTTTTCTATTCAGGGTATGGGATTTTCCAGTTTTGCCATGACAGCAGGTGTGCTGGAGATGGCGGCCAGAACCATTGCAGGTATTGTGCTGGCGCCGATGTTTGGATATATCGGAATTTGCCTGTCAAACGTACTGGCATGGATCTTTGCAGATGCTTTTCTGCTGCCGGCGTTCCGACATTGTATAAAGAAATAATGGTACATTTGAAATAAGGCTACCGCAATCCCACTGGCTTTAGACGGTGGGTTAAGGTAGCCAAAAATCAGAAATTATTGTATACTCATGGCATGGGAACATGGAAATCTAAAAACAGACACAAATACCTATTACAATATCACATTATTTTCGTCTGCAAATATAGGAAGAAATTACTGGTTTCGAGACAGATATCAGATGATATAAAGCAGTATTCATATGAGATATGTCAAAGGCACAGTGTTATTATCAGATATATGGAAACGGATAAAGACCATATTCATTACATGATAGAGACAGAACCAACAATGTCTATTAGTAAGATTGTAAACCTGATGAAGAGCTATACAACATACCATATATGGAAAAGATATCCCCAGTATTTACGAAAACAATTTTGGAAAGAATATTCCTTTTGGACAGATGGATATTTTGCATGTAGTGTAGGAAATGTATCGGAAGAAATGCTGAAAAGATATATAGAAAATCAAGGTTGAGAAAGAGGGTGACAGTGGATGTTAAAGGCATATAAATACAGAATATACCCTAATAATGAGCAGAAAATACAGATTGCAAAAACATTTGGCTGTTGCCGTTTTGTATATAATCAGACACTGGCATACCGGAAAGAAGTATATGAGAAAGAGAAAAAATCAGTTAGTAAAACCGACTGTAACAATTACTGCAACAGACAATTAAAGAAAGAATATGAATGGCTGAAAGAAGTGGATAAATTTGCTCTGACAAATGCGATTTACAACATGGATGCTGCATATCAGAAATTTTTTAAGGAACATGCAGGTTATCCGAAGTTTAAGAGTAAACACGATAATCATAAGTCATATACAACAAATAATCGGAAAGGGAAATGGGTTATACAAAAACGTTCGGATAAGTAGGAATACTATCCGACGAGAAGCAATTATGGGGAAAAGCGAAACTATGAAAAAACAGATCAAAGATATTCTGGGTATGGTATGGAAATATAACCGAATCTTGGGAGGCATAAAATTGCTAAATGCCGTTCTGTTAGCTGTGCTTGTGTCAATCAATACGATTCTATTTCAGAAGATCATAGATGATATATTGATTTTGTTGCGACATAAACGGATTACAACTGGAATATATGTGGATTTTGGTCTGTTTGTTGCTGCATTGTTTTTTGGTGTGCTTTTGACAAGTTTTGATAATTACATAGAAATTCGGTTTGATATGAGGATGACAGATGGTCTGGAACGGGATATCATACAGAAATATAAAAATCTGGACTATAGTTGTTATGAAAAAAGTGCAACTTACGATATCATTTCAAGGATTTCAAAAAATCCGGGAGAAAAGATAAAGATAATTTATTGGAAGACAGTTGAAATCGTAAAAATAGTAGTTTCATTAGCTGGTTTACTATTAGTTTTCCGGCAGGCATCGAATCTGCTGATTGTTATATTTGTAGTGTTTTTGATTCCAATGCTATATGAAAATTATAAAGCAGGAAGTTTATGGTTTGAACTGTACGAACGTCAGACAATGGATGAACGAAAAGTTGCTTATTATGAGCGACTCCTTACAAGCAAAATAAGTCTCATAGAATTAATTATTTATCAGGCAACTGATTATATTAAATCTCTATGGGAAAAACAAAGTAATAAAATGTTGAAAGAAAAAGATGCAACATTAAAGAAGGTTGAAAAAGCTTTGTTAAAAAAGAGCCTGTTTGCTGCTTTGTGGTATATAGGTTGCACAGGAATATTGATTCACAGTGTAATGACAGGGCATATTTCTGTAGGATTGTTTATTGCATTGTTCAATACAACATTAAGCATTGTTGATACCATCACCAATCTGCTGGAAACATTTGGTGATTTTTCAAAAGAGATCAAAGAGGTATCTTACATAAGTTCCTTTTTTGAATTAAAAAATACGGAACCAAGAATGGGACATATTGAAGTTCCGATTCATTTTATTCGGTTTGAAGATGTCTGCTTTTCCTATCCAAATTCAGAGAAAGAAGTTTTGCATGATGCGAATTTTGAAATTGATCTGTCGCAAAGTACCGCAATCGTAGGTGAAAATGGTTCTGGAAAAACAACGATTATTAAATTGTTATGTGGATTTTATCGACCGACAAAAGGACGTATCATGATAGACGATCATGATTTAAACGAATTGAGCAGTCAGGAAATTGGCAAATTAATAAAAGTTGTATTTCAAGATTTTTATCAGTATGAATTGACAATTCGGGAGAATATAGCATTTGGAAATTTATGTGAACTGAAACATGATGATAAATTAGAGGAAGCGCTGGAATTGGTGAATCTAAAGGCTGTTAAAAATATAGGTTTGGACAAGCCTTTGGGTAAACTGGAAAAAGGCGGTATTGATCTGTCAAAAGGTCAGTGGCAAAGATTAGCAGTCAGCAGACTTTTTCTGACAGATACAACATATACGATTCTGGATGAGCCAACTGCTTCTATGGATCCTGTTTCAGAATATAAAATGTATCAGTTGTTCTATTCGCTCATGAAGTCCAGAGGAAGTTTGATGATTTCGCATCGTCTGATCAGTGCTAAGATGGCAGATCATATTCTGGTATTGAAACATGGAAATATTATAGAACAGGGAAATCATGATGATCTGATGAAAAGTCAGGGAGAATATTATACATTATTTTGTAAACAGGCAGAGTGGTATACAGCATAATGTAGAGTAGATGATTCTGAGAAAAACATAGCAAATTACGATGAACAAAACCACGTGTCAGATTTCATGTGTGTTCAATTTGAAAGTGCGCATATATTGGGGATAGAAAAATGATAAAATTGTTATTTCGCTCATTAAAAGATATACGCAGGATTGCACCGCAGTTACTCATTATGCAGGTTGTCTGTATGATGCTTCAGTCGGTTCTGGTAGCCGTCAATACATGGCTGGTAGCCGTATTTTTAAATCATGTGTATTCGAAAGATTTAAAAATAAGCGTGATATATTTAGGTATCATATGGGGCATATTTGTTGTGTCAGAGGTGGCAAACAGTGTATTTTATGCCTGTATGGTAAAAATTGATTCCAAGGTTGGAATGAAACTTGCTATAGAACTGGGGGAAAAAGGTGGACGTTTATCCTTGATTCAGTATGAGGATGTAGAAATTAATAATCGACTGAAACGGGCGCAGAACTGCATTGAACATGGGAGATTTTCCGATTTAAGCTTGTCAATATTCAATATTCTGGCAGAGATTTTGAAAGTAGGAAGTACGTTATTTATATTAGTCAGATTCAGTCCACTTCTGGCGTTGGTATCATTGCTGAGTGTGATTCCGTACTTTATCGTTCGATTGATTCGCGGAAAGGAATTTTATGAATTAAAAAAGTATCAGTCAGCAGGTGAACGAAGACGAAACTATCTGTATCATTTATTTGGAGATAAAAGAGTGGTAAAGGAACTTCGTATCTTTGGAATTGAATCTTATATTGAAGAAAAATTATACCAAACCAGAGATGAAATGAATCAGGAATTATGGGATTTTAAGAAACGGGATATTTGCAGCTTTTCATTATGTGAGATTTTATGCAAATGCGGTTATATGCTCAGTATCATCATTGCAATTTTGCTTTTGTTGAATCATAAGTTAGATTTCGGTATGCTGGCTGCTTCTCTTATGGCATTCTCATCTTTTCAGTTGGCAGCAAAGTATTTTCTGATCAGTCTTGGGCGGCTTCCGGAATGTGCGGCATTTGTAAGAGATTATTATGACTTTATTGATATTGATGAAGATGTGCGTGGAAGAGAAAAATTTGATTCCAATTTTGATAAGATAAATGTTAAAAATATAAGTTTTTCTTATCCGAACACAGATTACCTGGCAATTTCCAATATCTCACTTGATATAAAAAAGAATGAATCTATTGCTATAGTAGGAAATAATGGAAGCGGTAAAACGACGCTGGTAAAACTACTGACTGGTTTATATAAAACACAAAAGGGCGAGATATTATATGGCGTACAAAATATCAACAATTTTGAACCGGTAGGATTTTATCGAAATGTCTCTATTGTAAGTCAGGATTTTGTGAAATATGAAATGACGTTGAGAGAAAATATCGCTATCAGCGACTGGAAACATTTGGATGATACCGATAAAATACAGGAACTTTTAAAACAGATGGATTTACCGGAGTTTTCAAGCAAGGAAGCGCTCGACATGTTATTGGGCAGTGAGTTTGATGGTAGAGATCTTTCTATCGGTCAATGGCAGAAACTTGCGATTGCACGCGGTATGTTCAAAAACAGCAGTATGATTGTTCTGGATGAGCCAACTGCTGCCTTAGATCCAATTATGGAAACAACGATATTGAAGATGTTTTTGAAGATTACAAAGGAAAAAACAGCTATTATTGTTTCACATAGAATTGGAATTTGTCGGGAAGTTGACAAGATCATTGTGATGAAAAGTGGAAAAGTTGTGGAGATTGGCAATCACAATGAATTACTAGCAAAGAAAGGTGAATACTATCAACTTTATAAGATGCAGCAAAAATGGTATGTGGAATAGTATATTATGGTAAATAAAGTGAAAAATGATTCACTAAAAGTTTAAATAGCGGAAATATATAAATACATAACTGAGTAATAAATGGAGATAAACATGTCAGAAAAACGAACAGATGAATTATATCGTGTCTTACAGAGAAAAGGCTATCCAGATGATTTTTGTAGAGAAATTGCATACAAACAGATGAATACAGATTACACAGCGATGCGAATGCTTGGATATTTGTATCGTATTTCAGATCCGCGACCGGAGGATGTGGTAGATGAAATGTTAGCTATATTGAGTGATCGAAATGCAATCATTCAGAAAAAAGAGATGGAGCATGCTCAGACCATAATGAATCGTGTATACAGAGATGGGCTGGATAACTTAGACTAGATAGTAAAGTTGCGGGATACTACAATACAAAATAATATTGAAAATGTATTGTAGTATTTACTAAAAACTTGGTATAGTATACTATTTTAGAAGCTTGTCAAAAAGTCAAAAAATAACAGAAAGAGAGCAAAGAATTATGGTACAACAAATTATGCATGATCCGTTGTATTTAGCACAGAAATCAGCACCGGCAACCAAGGCAGATTTGCAGGTTGGAAAAGACCTGCAGGATACATTGAAGGCACATCGGGAAGGCTGCGTTGGAATGGCAGCAAATATGATTGGAGTAAAGAAGAATATCATTATTGTAAATATGGGAATTTTCGATGTAGTTATGTTTAATCCGATTATTGTTTCAAAAAGTGGAGCATATGAAACGGAGGAAGGTTGTTTATCGTTAAGCGGTATTCGTAAAACAACAAGATATGAAAATATTGAAGTAGAATATCAGAATTTTTCATGGAAAAAACAGCGTCAGAAATTGTCTGGATGGACGGCACAGATCGTGCAGCATGAAGTGGATCACTGCAATGGAATTTTGATATAAATGCTTCGTGGACGGTGTGAATTTTTTTCTGTAAATTCAGATCTTCTATGATAATTGGTGCGGCTTGACAGCAATTTCTGCTGTTGAGCCGTTGTTTATTTAATGGCAAAAATAGGCTGGTATGTCAAGAACGCCCAGAGAATCTGATCTAACCCCAAATGTAGATTGGAAACTACTTGATGATAAACAAAATACATTGTCAATTATTGAAAAATAGTATAAAATTATAAACGGAAGCGTTGTTTTGGAATTTGCATAGAGATAGGGAAGATAGCGTATAAAAAGGAAATGTTTTAATTGATGGCAATGTTACATATGATAAGAGCAGTAAAAAAGGAGAACAGAAATGATAAAAATGACAGAAGAAGAATTAATACAGAGCATTCCTAGATTTGAATGTTCAGATGGAAGCCCATTGGAGTTAGAGGATGAATTTTTAAAAAGGAAATTATATAATGCATTATTCAATATAGATATTATCTGTTTGGCTCGTGGAGAAGGAAGAAGTAGGATCTTAAATGATATTGTATTTCATCCAGAAATACTGTTTGATTGGGGTGAAAAATCATTACACGCATTCCTCGAAAAGAAAGATGATAGAATACGGAATTTTTGTGATCCAGGAACAGTAGATAAAGATATAATGATTTATTATATAACAAAGTATGGGGAAAAATTGAAGGACTTCTATAAACAATATAGATACCTAGAACGTCAAGAAGAAGAGGTACCCCCTTTTGTAGAACAGTTAATAAGTAGCATTTATATGGAAAATGACAATACAAAATTGTTATGTATAAAGGATTGGTTATTATATGCACTTCACACAATGCATGAAAAAGACTTCAGTAAAATTACACCATGTATATCATGTAGCTATGGAGATAGACGATTTGATGTTGCATATAAATTTGGAAAAGGATATTGCAATAATTATTTTGTGGTAATGGATAGTTGGGTTAAATGTAGAGAAGAAGGAATATCGTATAAAAGAACCGATTATGTGAATGAGATATTGAAAGAATATGGATTGACCTGGTTTCCTAATCGACATAACGAAATAATGCTGAAGTATGGTATTTTTCCACAACAATTGGTTGGTTATTATTTCTGGGATAGAGAGACTTTAAAAAAATATGTGATTAATAAGCATTATGTAGATGCATGGAAGGAAAATTCAGACTTTGAAATAGGTGAACCAATATATTTTGAACAGATGATTGATTTCGAAAAATTAGGACCATATAATACGATATACGAATATAGTGGAAGATCTTTTTCTGTTGCAGGTAGACGTAATTAACATATCATGATAGTAAGGTATTCAAGATGAAGGACTTGTTATGTATCGAAATGCCTGATGCATGCAAGTGAGTACTAAGGAATAAAATGCTGAAGGACAATTAAAATGTGATTGAAAAGGCTATGCAACAATGCTACAGTTGTTGCGCAGCATATTTTTTATCATGTCTATCGGGTGGAAGCAATCTGAAATCAACTTTAAATCAGCTCTGAATTTAATTTTTGATGATCTCTGCAATCTGGAACATATCTTATTTCAAGAAATTCTGGCTTTATTTTACAAAACATTATAAAGGATGCGTTCAGACAATAGGATAGTTATGATTGTGTGCTCCTGCAAGCGCATGGTTGGGCGCTTGTAATGATACAGAGTTCAGGAATGTATCTGCGAAGACGTAATTTGGAAACTATGGTGGAAGATTAAAAAGTTTGATATGAGGACGAAAGCATGCAGAATAACATTACGAAAAGAAAGTATATAAAGATGATGCTGGAGGATCTGGCACAGTTGAATGGAAGCGAGTTTGACAGATATAGGGTGTCAGGTACCATTAAAAACACATAAATACCTTTTGAATACTCTTTCACTTTGCATTTCCTCCTGATTTCTGAATTTTTGCAATAAAAAAAGGAACTGATTTTACTCAATTCCTTCGTGTTTCCTTAATCTGTATAATTCAATTTTCTATTTTCGGCGAAACCGCTATCTCTAATCTCCTGGTTATACGCCTGATATCACCCAGTTAGTGGCAAGCCACCACTAAGTGCAATGGTTGCACTCTTGACCTACTAAGAGGCTTCTTCTTTATCCATGATAATATTACTACAGCCGCAATGAAAATAATAGTGGCTGGATATTGGTTTTTTACTGGTTTTATACGTAAATTTATTAGTTTTTTCGTAAGCGTCAAATCACTCGCCTTAACTAAGGCCTGACTTTGTGTCATACTATAAAAAATCTAAAAACTCTTTGTAGTTTTTATAGGAGGCTAAATTTTATGGACAAGTGCACACATGAGGTTCGCAAACAACGCTGGAAAAACATCATAGGTCAATGTC
>OLNF01001778.1_pt1 | contig 18019 bp, 11 predicted proteins | sample 1673061 | NCBI WGS metagenome assembly OLNF01 (sample SAMEA3136751, study PRJEB25190) | human gut metagenome | reverse complement strand
CAGTAACAAAGATAGTATTTCAAGATTCAATTAATAAAATAGAGGGAGAAAGTGAATCATGGGATATATCATCTGCTAAAAATAAAACGGTAATGGCAAGACTAGTACCAAATACAGATGATACAACAACCAATACTTTGTATATACAAGGTAATGGTGGAGTGATAGCCAATTATAATAGTAGTGATTTATTTTATAGATTTTCAAAATTAACCGAGATAGAAAATGTAAATTTACTTGATACATCAAACGTAACAACAATGACTAGTATGTTTAATTATTGTGGCAAATTAGCAACTCTAAATGTAAGCAAATTTGATACATCAAACGTAACCAATATGAGTTATATGTTTTCTAATTGTAGCAGATTAACAAGTCTAGATGTAAGTAACTTTAATACATCAAACGTAACTAATATGTCTCATATGTTTTCTTCATGTAGCAGTACAAGTCTAGATTTAAGTAAGTTTGATACATCAAACGTAACCGATATGAGTTATATGTTTTATTCATGTAGCAGTTTACCAAGTCTAGATGTAAGCAATTTTAATACATCAAACGTAACAAATATGAGTGGTATGTTTTATGACTGTCGCAGTTTAACAAGTCTAGATTTAAGTAATTTTGATACATCAAATGTAACAAATATGAGTAACATGTTTGAGTTATGTAAGAAATTAACAAATTTAGATGTGAGCAACTTTAATACCTCAAAAGTAACAGATATGGGTGGTATGTTTTATAGCTGCGATAATTTAACAAATCTAGATTTTAGAAAAGCTACATTTGATAAAGTAACTAGTTATAATAATGTGTTTAATAGTGTTCCATCTACTATAAACATAATAACTAAAGATGCTACTACTAAGAGTTGGTTAGAAGATAAGTTGGGTGGTAAAGGAACTGTTACTATTGCATAGATGGTCTAAAAAAAGTTTTAAAATTATCTTGTCAAACATACTATTAAATGGTATATTAGTTAAGAAAAACAAGTGCGAAAGACGGAAATAAGGAAAATTAGTAGAGACTTCTTGGTTGGTGAAAAAGAAGATGGAACTTATTTTAGATCACTTTCAAGTTGTGCTTTATGGATAAGATAAAGACGGGGACTAGACGTTAACTAGAATAAGATAGATTAATCTATGAAGAAAGGTGGTACCACGGAAATGTTCGTCCTTTCAACATAGATTTTTTTGTTATAAGGAGGAAATACTATGGAATTTAAAGAATTAAAAAAAGGCGATGTACATAACATTGAATTAGAAATTGCTAAAGAATGGGAAAATGAAGATATTTTAAAGAAATGTATTGATAATAGAAAAGACTGTGAGAACTTTGTTTTCTATGATGGACCTGCTACTGCTAATGGAATGCCTGGACTTCATCATATGATGGCAAAATTCTTAAAAGATACATTTTGTAAATATAAAACTATGCAAGGGTATCGTGTCTTAAGAAAAGTAGGTTGGGATACACATGGACTTCCTGTGGAGTTACAAGTAGAAAAGGAATTAGGGTTTAACTCTAAGAAAGATATAGAAGAATACGGTATAGAAGAGTTTAATAAAAAATGTAAGGAAAGCGTTTGGAAGAATGAAAAAGCTTTCTCTGATCTTACTAAGGAAATGGGACAGTTTATTGATTTAGAGCATCCTTATGTTACTTATGATAATAACTATATTGAAACAGAGTGGTGGATACTAAAGAAATTCTTTGATGAAGGATTATTCTATGAAGGACATAAAATATTACCATTTTGTACAAGATGTGGAACGGGACTTGCTTCTCATGAAGTAGCTCAAGGATATAAAGAAGTTACTGCCAATACAGTTATTGTTCCAATGAAAAAGAAAGATGAAGATGTTTACTTTCTAGTTTGGACTACTACACCTTGGACTTTAATTAGTAATGTGGCTTTATGTGTTAATCCTAAAGAATTATATATTTTAGCTGAAAGTCGTGGTACTAAGTTTATTGTTGCTAAAGCTTTAGCTAACAAAGTATTAGGTGATGATTATACTGTCTTAGAAGAGTATAGTGGTAAGAACTTAGAATATATGGAATATGAACAGTTAATACCAAGTCTTAAAGTAGAGAAAAAAGCTTTCTTTGTAACAGTAGCAGATTATGTAACAATGGATGCTGGAACTGGTATTGTTCATATCGCACCTGCTTTTGGACAAGACGATTATAATGTTGGTAAAAGATATGATTTACCAGTGTTAAATCCAGTAGGAGAAGATGGTTGTTATACTGAAGGACTTTGGAAAGGTAGAAATGTTTTTGAAGTTGATATAGATGTCATTAAATACTTGAAAGAAAATGATAAACTTTTTAAGAAAGAAAAAATTAAACATGACTATCCTCATTGTTGGCGATGTGGTACACCACTTCTATACTATGCTAAACCATCATATTACTTGGAAGTTACTAAGTTAAAAGATCAAGTAGTAAAAAATAATAATGGTGTTAATTGGTATCCATCATTTGTTGGAGAAAAAAGATTTGGTAACTGGTTATTAAATATGAATGATTGGGCAATTTCAAGGAACCGTTATTGGGGTACACCATTACCACTTTGGAGATGTTCTTGTGGTCATATGGAAATGATTGGTTCTCGTAAAGAATTAGTAGAAAAGTCTATTGAAGAAATAGATGAATCAATTGACTTACATAGACCATATGTTGATAATGTTCATATTACTTGTCCAGATTGTGGTAAAGAAATGACAAGAGTTAAAGAAGTAATTGATTGCTGGTTTGATTCTGGTTCTATGCCTTTTGCTCAATATCATTATCCATTTGAAAATAAAGAATTATTTGAAGAACAATTCCCAGCTAACTTTATCTGTGAAGGAATTGATCAAACAAGAGGATGGTTCTATACCTTATTATTAATATCAACCTTTGTAACTGGTAAAGCACCATATAAAAATGTTTTAGTAAATGACTTATTATTAGATAAGTTTGGTAAAAAAATGAGTAAGAGTAAAGGTAATATTGTAGAACCATTTACTACTATGAAAAAGTATGGAGCAGATACAATTCGTTTCTATTTACCTTACGTATCACCTGTTTGGTCACCTATAAAATTTGATGATGATGGGTTAAAAGAAGTATATTCTAAATACTTATCAACCTTCAAAAATGCTTATTCATTCTTTGAGATGTATGCGAATGCTGATAAAATTGATCCTAGGGAATATAATATTCCAGTAGCTAAACGTGATTTAACTGATAGATGGTTATTATCTAAACTTAATCATATGGTTAAAGATGTAACTGAAGGTTATGAAAAGTATGATCTTAATATTGTTGTTCATAAAATAGTAGACTTTATTAATGATGACTTTTCTAATTGGTATATTAGAAGTAATAGAAGAAGATTCTGGGCTAGTGAATTAACCGAAGATAAAAAAGCAGTATACTTAACAACTTATGAAACACTATTAACTTTAGCTAAAATAACGGCACCTGTTACACCATATATCTCAGAAGAAATTTATCAAAACTTAACAGGTAAGACATCTGTTCATTTAGAAGACTTTCCTAAAGTTGATGAAGAGTTACTATCAAAAGACTTAGAACAGAGAATGGAACTTGTAAGAGATATTTGTAGTCTAGGAAGAAATGCTAGAGAAGATGCTGCTATCAAGGTAAGACAACCTCTTAACTTTATGATTTTACCACTTGTTGATGAAGCAGTTATTGAAGACTTTGAAAGTATTATTAAAGAAGAACTTAATATTAAAGAAATTGTCTATAAAGATGATATGACTGAGTATATGGATTATATTGTTAAACCAAACTTTAAAGTAGTAGGTAAGGTATTTGGATCTAAGATGAAAGACTTTCAAGAAGCAGTTAGTAAGCTAAATATTAATGATGTTAATAAGATAAAAGCAGGATACTTTAAGATGAACTTCTTAGGTGAAGAAATTGATGTTACAGAAGATATGATATTAACCACTCTTAAAAATAAAAAAGGTTATTGTGCTGCTAGTAATGGTAAGACAAGTATTGTTCTTGATACATCATTAACAGAAGACTTAATATTAGAAGGACTTGCTAGAGAAGTAGTACGAAAAGTACAAAGCTTAAGAAAAGAAGCAGACTTTGTTATAACTGATCATATTAACTTGTATTATCATGGAGATGAAATGTTTGATAAGATGTTAGCATCATATGATGAATATATTAAAAATGAGACATTAGCAGATTCCTTATTAGAAGATCAAAATATTGAAAAAGATATGGAACTAAACGATATAGTTGTAGGACTAAGAGTAGAAAGAATATAATCTTTCTGCTTTTGTCTATAAAGGGGGATTCAAATGTTTGTAAGTGATTATTTAGAATTTAAATCTAAAGCAAGAAAAGAGATTAAAGACGTTGTTTTTAAAGCAATTGAAATATATAAAGTGTTAGAATATAAAAAAATAAATTATTATTCACACTCAATGGAAAAATCAATGGATATGGTAGATAAATATTCTTTTGCTACTCTTATAGCTATATTAGATAGTGATAAGAAATTAGATGATTATTTTAAGAGATACGGTATTACTATAGAAAAGATTACTGATTATTTAGATATTGATTTAACCGATGCCTTAAAACTATATCCTGATCAGTTAGAATCAGAGTTTATACATGGCTATGGTAGTTTTTTACAGAAAATAACTAATACCTATGAGTGGAATCAAATAGATATAATTAACTTAGTAGATAATGTTATTTATGAATATAGAGATGATAGTGATGCTATGAAGAGTTTTTTTAAAGATAATAAGATAAGTATATCTGATGTAAGTAAGGGATTACTTAACTTAGATGAAGAAGATTTTTTAGAAGACATTAGACATAATAAAGAAAATACTAATTTGTCTGGCTTTGGTTACTATTTAACTGGTGATATTGGTAAAAATATAAAAGGAAGAGAAAAAGAAATAAGAGATTTAGAAGCTAGTTTAATTGCTCCTGGCAATGTAATTGTAATAGGAGAAGCTGGAGTTGGTAAAACAGCAGTAGTTGAGCATTTAGCATATCTTATTAACCATAATAAAGTTCCTAATATATTAAAAGATAAAAGGATATTTTCTTTAGATTTAGTAAAGATAATGGCTAATACTACTTATAGAGGTGATTTGGAAGCTAAACTCGACAAGTTAATTAGTGGCTTAGAAAAAGATAATAATACAATACTCTTTATTGATGAGATACATATGATTATGGGAGCAGGTAAAGGTTCTAGTGATAATATAGATATAGCAAATATGATTAAGTCTTATTTAAGTAATAGAAAGATACAAATAATAGGAGCTACTACTACTTTAGAATATGAAAAATATATATTAGATGATAAAGCTTTTAGAAGAAGATTTAACAAGGTAGTAATTGATGAACCAAATGAAGAGGTTCTTTATGATATATTAAATACTAAAAGAATAGAATATGAAAATAAATTAAATATAAGAATGGAAGATGCTGATAAATTAATTAGATTGTTAATTGAGTCTACTAGAAAGAGTCATAGAGATTATAGTGATAATCTTTGTAATCCCACTCTTTCCTTAAATATTCTAGGAAGAAGTTTTGCTTATACAGCAGTAGATTCTAAGAAGAGTGTAACTTTCTCTTCTTTAGCAGATTCTATCCTAGCTGAAGATACACTATATAGAGGTAGTAGGGAAGATTATGCTAATAAACTAAAGAAAGTAAAAGTAAAAACTATTTCTAATAAAGATAAGATTATTAGATTTCCTAAAAAGTAAATGTTTATTTCTTTTTAGATTTCGATTATACTAATAGTAGGTGAGTGAAATGAAAAAATTAAATGAACTTTTTAATAATATAGATAGTAATTGTGAAGTGACAGGAATAAAAATAAACTCTAAGGATGTCAAAAAAGGAGATATTTTTGTCTGTACAATGGGTGTTACTGCTGATAGACATGACTTTATAGATGAGGCTATAGAAAATGGAGCTTGTGCTGTTGTAGTATCTAAAGATGTAGGAGAAAAAGCTGTTCCTATAATAAAAGTAGATGACACTAATAGCTATTTAAGAGAATTATGTTCTAAGTATTATGACTATCCTTATGAGAAAATGGAAATGATAGGGGTTACTGGTACTAATGGTAAAACAACGGTAGCAGAAATTATTTATCAATTATTAGGTGATGATTGTGCTTATCTTGGGACTAATGGACGTAAGTGGAAAAATAAGTCTTTACCGATGCGTAATACTACTCCTGATGTTGATAGACTTTACATGTATTTAGATGAATTTGTAAATGATGATTGTAAAATAACTGTAATGGAAGCGTCAAGCGAAGCTTTCTTTAGACATAGACTTGATGATATTAAGTATCATATTGCTATCCTTACTAATATAACAGAAGACCATTTGAATATTCATAAAACTTTAGAAAATTATATAGATTGTAAGTGTCAATTATTCAGACAAGTTAGTGAAGATGGCTATTCTATTCTTAATAGTATGGATGTAAACTATGAAAGAGTTTTACAAAATAGTAAAGGCACTGTTTTAACTTATGGTATGAATGAAAATGATACACTTTATATAAAGAATTATGAAGAACAAGGTAATAAGATGAAAATTACTTTTAGATATAATAATAATAATCAAGACTATACTGTTTTAAGTCCATTATTAGGTGAATTTAATGTCTTTAATCTTGCTCCTGCTATTTTAACTTGTCTTGCTAAAGGTATTAATATAGATGAAGTATTAAAAAGAGTAGAAAATTTAAATCAGATAGAAGGAAGATTAGAGGTTTTACCATTTACTGATAAATACATGATTATGTTAGATTATGCTCATACAACTGATGCTTTAGATAAGATACTTACATATTTAGATAAGATTAAGAAAAATAGAATAATTACGGTTACAGGCTCTGCTGGGGGAAGAGAAAAAGAAAAAAGACCAAGTATGGGTAAAGTAGTTTTAGAAAAATCTGATTATGTTATTTTTACAATGGATGATCCAAGAGAAGAAGATGTTAATCAAATAATTGATGATTTAGTATCAGAATCAAATTTAACTAATTATGAAAGAATTATTGATAGAAAAGATGCTATATATAAGGCTTTATCGATGGCAGAGGAGGATGATATAGTATTTATTACTGGAAAAGGTAGAGATAATTATATGGCTCTTGGTAAGGAATATCTTCCATATTCTGATTATGAAGTTATAAAGAGTTATTTTACTAATTAGAAGTGATGGTAATAATTACTATTGCCAATTATTTATCTAACTAGTAAAATGTTAATAGGTGATTAAATGAAAAAATTATTTATTTTTATAGATACTTGTCTAGTAATGGCTACTATTTTAACGGTTACAACAGTAGTACCAGATAGCAAATCGGTATCGGTGAAGAGACTAGATACTTTTGTTAATAGTAGTATAATAACTAAGGAGATAAAAGAAGATACTCCTACTGTAGAAGAAAAAGAAGAAGATAATAGTAAAGAAGTTGTAGAAAAAGTTCAAGAAGAGAAAAAGGTAGTAGTTAATACTCCTAAAGAGGAAGAATCTATACCAGCTAGTAGTGATGATACCAATAATACTTCTACTAATAAGTATTATCAAGGAGAAGTCTTTACTGGTAAGATGAGTGGTTATGGATCTGATATTGGAACACATACATCTTCAGGTTATAGAATAGATGAAAATAATATCACTTATATGGATAGTCAGTATAATGAAGTTCGTATTCTAGCAGGAGATAGAAAATATCCTTTTGGGACAATTGTAAGAGTATCAAATAGCAAGGAAGGTACTTTTGTTGGAATAGTACTTGATAGAGGACCGGATATTGGAAGAGATGAAGGTAAGAAGTTTGCTTTTGATCTTTTATATGCAACTAGTAGTGAGGCTAGAAGTAAAGGTACTAGTTTAAATGCTCAATTTGAGATATTAAGACTTGGTTATTAAAAAGACAAAAAAATTTATGTGATGGGTAGTTCACATAGAAGAGGAGTCGTTTAATATGAGAATAGGAATAGATTTAGATGGGGTTGTAATTGATAGTGAGACAACATTTAGAGTTTACGAAGAGTTATATGATTTAATTGATTTAAAAGGAAATAATCTAGTAAATAGAGAAGAACCAAAGTTTAAGACACGTTATAATTGGACAAGAGAACAACAAAAAGATTTTACCGACAAGTATTTCTTATCAGTATCAAGAAATAGTCACTTGATGCCAGGATTTGTTGAAGCTTATAAGTACTTGAAAGACCATGGACATGAATTTGTTGTTATAACAGCTAGGGGACTAACTCCAGATGATGATTTTATGGAAGAAATGGAGGCAGATGCAAAAAGAATATTAAATGAAGGTAACATAGTTTTTAATAAATACTACTGGAAACAGACTGATAAATTAGCTACTTGTAAGAAAGAAAATATAGATATTATGATAGATGATGATTATAAAATCATAGAGAAACTTTCAACTAATGGAGTTAAAACATTATATTTTAGAGATACTAATTTAAAAAGATTAGCAGAAAATGACTATGTAAAAGAAGTTAATAATTGGGGAGAGGTGTGTAGATATATTTCTTCTCTTGAAAATAAATAGGAGCACTCAGCTTCTTTTCTTTTGAAACTTCTTGAAAAGTAAGTATTTTAGATATTATAATTAACTAGTAAGGAAGGTAATACAAGATGAATGAAATGATTATTAAAGAAATGAGTAAAGACTTAAACATTAGTGAAAAACAAGTACAAACAGTTCTAACTTTACTAAGTGAAGGAAATACTATTCCATTTATTGCAAGATATAGAAAAGAAGCAACTGGAGCTTTAGATGAAGAAGTAATTAGAAAGATAGAAGAAGTATATGTTTATCAAGAGAATCTATTAAAGAGAAAAGAAGATGTTATTAGATTAATAGATGAGAAAAAGATGTTAACAGAAGAGTTAAAAAATGAAATTTTAGCTTGTCAAAAATTAGTAGAAGTAGAAGATTTATATCGACCATATAAAGAAAAGAAGAAAACTAAGGCAACAGAGGCTATTGCTCTTGGACTTGAACCTCTTGCTAAGATGATTATGACTTTTAAAGAGACTGGTAGTCTTGATAGTTTAGCTAGTAAGTTTGTTAATGATAAGGTGAAAACTATAGATGAAGCCCTAACTGGAGCTAGTTATATTATTGCTGAATGGATAAGTGATAATGCTTATTATCGTAAGTGGATTAGAAGTTTTCTATATAAAAATGCTTCACTTACTAGTAAGAAAAAGAAAAATAGTGTAGATGAAAATGCTACTTATACTATCTATTATGATTTTTCTGAACCATTAAAAGGATTAAAACCACATCGAATTTTAGCAATTAATAGAGGAGAAAAAGAAGGTATTTTAACTGTAAAACTTGATTATGATGAAGAAAAAATTATAGAGTTTTTAGAAAAGAAAATAATTAAGAGGGAGTCTTTTGTTAATCCTTTAGTAAAATCTGCTATTAAAGATAGTTTAAAAAGATTAATTCTTCCTAGTGTAGAAAGAGAGATAAGAGCAGATTTAAAAGAAAAAGGTGAAGATAGAGCTATTGAAAATTTCTCATCTAATGTAGAACATCTTTTGCTTACGCCACCATTAAAAGATAAAGTCGTTTTAGGGTATGATCCAGCTTTTAGAACAGGATGTAAATTAGCAGTACTTGATAAGACCGGTAAACCACTTGAAATAGCAGTTATTTATCCAACTGAGCCACATAATGATATAGAAGGTAGTAAAAAGAAAATATTAGAATTAATTGATAAATATAATATTGATATAATTGCTATTGGTAATGGAACAGCCTCTAGGGAAAGTGAAACCTTTATTGCAGATACTATTAAAGATGCCAAAAGGAAAGTAGAGTATGTAATAGTAAGTGAAGCAGGAGCATCAGTTTATTCAGCTAGTCCTTTAGCAATTAGTGAATTTCCCTCTTTAACGGTAGAAAAAAGAAGTGCTATTTCTATTGGTAGAAGAATTCAAGATGCCTTAGCAGAACTTGTTAAGATTGATCCTAAAAGTATTGGGGTTGGATTATATCAACATGATGTACCTGAGAAAAAACTTGATGAATCACTAGGATTTGTTGTATTAAAAACTGTTAATGGAGTAGGTGTTAATATTAATACAGCAAGTAGTAGTTTACTTTCTTATGTATCAGGTCTAAATAAAAAAGTTATTAAAGAATTAATTGATACAAGAGATAAAAAAGGAAAGTTTAAGTCTCGTGAAGAATTACTAAAAGTTAAGGGAATGACTCCAAAAGTATATGAACAATCTATTGGATTCTTAAGAATAGTAGATGGCGATAATCCTCTTGATAAAACAAGTGTCCATCCAGAAAGCTATGACAAAGTAGAAAAACTATTAGAATATTTAAATCTATCTGTAAATGATTTAGGTAGTGAGAAACTAATTGAAACTTTAGATAAAATAAATGAAGATGAGATAATAAAAAAACTTGATATTGATAAATATACTCTTGATGATATAATCTCTAGTTTAAAACAACCAGAAAGAGATTTAAGAGATAAGTATCCACAACCTGTCTTAAGAAGTGATATTCTACATATTGAAGACTTGAAAAAGGGTGAGAAACTACAAGGAACAGTACGTAATGTTGTCGATTTTGGTTTGTTTATTGATATAGGTTTAAAAAATGATGGACTAGCTCATATTTCTAAACTTTGTAATGAGTATTTACGTCATCCATCAGAAAAATTTTCAGTAGGAGATATAGTTGACTGCTATGTTGATAGTATTGATTTAGAACATAAAAAAGTAGGGCTAAGCTTGATAGAAGTTTAGTCTTTTTTCTAGATAAATAATATAATAAAACACAAGACTTTATTGTTAAAAAGTCATCAATTTGACAAAACTATACATATTTGCTACAATATAGATGTTCTTATTTGAAGGAGGAACTATGAAAAAAGCGAATAGGCTTAGCTTATCACTTGGATTCTTAGGAGTTTCAATGATAGGAGCCGCCATATTTTTACAGTATAGGTCTTTTCAAATAGAAAAGGAAAATAGTGTAATTTATGAAAAAGTTACTATGAAGGATTTATCTTCTGGTACAGTAGAAAAAGTAAGTCAAAAAGAAAATGAAAATAATAATAATATAGTAGAAGAGAAAGTTGAAAATCCTTTGACAAATGATAATACTCCTACTGAAGAGGTAGAAGTTCAAGATGAAGTTAAAGAGATAACTACTTATGAAGACGTCTCAACTACACCAGTTGATCCAATCGTTTATGATGGAATGACTCTAAATCAGTTAGCAGAAAAATTAAATAGAAGTTTAAAATCAACGATAGCTGGAAAAGGTTACTTAATTGCTAGTTATTCTCTACAATTAGGTGTTGATCCTTATTTAGCTACTGCTATTATTTTACATGAAACTGGATGTAATAGTGGAATGTGTAGTAATCTAGTTCGTAGTTGTAACAATGTAGGTGGACAAAAAGGTGGACCATCTTGTGGAGGGGGAAGCTATAAAGCATATCCAACTCTAGATGAAGGTATTATGGGTTATATTGATAACCTATATAAAAACTATGTATCTAAAGGTCTAACTACAGCAAATGCTATGGGACCAAAGTATGCAGCTAGTACCACTTGGGCTAGTCAAGTAAATAATTATATCGCGTTAGTAAAAAGTAAATAAGAATATAAGTAACAGGTAAGATAACTCTTATCTGTTTTTTTGTCTAATTTTAGATAGTTTTTCTTTAGATACTACTTTCTAATATAACATACCATTTATTAGGAGGGTATCTATGGAAAAGATTAGAATTGATGGGTTAAGTAAGGAAGAAGTAACTAGGTCAAGAGAAAAATATGGTAATAATGCTTTAGAGACTATTCATAGAGATACCTTTTTTAAACAATTACTTAGAAGTTTAGGTGACCCTATAATTCGTATTCTATTAATTGCTCTTGGAATAAAAACTGTATTTTTAATAAAAGACTTTGATTGGTATGAAACAGTTGGTATAGCAATAGCTATCTTTCTAGCTTCATTTATTTCTACTTTATCAGAATATGGTAGTGAGAAAGCCTTTGATAAGTTACAACAAGAAGCCTCTAAGACCAAAGCTAAAGTCAAAAGATTTGAAGGTATTATTAGTATTCCTATCGAAGAGATAGTTGTAGGTGATATTATTCTTTTAGAGTATGGTGAGAAAATACCAGCTGATGGCATCTTACTAGAAGGTAATTTAACAATTGATGAGTCATCAATTACAGGAGAAAGTAAAGAAATATATAAATATCCTTTTAGAAAAGGACTTAATCCTAAAGAGACAAATGAACTATTTAGAGGTAGTGTTATTTATCAAGGTACAGGTAAGATGTTAGTAACTAAAGTAGGTGTTAACACTTTCTATGGAAAAATAGCTAAAGAGTTACAAGATGTGCAACCAGAAAGTCCACTTAAGTCTAGATTAAGACATTTAGCAACTATAATTAGTAGAATTGGTTATTGTTCAGCTTTCTTTGTTGCTTTGTCCTATCTATTCTTTTCTTTAATTATTAATAATCAATTTAATATAAATAAAATAATTACCTATTGTAGTGATTTGTCTTTATTATTTGCTCATCTTTTATATGCTTTAACTCTAGCAGTAACGATGATAGTAGTATCAGTCCCAGAAGGATTACCAATGATGATAACTTTAGTTTTATCTAGTAATATGAAAAGGATGCTTAAGGATAATATCTTAGTTAGAAAGTTAGTAGGAATAGAAACATCTGGTAGTTTAAATATATTATTTACGGATAAGACAGGTACGCTTACTAAAGGTGAACTTGAAGTAATAGGGATGATTTTAGGAGATGGGAAAGTAGTTAATAGTAATAAGGAAATGATTAGTCATAAAAAATACTTAAGATTATTAGATGAATCTTTAATTCAAAACAATAGTTGTAGCTATGATAAAGTAACAAAAAAATTTATTGGTGGTAATGCTACAGACCAAGCTTGTGTTAATTTTATTTCTAATAAGAAACCAGTTATATTACCAAAGATTAAAGAAAAACCATTTAATAGTAAAGATAAATATTCCAAGGTAGTAGTTAATGATAATGGAAATATCACTTATATTAAGGGAAGCCCTGAGTTATTATTAAAGAAATGTAGTAAGTATTTATCACTTGATGGTAGAGAAACAAGATTTATATCTTCCACTCTTTTAAAAAAATTAAATGAGTATACCAAGTGTGGTATTAGAGTTATTTTAACTGGTTATAGTAAGAATGATAGTGATGAAATTGTTCTTTTGTCTTTACTACTTATTAAGGATGAATTGAGAAAAGAAAGTAAAGGAGCAGTTAGTATTGTTCAAAATGCTGGTGTTCAAGTAGTAATGATTACTGGAGATAATAAAGAAACAGCTACTTCTATAGCAAGAGAAGTTGGTATTATAAAAACTAGTACTGATTTAGTATTAACTAGTACTGATCTTGCTAATATGTCTGATAGTGAATTAAAGAAAAACTTAAGAAATCTAAGAGTAGTAGCAAGAGCCCTTCCTCAAGATAAGAGTAGGCTAGTAAGAATTTCTGAGGAAGAAGAATTAGTAGTAGGGATGACGGGGGATGGGGTGAATGATGCCCCGGCTTTAAAGAAAGCTGATGTAGGTTTTGCTATGAATAGTGGTACAGAAGTAGCCAAAGAAGCAAGTGATATTATCTTACTTGATAATAATTTTTATTCAATTACTAAGGCAATTCTTTATGGAAGAACTATTTTTAAGAGTATTAGAAAGTTTATTATCTTTCAGTTAACTGTTAACTTTTGTGCTGTATTCTTATCAATTATTGGACCTTTTATAGGGGTAGCTACGCCAGTAACAGTTATTCAGATGTTATGGATTAATATGGTTATGGATACTTTAGCAGGAATAGCCTTTTCTTATGAAGCTCCACTTCTTGAATATATGGAGGAAAAACCAAAAGATCGATATGAACCTATTTTAAATAATTATATGATACATGAAATAGTATTTATTGGTATTTATTCATCACTACTTTGTATTTTCTTTTTAAAGAGTCCTTATATTCATTCATTCTTTAGAACTGATATAAATGATAAGTATTTTTTAACTGCCTTCTTTGGACTATTTATTTTTATAAGTATTTTTAATAGTTTTAATGCTAGAACATCAAGGCTTAATATCTTTGCTAATCTATTTAAAAATAGAATGTTTATGTTAGTTATATTATTTATTGTAATAGTCCAGTTTATTCTTATTTATTATGGAGGTGAGTTATTTAGAACAGTAGGACTTAGTTTTAAGGAAATAGAAATTATGCTTTTTTGTGCTTTTTCGGTTATTCCTGTAGAGTTATTTAGAAAGATATGCTTAAAAAGAAAACATAAACTAGGTCATGTTTAAAATTCTTACTTTTCTCGTAGTATATTTTAGTTATGTTCTATTGTTATCTAATAATTTATTTGTTACTATTAATTCGGATACATTTGAATATCAGATGCTTTTCCTTCTATTATAATTAGAAGGGTGGTGATATTTATGACAAAAAAACAAAGTTTTGTTGTAATATTACTATTATTTATAATAATATTTACTTTATTATATAGATAAAAAAATAGCATCTGATTCAACTATTGTTGAATTCAGATGCCAAAACCATATATAGGGAAGCATCTGATCCGTAAAATCAAATGTATCCTTTTTAATTATATGAAGTTTCCTTCATCTGTATACATTTTATCATAGAATAATGACTATAACAATTATTAATAAAAATTTGTATTTTTCTCGTATGAGCAATAATACTTTGCTTTTTATTCAAATATATAGTAAAATTAAGAAAGTTTGGGAGTGATTATATGTTACAAGTAAATAATGTTAGTTTGAGATTTGGAAAAAGAACTTTATTTGAAAACGTTAATTTAAAATTTGTAGATGGAGCTTGTTATGGATTAATTGGTGCTAATGGAGCAGGAAAAAGTACCTTTTTAAAATTATTAACAGGGGAGTTAGAAACTACTACTGGAGATATTACTACAGGAAAAAATGAAAGAATATCTGTTTTAAAACAAGACCATTATCAGTTTGATGATATGCGTGTTTTAGATGTAGTTATTATGGGAAATGATAAACTATATAAAATAATGAAAGAAAAAGAAGAGTTATATTCGCATACTGAGTTTACCGAAGAAGATGGTTATCGTTTAGCAGATTTGGAAGCTGAATTTTTAGATATGGACGGTTGGAATGCTGAAAATGATGCAGCTATTTTACTAAATAATTTAGGTATAAAAGATGAATATTATGATAAAAAGATGAGTGAAATACCAGTTAAGTTAAGAGTAAAAGTACTACTTGCATCTGCTCTTTTTGGTAATCCTGATATTTTATTACTAGATGAACCTACTAATAGTTTGGATTTAGATGCTATTAACTGGTTGGAAGAATTTTTGATAAACTTTCCTAATACTGTAATAGTAGTTAGTCATGATAGATATTTCTTAAATAAAGTATGTACCCATATTGTAGATATAGATTTTGGTAAGATGAAAATGTATATTGGTAATTATGATTTTTGGTATCAATCAAGTGAATTGGCTCTTAAACAAATGAAAGAATCTAATAAGAAAAAAGAAGAAAAAATTAAAGAACTACAAGACTTTATTGCAAGATTTTCTGCTAATGCTTCTAAGAGTAAACAAGCGACCTCACGAAAAAAGATGCTTGAGAAAATTGAACTAGATGAGATTGTACCATCATCTAGAAAGTATCCATTTATTGAATTTAAAATAACTAAACAAGTAGGTAAAGAAATACTAAAGGTAGAAAACTTAATAAAAGAAGTAGATGGAGTAAAAGTTTTAAATAAAATATCATTTACTGTTTTAAAAGGCGATAAGATAGCCATCGTCTCTAATAATGATTTAGCAAAGACAACACTATTTAATATTCTAGCGGGAGTAGAGAAGTTTGATAAGGGGCAAGTTTTATTTGGAAAAACTATTTCCCCAGCTTATCTTCCACAGGATAATAGTTCTTACTTTATAAAAGATGAAAGTATCCTTGACTGGATTAAACAATATAAAAAAGTAGATGATGATACTGAGTTAAGAGGTTTCTTAGGAAGAATGTTGTTCTCTAAAGAAGACGTATTTAAAAAAGTTAATGTTTTATCAGGTGGAGAAAAAGCAAGATGTATGCTTAGTAAAATGATGTTAGAAGAGCCAAACTTTTTAATACTAGATGAACCAACTAACCATTTAGATTTAGAGAGCATTACTTCACTAAATAAAGGATTAGAAAACTTTGAAGGAGAGTTAATCTTGACTTCTCGTGACCATGAACTTAACCAAACTGTATGTAATAGAATTATAGAAATTAAAGAAGATGGTAGTATAATTGATAGAAGACTAACATTCGATGAATATTTTAACCAGTAGTTTACGTTAAAAGACAATTATAATTAGACAAAAAGTTGTCTTTTTTTTATTTGTAGATTATTATTAAATTAGGAGATGAAAATATGGAAAAGAAAAATAATGGAATTGTTATCGTTTTTATAGTAGTAATCGTTTTATTGCTAAGTTATATAATAGGCCATATAAGCTTTTTTAAGGTTACTAATAAGAATGAAACAGTATCTAGTGATAAGGAAAGAGTTGACTCAGATAGTAAAAATACCTCAACTAAAGAAGAGACATTAGATGTTAATAGTAGTTTAGTACAAGGATTATATAATAAAGTAGTACTAACAGGAGATTCTTTTTATAAATACTGGTTTTATAATAATTCTAATAATTATCAAGTAAGTAATGCTAGTGAATCTAGTAAATTAGCTTTAGTTTATCATAACTTAAAGAAGTCTGATTTTACTCCTATTCAAAATGCAACAGGTATTCAAAAAAATATTACTTTAAACAATAATAATTATACATTACAAGAAGGTAGTTCTACTGGATTTATTCCATATGAAAGAGTAGAACAAACTTATAAAGAATTGTTTGGTAGTAGTGATACTCTTAATAAGAGTGAGCCTATGCGAGTAGGAGCACTTATAACTGAATACTATGTCTATGATGCAAGTGTTAATGGTTATGTAGATTACTTAACAGTTGGTGGTGGAGCTACTGGTAGTTTTTATCATGGAGAAGTTACTAAAGCAGTTAGAACAGGCGATACTATTGTAATAACTGAGAAAGTAGATTTTTCAGAAAATGATGATGGTGCTGGAAAAATAACTTCTACAGAAAATTATGAATATACTTTTAAATTATCAGGTGATACATATTCGTTTGTATCAAGAATAAAATTATAGAATCTATTGTATTAGTAAAAACTAAAAGGAATAACTGATTTTTCGGTTCTTCGAAATTTAGTGAGAAAGAGGCATTGCTTCCTTTCCACTTTTTTTGTGTCATAATGTCTAGTAAGTTATACAAGATTTATTATGATAAATGATGATTTAAAATGTTTACTAGATTATATAGTAGTAGATAAAAGATTATCTAATGGTTTTACAGAGAGATTACATAATAAAATAAAAATGATAAAAAGAATGGGGTGGATATAAAAAATATGACTTTTTTAGTACGGGAAAAGTTAAAATATTAAGAAGTTATTCTAGAGTTATAGTAATAAGTAAGTATCTATGATACAAAATAATTGAAAATTTTTTTGTCATATGCTAATTTAGTAAATCTCGGTAAAAATATACCCTCAATTTACTAAATTGAAGGCCTGAATTTAATAAAACCCCTAATTTGGAAGAGTGAATTTTGAAAATTGGCTGTTTGCAAAGTGATATCCATATCTGTTATCCTTTATCTACTTGTCCAGAAAGAAAGGAGGAATATGACAGAAAAATTTATAAAACCATTATATGATACTACTATAAAGTATTTAGTAAAAAGTACTAATACAAGGTATATCATATATAAGCTTATTTATTTGGCAACTGGTATAGATCTTAGTGATTATAC
>OLNF01001765.1_pt1 | contig 18097 bp, 16 predicted proteins | sample 1673061 | NCBI WGS metagenome assembly OLNF01 (sample SAMEA3136751, study PRJEB25190) | human gut metagenome | reverse complement strand
AAAGCCAGACATTTAGCCTGTTTCGACGATAGTGACGCAAGTGACGATAGTGTGCAGGGGGGAGGTTGGCGCAGTTACTTCGCCCCTGCCAGCCTCTCTATCGCCATTTTATATCCTTCAAAGCCGTAGCCCGCATATGTGGCAATGCAGGCCATTCCGGCATAGGATACATGGCGGAAGGCCTCGCGGCTGTTTACGTCGGATATGTGTACCTCCACCGCAGGGAGGTTCACGGCCTTCAGTGCATCGAGTATGGCAACGCTTGTGTGCGTGTAGGCGGCGGGGTTTATAACTATTCCGTCCGCCGTGCCGTAGGCGGATTGAATCTTGTCCACTATCGCGCCCTCGTGATTGGACTGAAAAACCTCGGCCTCTATGCCCGTTTGGCGGCATACGCCCTGTATGTATTCAACTAAGTCCGCGTATGTCCTTTTGCCGTAAATGTCCGGCTCCCGCAGGCCAAGCATGTTAAGATTGGGCCCGTTTATTATAAGCAGCTTCATTTCAGTGCCTCCGTAATGCTTTCCACGGTGCTTTCAACAGAACCGTTGTTGTCTATAATAATGTCGCAAAAACGCTCGTACAGCGGCTTTCTTGCGGCGTAGAGCGCATGCATGTCGCTCTTTTGGGATATTGGCCGCCCGTCTGTGGGCAGCGCGTCTATGCTGCGCGTGAGCCATATTATAATGCCGTTCTGGTGCAGCAGGGGATAGTTTTCCTGCCGCGTAACGCAGCCGCCGCCGGTGGAGATTATAAGCCCGCTCTGCCTGCCAAGCTTTGAAAGGGCCTCGGTTTCGCTTCTGCGGAACGCATCCTCCCCGCGCAGGGCGAATATTTGGGGTATGCTCATGCCCGCCTGAGCCTCTGTCGCTTCGTCGCTGTCGCGCACGGCGCGGTTAAGCCTTTTGCCCAGCGCCGCGGCTATTGTGCTCTTGCCGCAGCCCGGCATGCCTATAAGCACAATGTTTTGCATATTCAGGCTTAATTCGCGCTCTATTTCGTCCGTGCGGCTGTCGGGTATTGAGGTGCCAGTGAAAAGCTCCGCCGCGCGCTTTGCCTGCGCAACAAGCATGTTCAGCCCGCCCATGCAGGGTATGCCAAGCGCCTCCGCCTGCATCAAAAGCGCCGTGCGGCGCGGGTTGTATACTATGTCCAGCACACCCTTGCAGCCCTTGAAAACGCTCAGGTCAACGGGGCTTACGCCGGTGTTTGGGTACATGCCCACGGGCGTTGTGTTTACTATTATCTCCGCGTCGGCATGCTTGTGTATGTTTTCGTAGTTGTCCTGCCCGCTTCGGGATATTACCGCAACGCTTTTTGCGTTAAGCTCATTAAGCACGGCGCATATCGTGGCCGATGCTCCGCCGCCGCCAAGCACTATTGCCTTTCTGCCCGCAATGTCAACGCCGCTCTTTTTTACCATGCTCATGAAGCCGTATGCATCCGTATTGTCGCCGTAAAGGCTGCCGTCGCGCTGCCGTATGACTGCGTTCACGCTGCCTATCCTTTCCGCAATGGGCGAAAGCGCGGCGCAATAGGGTATTACCGCCTTTTTATAGGGGATGGTAACGTTTATTGCGTCAAAAGAGTCGCCCTTCATGAATGCGTCAAGCTCCGCCCTTGGGCATTCGATAAGCTCGTAGCTGTATCCGCCAAGGCGTTCGTGTATGGCCTTTGAATAGCTGTGGCCCAGCTTTTCGCCAAGCAATCCGCACCGCATAAGCTTCACCTCATATGGTTTCGCTGTAGCTGCCAAGGTAAGCAAACCTTTCGCAGCCGCTTGAAAGCTCGCCCATAAGCTGCATGAACTCCGGCGAGTATACGGGCGTTTCAATATCAAAATAGAACATGAATTCAAAGTTGCGCTCCGGAAGGGGCCTACTCTCCAGCTTGTTCAGGTTTATGCCCTGCGCATAGAAGCGGCTCAGTACCATGTAAAGCGAGCCGGGCTTGTGCGGCAGCACCATCATAAGGCTTGTGCGGTCCGCGCCGGGGTAAATTTCAAGCTGCTTTGATATGCATATGAAGCGGGTGTAATTGTTCCCCATGTTCTGCACGCTGTATTTAAGGCAGTCAAGCCCGTAAAGCTCAATGCATGCCCTGCTTGAAAGGGCGGCAACATCCCTGCGGCCGGATTCGGCAACCTTTTTTGCCGCGGCGGCGGTGTTTTCGCAGGGGATAATCTTAACGCCCTTGAGCGTTGCAAGGAACTCGCTGCATTGGCTTATGGCCTGCTCGTGCGAATATATCTCCTTTATGTCCTCAAGCTTCGTGCCGTGGTTAACCAGCAAATTGTGGTCAACCTTCAGGCGCACGCTGCGCACAATCTTGAAATCGTGCTTCATCATCAGGTCGTATACAGCGTTCACGCTGCCCGCCGTGCTGTTTTCAACGGGTATAACGCCGTATTGGCACAGGCCCTTCTCTATTGCGGAGAACACGGCCTCAAACGTTGAAAAATAAAGCACGTTTGCCCGCTTGAACAGCCTGTCGCATGCCATTTGGGAATATGCGCCCTCCACGCCCTGGCACGCTACCGCCGCGCGCTGGGGAAACAGGGAAGGGGTATCCTTAACGGCCCTTGCAATCTCCTCCGTAAGGGGAGTGCTTGCGCCTATTATGCGGTTCTGGCTGCTGCGGCTAAGCTCGAATATGAGCGAATAAAGCGAAATCGCGTATTCGCTCAGCTCCTCCGGCACCATGCTTGCAATATCGTTCAGCTTTGCGCGTTCCCGCGCGGAATCGAGCACCTTCATGCCGTGTTCCTTTTTGTATCGGGCAATTTCCGCCGCCGTGTCCATGCGCTCGGCAAAAAGCTTCACAAGCTCTTTATCTATTGAATCTATCTTTTCCCTGTAATCGGAAAGCTCCATCGGTATAGTCACATCCTTTCGCTAAATCTGCTCCTTGCGCCTGTCCAGCAGCGCGTCGTATACGGCTATTGCCGCCGCCGCCTCAATGCACGGCACCGCCCGCGGCACTATGCAGGGATCGTGCCTGCCGCCTATGATAAGCGGCTCGGCCTGCTGCGTTTTTGTGTTCAGCGTAATCTGCTCCCGCGCTATGGAGGGCGTTGGCTTCACCGCAACGCGGAACGTGAGCGGCATGGCGTTTGTTATCCCGCCAAGTATGCCGCCGCAGTTGTTCGTTTTTGTTATAACGCGCCCGTTTTCCATCAGGAACGGGTCATTATTCTCGCTCCCGCGCATTTCTGCCGCCGCAAAGCCCGCGCCGAACTCAATTCCCTTTATCGCGGGCACGGCGAAAACGGCCTTGGCAATGCGTCCCTCCATCCCGCCGAAAAGCGGCCCGCCAAGCCCGGCTTCAAGCCCCGTTATGCGGCATTCTATCGTGCCGCCAACGCTGTCGCCCTCCGCCTTTGCCGCGGCTATTTCCCGCCGCATGGCCTCTCCCGCCGCATCGCTCACGGTGGGAAAAGGCTTATCCGCCGTCGGCTCAATAAGCTCGCCCGCGTCATGTACGCTCCCTATGGACGCTATGCGGCTCATTATGCTTATGCCCTGCTGCTGCAAAAGCTGTATGCATATTCCGCCCGCTATGCAAAGCGGCGCCGTAAGCCTGCCGGAAAAATGCCCGCCGCCCGCGCGGTCCTCAAAGCCGCGGTATTTTATATCCGCCGTGTAATCCGCATGCCCCGGCCGCGGGGTGAAGCGGAAGGGGTCGTAATCGCGGCTGCGCGTATCCGTATTGCGTATTATTGCCGCTATCGGCGCGCCGCAGGTATGCCCGTCCGCAATGCCGGAAAGGAACTCCGGCTCGTCCGCTTCGCGCCTTGCGGTTGAATATTCGTTCTGTCCCGGTGCGCGGCGGCGCATGAAGGCGTTAAGCGCATCCGTATCTATTGCAAGGCCCGCCGGTATGCCGTCAATCGCAACGCCAATTGCCGCGCTGTGGGATTGGCCGAATATGGATATGTGTATGTTTTCGCCGTAAATGCTGCTCATGCGTTTTCTCCTTCCGTATCGAGCGTATCGAGTACATCGAAAAACGCGGGGTATGATTTGCTCACGCATTCGCTGCCCTCTATGCTCACATCGCCTTCGGCTGCGCATGCCGCAACAGCCGCCGCCATGGCTATCCTGTGGTCGTTAAAGCTTTGCACCGTTCCGCCCGCTATGCGGCCCGTGCCGTGTACAATAAGCCCGTCCGCAAGCTCCGTAACGCCAACGCCGAGCGAGGAGAGCATATTTGCCGTGCTTTTCAGCCTGTCCGATTCCTTCAGCCGCAGCCGCGCCGCGTTTACTATGCGCGTGTCTCCCTTCGCCGCCGCTGCAAGCGCGCATATGGTCGGGATAAGGTCGGGTATGGGGGAAGCGTCCACCGTTGCCGGCATAAGCTTATTGCGCCTTACGGCAACGCTTTCGCCCTCCGTGCGCACGTTCGCGCCCATTTGGCGCAGTATTGCGGTTATTTGCTTGTCCCCCTGGCAGGAGGCCGCGTTAAGCCCGTTCACGGTTATGCCGCCGCGGCTCAGCGCACCCATGCAAAGGAAGAACGCCGCGTTTGACCAGTCCCCTTCCGCGCGGCAGAGTGCGGGCATGGCGTACCCGCAGCCGCCGCGTATAGCGTAATGCCGCCTGTCCTCGCCGTATGCAATGGCGGCATGGGCGGTTTTCAGCGTATCGAGCGTTATGTCAACATATGCGCCCGATTCAAACCGGCCTGTTACGGTAAGCGTGCTGTCCGCATCAAGCTTGGGCAGCGCCATGAGAAGGCCAGATATATATTGGCTCGATACCCCGCCGTCTATCGCGTATTCGCCGGGGACAAGCTGCCCCTTGCAGCAGAGCCGTGCGCCCTGCTTTTGTATTGCCATGCCGTGCGCGCCGAGCACGGCGTCAAGCGGGGCAAGCGGCCTTTCGCCAAGCCTCCCTTCCATTATAAATACCGCTTCCGCCCCAAGCGCCCCAACTATCGGCAGAAGGAAGCGCAGCGTGGAGCCGGATTCGCCGCAATGCAGCTCGCATACGCCTTCGGGCGCGGCGGTTATCGGCTCAATGTGTATCGTGTCGCCCGTGCGCGCTATGTTCGCGCCAAGGGCGTTCATGCAGCTTATTGTGGCTTCAATATCCTTTGATGTGCCGCGGCACTCTATATTGCTTGCGCTTTTTGCAAGCGAGGCCAGTATTATAAGCCTGTGCGCATATGACTTGGACGATATTATGTCCACGCTGCCCGTGCGCGCGCCGCGCTTAACGGTGCGTGTCATCGCGCGCCACCATCCTTCAGCCAGCCAAGCATATCGCCGCACGATACCGTGAGCGCATGGCAGCAGCCTATTCTTTCGGGTATAACAAGGCTTACGCTGCCGCCGGCAATCTTTTTGTCCGAAAGGGCGGCGTCGTAAAGCTCCTGCGCGGTGAAGTCGGCAGCGGCGCTCATGCCGTATTTGGCAAGCAGCTTTTCCACCTTCTCCGGCACGTCTGATGCGCAGTATCCTCGCTTATGCGCGGCGCGGCACATCATTGCAAGGCCAATGCCAACCGCAGCGCCGTGGGGGATTGAGTAGCCGCTGCACTTTTCAATCGCATGGCCGAAGGTATGCCCAAGGTTGAGCAGACGGCGGCGGCCCGTGTCGAACTCATCTTCTCCCACGATGTCCCGCTTTATGGTAACGCAGCGGGCTATAACGTCCGCATACTGCGTGCGTATGTCCGCATTTTCTATCATGCTGAAAAGCTCTCCGCCCGCAAGCACGGCGTATTTGATTATTTCGCCGCAGCCGTTTTTGTATTCCGCTTCCGGCAGGGTATTGAGCGCATCCGTATCGCACAGCACAAGCGACGGCTGATAGAAGCAGCCAAGCTGGTTTTTGCCCGTTGGCAGATTTACCGCCGTTTTGCCGCCGACTGATGAATCAACGTCCGCAAGCAGCGTTGTGGGCAGCTGCACCAGCTTTATGCCCCGCTGGTACGTTGCCGCGGCAAAGCCGCCCACGTCGCCCACTATGCCGCCGCCAAGGGCAACAAGCACATCGCTGCGGGTGAAGCGGTTTTCGCTGAGCGCGGCTATGATAGCCTCGTATGTTTTTATGCTTTTTGTGTCCTCACCGCCCTTGAACACAAATGTATGCACGCCATAACCCATCGCCCTGAGAGACTCTGCAACGGTTTCGCCGTAAAGAGGGAACACGTTTTCGTCCGATACTATCAGGGCCTTGCCTATGGTATGGGTCGCCTTGAGCGTTTCCTCGCCTGCTATTGCAAGCGCGCCGTGCTGAATTTCAACGTTGTATTGGCGCGATGCGTTAACGCGAATGCACTTCATCTGCCGTCAACCTCCTCCTTCAGCCTGCGCCCGTCGTCAAGCAGCTTTGTAAGCGCGGCTGTGTCGCCCTGCTCAAGGGCGGTCTTGTATTCGTTAAGGGATGCTATGTATGCGTCCAGCTCATTAAGCAAATAATCCCTGTTTTCCATGAAAAGCTCCGCCCACATTGTGGGGTTCAGCCAGGCCACGCGGGTCATATCCTTGTAGCTTCCGGCGGAAAAGCCCTTGTGCAGCTTAGCGGTGGGGCTTTTTATATATGCGTTGGAAGCAACGTGCGCCAGCTGGGACGTGAAGGCGATCATGCGGTCGTGCTCGGCGGCGGTGGTAACGGAAAACGAGCCGAAGCCCGCCGGGGCAAGCAGCTTTTCTATTCTGCTCAGCAGCGCAATGTTATCAAAGTCCATTGGGACTATGACCATCGGCGCGCCGTGGAACAGATTCGCGCGGGCATATTTGAAGCCGGAATTATGCGTGCCCGCCATCGGGTGACCGCCTGCAAACGCTATGCCGTGCGCCTTTGCCACGGGGAAGCACCCTTCGCACACGGTGCGCTTAGTGCCGCAGCAGTCCAGCACAACGGTGTCCTTGCTTATATAATCCGCCATGCGCGTGAAGTATTCTATGCACGCCGCGGGGTATACGGCAATAAGCACTATGTCGCAGCGCTTTATGCTCTCCTCATCAAGCACGCCGTCCACCGCGCCGCTCATCATTGCAAAATCGAGTATGCTCCTGTCCGTATCGAAGGCAAGCACGGCTTCACCCGCCTCATGGTATGCTTTGGCCAAGGAGCCGCCTATAAGCCCAAGGCCGACTATTCCCGCCGTCATTCGTTTACGACCTCCCTCACGCGCCGCACCTTCTTGGCAAGCTCGTCGTATTGTTCGGGACGCAGGGACTGCGCGCCGTCGCACAATGCCTTCATGGGGTCGTTATGCACCTCTATTATTAGCCCGTCCGCTCCGCAGGCCGCCGCCGCAAGCGCCATGGGCGGCACAAGCCTTGCTATGCCGGTGGCGTGGCTGGGGTCAACTATTATGGGCAGGTGCGTAAGCTCCTTGAGCATGGGCACCGCCGCAAGGTCAAGGGTGTTTCGGGTGTAATCATCGAATGTGCGTATACCGCGTTCGCAAAGTATAACGCGCTCGTTGCCGCCGGCCATTATGTATTCCGCGCTCATCAGCAGCTCTTTAAGCGTGTTTGCAAGGCCGCGCTTGAGCAGAATGGGCTTGTCCAGCTTGCCGAGCTCCTTGAGCAGTTCAAAGTTCTGCATATTCCTTGCGCCGACCTGTATCAAATCAACGTCCTCGAACAGCGGCAGGTGGTTAACGCTCATTATTTCCGTAACTATGGGAAGTCCGGTCTCCTTACGGGCCAGCTTCAAAAGCTCTATGCCCGTGGCCTTAAGCCCCTGGAAGTCATAGGGAGAGGTACGCGGCTTGAACGCGCCGCCGCGCAGCATATTCGCGCCGCTGGCCTTTACCGCGCGGGCAACGGCAAGTATCTGCTCCTCGTTTTCAACGGAGCAGGGGCCCGCTATCATGCAGAAGTTACCGCCGCCGACCTTAACGTCGCCAACGTTTACGACCATGTCGTCCGGATGGAACTTCCTGTTGCAGCACTTGAACGGCTCGGTCACGCGCTTTACGGAATCCACTATGCCAAGGCTGGCTATAAGGTCCATGTCTATGCGGCCCGTGTCGCCTATCAGGCCAAGAACCGTCTGGAACTGGCCTTCGGAAATGTGTATGCCCAGTCCCTGACCCTTCAGCCAATCGATGAGCTGATCCTGCTTTTCCTTGTCCGCCCCGTGCTTAAGTACAACAATCATGGTATATATCCTCCAAAAAATTTATTTCGTATTCGTTTGCAGCTCTGCAATAAAAAAGCGGCACCGGTGTAACCTGTGCCGCTTGAGCGTGTCCCTTCAAAAAGAGCTTATCCTTTGCACACAAATTACCCCTACTATGCAGTCATAGTAAAGTAATAATAGTATGCAAAAGCGATAGCCTTAATCATCGGTTCGTTCTCCTTATATCGCAAAACCAACTTCGCCATTAAGTATAAGAACATAAGGCGGAATTGTCAACCGTTATTTTGCTTGGCGCGGCAAAGGCACGGGGGCTGATGCGCCTTATATATCCACGCAGTATATCTTTTTAACCTCGCTGCGCTTCCTGTACACGGTTAGGAACACGGCGACTACGGCTATTGCGTAGAAGCCTGCGTTAAGCTCGCGTATCGGCAAAAACTCGGCCAGCGCCCCGGCAACAAGCGCGCCCGCCATGTTGCCTATCGTGGTAAGCATTTGGAACGCGCCCGTGAAGCGGCCGCGCATTTCGTTGGGGACGTAGCTTTGGGTGGAGGATATGCGTATATTATAGCTTGTAACGCCGAGAAGCCCGGTTATAAGCATCATTGCAAACATTACGTACAGCGGCGCATAAAGCAGAGAACCTGCAAGTATATTTATGGCAAAATACACCATAAGCGCAATGGCGAATTTCTTTTTCGGGTCGAATTTATGCTTATAAAGCCTTAACCCGCCAAGCACGCGGCCCAATACGGCAAAGCCCATGACAAATATGTATTTTTCAACGCCCAAGCCTTCGGTATTCTTAAAAAACGGCAGCAGGAGCGTGTTGCTTGCGCTATCCGAAAACGACATAACCGTGAAATACGCCGCTATTGCCATAAGCCCCGCTTCGCCGCGCATATAGCGTATGCCGTCCTTAAAGTCGGATACATATTTTTTCAGGTTGTATTGCTCCCCAACGTTCTGCATCTGCGATTCATCCACCTTTATCTGCGTTTCAAAGGAGGCGGCGATGAGGAACGTTACCGCGTTGAACAAAAACAGTATTTCAAGCCCCGTATGCTCATAGCACCACGCCGCCGCAAGCACCATAACCGACGCCAGCGGGAATATCATGCTGGATACGGAATATGCCTTGGTGGAAAAGCCGGGCGTTATAAGCATTGGGTACAGGCTGTCGTATGCCACCTGATATATGCTGTCCACAGAGCCGATTATAAGGCAAAGTATAAGCATGGTTGCATAGTTGAATATATCAAGCTTCAGCACAACGAATATGACAAGATACAGCGCGGCCGATATGAAATCCAGCGTATATATTGCTTTTGCGCGGGAAAAACGGTCAAGATACGGCCCTGCAAGGAACGGCATAATCACCTTGGGCAGATTGTACACTACGTTGAATACGGCGTAAAGCAGCGTGGAGCCCGTATAGTCCAGCACCAGCAGGCATATTGCAAAGCCTGACACGGCGTTGCCCAGCGTGCTGACGACCGTGCCTAACGATAGTATAGTAAAATTCTTTGTCCATAGCGTGGGCTTCTTTTCCATTGGCGTATATCACTCCTTTTTTTACATCATAACAGCCAAACCGGCGGAAAGCTGCTGGCCCGGCAGGAAACTTGCGATTATGTTACATGGCGAAATTGGCGCGGATGGAACCGTTCATGGTTTCGGCCTTCAGCTTGCTTTCGGCCGCGTTGCTTATAACGGTGGTATGCTTGCGGCTCTGCTTTTCGCCGTTTATATATACGGAGCCGGACATGGTATCGAATTCGCAGTTGAACTGCTCCAGCTTTTCTGTTGTGTTGAACGCTACGGAGCCATTAACGCTTTCAAGATGTACATTGCCGCGCACGCCGCCCGTAAGCTTTACGGAGCCGTTTACGGTTTCGCAATGGCAGCCTGCGGTGGCGGTGCAGTTGGTTGCGTTGGTGGAGCCGTTCACGTTTTCAAGATGTATCTTGCCCGCCGCGATGCTTTCAACGTTTATTGTGCCGTTCACGGCTTCGCATTTGAGCGAGGACAGGCGCAGCGCGGGCAGGGCGGCTGCATCACCGGACGCGGACTTGGTAATATCTATAGTGCCGTTCACGGTCTCAAGCCAAAAGTCTTCGAACTGAACATCCGGCACGGTTATGGCTATCACGGACTGGCGCCATGCATTGCGGCCGCCGAAGGCGCCGCTCCAGAAGCTGCCGTCAAATATGCTGGTGAAATGCTTGGGAATGGGCTTTTCTTCTATTCTGAGCACGCCGTCGCGTATGGATACGGCGGGCTTCTTAAGCCCTTCGGGGAAGTCCAGATCCACGCGGTATTCATTGCCGCGCAGCAGTATAAGCTTTGCATTTATGGTTTCGGCATGTATGCCTGTAAACGCTTCGCCGCAGGCTGCCGTTTCGGCGGCGGGGGAGGTGGGTGCGCTGCCGGCACTCTGCTTGATTATGTCCCGCGCAAGCTTTTCCGGGGAGCCGAGCTCCGCCATTACCTTTTCGGCGTTTTCCTCGCCGGCATCTTCAAAATATTCGGTATAGAACTGCACGGCGGCTTCGCGCTCGCTCGCGTCTATGCATTCAAGGCAGCTTTTAAGCCTTGCAAGGTATTCGTTGGTGGTCATTGCGGTATCCTCCTTATATAATGCGCGCTATGCTCGTGCGCAGCTCGTTAAGCTCCCTATGGAACTCCTTAATAACTTCCTCGCGGCAGCCTTCCTTTGCTATTATGCTGCGCCTTTCGGTGGCGGGGCTTATGCCGCCGCGCTGAGCGGTTTCATTATAATACGTCATCGTTGTTCCCTCCGTATAACAGTGAATTTACCCTTAACGTGTATGTCTTCCATTCGGCCCTGTATTCGTTCAGCTTGTCGCGTCCTGCGTCCGTAAGCGCGTAATAGCGCCTGAGCCTTCCGGAGAAGGGCTGATCATATGTTGAAAGCAGCCCATCCTTTTGCAGCCTTCTGAGCACGGGATAGAGCGTGGATTCGGATATATCCATAACCTGCTTTACGCTTTGCGTAAGCACATAGCCATATGCATCCTGACTATCGAGCACCGCCAGCACGCATGCATCAAGCAGCGCCGATCCTAATTGAAACACCATGTCGCGTACCTCCTTTCGACGATGATATTATACAGCGTATAATATAGCGTGTCAACACCTTATTGCGAAATAAATAATATTATTTTAGCCCTGCGCGGAGGGCGTATTGGCGGATAGCCGGCGGCACTTTCATAAAAAGGATAAATGTGATAGAATACAAAGGCGAAAAACGTGGGGAGAGAGCGTATGCGCAAAACAAAGATAATCGCAATAGAGGGCATAGACGGCGGAGGAAAGGGCGTGCAGGTGCGCGCGCTTAAAGAAAACCTGCAAAAGCTTGGCTATACCGTAGCCGGGCGCGACTACCCGATGTATGACACATATTTCGGCGCGCAGGTAGGCAGGCTGCTGAGCGGAGCGGACGGAGTGCGCGCGGATGAGATAGACGGCAAAAGCATGGCGCTGTGGTTCGCGTTGGACAGATGGGAAAGCTTTAAGGACTACCGCGACGGGGAGACTGACTTCCTTATTATAAATAGATTTGTATTGTCCAACGCCGTGTATCAAAGCGTACGCGATATCGATTTGGGCAAGCCGGACATTGTGAATTGGGTGATGGATCTGGAATACGGCCACTTTGGCCTGCCGAAGCCCGATCTTAACATAGTTTTTTCCATCCTGCCCAAGGCGGCGGAGGAGAACGTGACCAAAAAAGGCTACCGCGGATATGTTGGCGAAGGCAAGGATGTATACGAAGCCGACCATGGCATACAGCAGCGCGCGATGGAAAAATATATTGAAATTGCAACGGACATGGAAGATGCAGATATAATATATTGTATGGAAGAGGGCAGGCTGAAAAGCATAGACGACATTGCAAAAATGGTAATGGATGCAATAAAACGGCGCGGCCTGATATAATAATTGGAGGTTTCTTCATATAAAAATGTATGTATTTTGCAAATTCACGGTATACATGAATTTGGGTATACATGAGCGAATTGATACAGTATACAGAAATTTGTAGTTGATAAATATATTTGTGTATTATATAATACGTTATGTCTTATAAAGGATATACGGAAAACTAATGGGAACGCGATTAAATTGATTTTTAAGTTTCCTGCGCATTTAGCCGCAGGCGATTAAAAATAAAAGGAGAGAACACAATGAAGAAAACGCTTGCTATGCTGCTTGCTGTCATGATGATAGTAGCGTGCTTCGCCGGCTGCCAGGGCACTACCCCTGCCAATACCGATCAGCCCAGCGGAACCGAAACCCAGCAGCCTACCGAAAGCACTCAGCCCACCGAGGCTCCCGTGGAGCCCGAACCGGAATCCAACATCGGCCCCGATGGCCGTGAGTTCGCTGACGAGCAGGTGTACCGTTCGCTGTACTCCAGCGAAGTGACCACCATGAACTATCTGGTAAGCAGCACCACCTACGAGCTCGTAGTCGGCGCTAACACCATCGATTCCCTTGTTGAGAACGACACCTACGGCAACATACTGCCCTGCGGCGCCGAATCCTGGGAAGTAAGCGAAGATGGCCTTACCTGGACCTTCCATCTGCGCGCCGGCCAGTATTGGTACGATGCGGACGGCAACCAGAAGGACCCCGTAACCGCTAACGACTACGTGGCCGCTGCCCGTTACGTCTGCGATTCCGCTATGGACTGCGCCAACAGCTACCTGATGAAGGGTTGGATCGTCAATGCCGAGGAATTGCTCAACTACACCGCCGCTCAGCTTGCCAGCCCCGTAGAGCAGGGCACTGAAGTCGGCGAAGAGCAGGACCTCGTGGTTGACGCCAACGGCATTATCTACGAAGGTTCTGACTGGAACAAGGAAACCGAAAAGTACGACACCTGGACCGAAGTCCCCGCTGTCACTCCCGAAGATTTGGGCGTAGAAGCCGTTGACGACCTGACCTTGGTTTATCACATGGTAAAGCCCCGCCCGTACTTCCTGACCGCTTTGCAGTTCGGTACCTATTGGCCCGCCCCCGCCTCCCTCCTTGCTGAGCTTGGCGAAAACTACGGCCTTGACAACTACTCCATGTGGTTCAACGGCGCTTACATCCTTTCCGAGTTCAAGCCCCAGGAAAAGCGCATCTACACCAAGAACGTGAACAACTGGGATGCCGAGCATATCTACATTGAGCGCATCGAGCAGACCTGCAACGCCGAAGCTGCCACACTCGCACCCGAACTCTTCCTCCGCGGCGAGGTTGACGGTGCTGACATCGGTTCCGACATCGTTGCCGATTGGCTGAGCGATCCCGAAAAGAGCCAGATGATCTCCAGCTCTCGCGTTATAGGCGACTATTCCTACTTCTTCGGTTTCAACTTCGAACCCAAGTTCGCTGCCGAGTACGAACCCGAGAACTGGGCCATCGCCGTCAACAACGAAAACTTCCGTAAGGCCGTGTTCCACGGCATCGATCGTGATGGTTACCTCGCTGCCAAGTACCCCGGCGACGATCCTTCCATCCATAAGATCAACACCGTGACCCCGAAGGGCTTCTCCGTGAACAATGGTAAGGACTACGTATTCTACGGCGGACTTGCCAAGTATACCGAGGGTGAGAGCTTCGATCCCGAACTCGCCGTCCAGTACCGCGATGCCGCTAAGGCAGAGCTGGAAGCCGCCGGCTGCAAGTTCCCCATCAAGGTCCCCGTTAACTACAACACCACCTCCACCACTTGGGCAAACTGCACCGTGGTTCTGGAACAGCAGCTTGAAGAACTGCTTGGCGCAGACTTCATCGACATCATCGTTGTACCGTACTCCGGAAGCGGCTCTTTCCTGGGCGAGACTCGCCGCAACGGCAACTATGCCCTGCAGGAGCTGAACTGGGGCGCCGACTTCATGGATCCCGAAACCTGGGCCGATCCGTTCGATCACAAGAACAGCTACAACTTCTTCTGCAACGAGACCCTCGAGCAGGATGGCATCAACCAGTATACCAAGACCGAAGAAACCGCTGCCCTCATCGACCAGTACTTTGAACTGGTTGCCGCAGCCCGTGAAGAGACCGGCGATATGGATGCCCGTTACGAGGCGTTTGCCGCGGCCGAAAGCTTCTATATTGACCACGCCATCGTAGTTCCCGGCTTCATCTCCGGCGGCTCCTATCAGGCCACCAGACTCAACGGCTTTGAAGGCCAGTACGCCATGATGGGTCAGTCGTCCAGCCGTTATAAGGGACAGCACGTCTACAAGACCGCTATGAGCCAGGATATGTTCGATGCTCAGTATGCCGAGTGGACCGCTGCCATGGAAGGCTAATTCCTAACACAGGAAACGATTCCTAAAACAGAAAAATGCAGCTCTGCTCTGTATACTGCGGGGCAGGGCCGCTTTCTTATTCTCCTAAACGGGGCCGGTTCGCGCGCCCCACAAGACCTTTTATAATCTTTCTATACAAACAAAGTCCCGCGCAATAAACTGCAGCAAGGGACCTGAAGGAGAAACTAAACAGTGTTAGTATATTCATTAAAGCGACTTGGAAGAGCTTTGATAACTTTGGTTATATTGATAACTATCGTGTTCATCCTTGTACGCGCAATGCCTGAAGAAGGATACTTCAGCAATTATGAAAAGATGAGCCCGCAGCAGATCGAAGTCGGTCTGCGCAAGATGGGCTTGAAAGACCCGTTGTATGTGCAGGTAGGAAAATTCATATACAATGCGCTCCATGGCGACCTTGGCACATCCTACCGCTACCGTATCAATGCGAAAATAACGGATATTATCAGCAGTAAGATCGGCATATCCATGAAGGTCGGTCTTATATCAATGGTCGTAAGCCTGCCGCTGGGCATGGCGCTGGGCATCTTGATGGCCCGCAGCAAGGGCGGCTTTGCCGATAAGCTGGGCAACGCCTATATAGTGTTTATACAGGCCGTGCCTAATGCCGTGTACTTCATATTCATTCAGCTTTATGGTTCCGACCTGTTCCGCGTAAGCATGCTGTATAAGGAAACGGAATGGACAAGCCTTATTCTGCCGGTAATTTCGCTGGCCCTGCCCTCCATATCCAGCTACGCAATGTGGCTCAGGCGTTACATGGTGGACGAAACGAATAAGGACTACATCAAATTGGCCCGCGCAAAGGGCGTGCCGAACAGCACCATATGGTTCCGCCATGTTTTCCGCAATTCCGTGGTGCCTATGGTCAATCTGATCCCCGGTTCAATACTTTTGACCATATCGGGTTCAATATATGTTGAGTCTTTGTACTCCATACCCGGCATGGGCGGATTGCTGGTGGACGTTATAAAGAGGCAGGATAACAACATGGTGCTTGCGCTGGTCGTGATATTCGCGGTGATGAGCATACTGGGCCTGCTGCTGGGTGACCTGCTGATGGCTGTTGTTGACCCGCGTATCAGCTTCACTAAGAAGGAGGGGTCACGATGAGCAAGTACTCTGCTAAGGACAAAATAAGCAAAAAGCTTGAGGACAGCATTGCCCAAACCAATGCTCCTCTTACCGAGAAGGACGACCTTACCCCGGATGAGATAGCCAAGCTTACTCCTGAGGAATTTGACTTTGCCGAATATGATGAAACTGCTGCCGAGCGCGCGGGCTATTCTAACTATTCATATTGGCGCAGCACCATAAGGGTGTTCTTCAAAAACAAAGTTGCCGTTACCAATTTGGTAATAATGCTGGTGCTGGTGCTGTTCACTTTCCTGCAGCCCCTGCTTCCTAACCAGTTTGATCCCAACCTTGTAAACAAGTTCGACGAAAAGGCCGTGTGGCTAATAGTTGACGAGGACGGCAAGGCTAAGCTGAGCGGTATCAAGTATACCAAGGGCGACTATGCCGCCGAAACTGACGGCAGGAACACCACCCTTGCCTATGTTCAGGCTCCCGAAGACTGGGGCAACATAAAGCTTTATGTGCAGGAAAAGGGCGGCGTTGCCGAAGAGATAGCAGCTACTGCCGACAGCGAGAATCCCGGCTGGTATTATGCCGTGATAAGCGCCGAAAAGCCCTATATGTATGTCACCAGTGAAGATGGCGAAAAGACCACCTATTTCCAGGCGTGCTGGATAACCGTTGACGCTGAGACCATGGGCGTAACCTCATCTTCCTCCAAGCAGACCTCAGGCGAGCTTATAGCCGACGTGCCCGAAGGCTGCGTGCTTACTTACCTGTACGTTCCCCAAAATTGGGGTACACCCAAGGTAATGGCAGGCGGCATCATGCGCGGCAGCGAAACGAGCGAAGTTGAGTTCACTCCCCTTGAAGGTGAAGGTAACGAGGGCTGGTACTACGCGTTCGTTAACAGCGAGCAGATGATGCTTGAAATAACCAGCGAGAATGGCGAATATAAGGGCATGAACAAGGGCGTTGCCCGCGTTACCGATCCTACCGAAATCACCCCGCAGGTCGGTTTCATAAGCAATCAGCGTCCTAACGAAGTGTATTGGTTCGGCACGAACGATATCGGTCAGGATCTGTGGAGCAGGATGTGGAGCGGCACGCGCACCAGTCTGTTCATAGGTATAGTCGTTGCGGCTATCGAGGCCGTGGTCGGCATACTGGTTGGTCTGCTGTGGGGTTATGTCCGCAAGCTGGACTTCCTGTTCACCGAAATATACAACGTTATAAACAACATACCGTCTACCATAATCCTCATACTTGCATCCTATGTTATGAGGCCCAGCGTGCAGACGATAATAATCGCGATGAGCCTGACCGGCTGGATAGGCCTTGCGCGCTTTATCCGCAACCAGGTCATAATCATCCGCGACCGCGACTTTAACCTGGCGTCCCGCTGCCTTGGCACACCCACCCGCCGCGTTATCATGAAGAACCTGCTGCCCCAGATGGTTTCCGTTGTCATGCTGCGCATGTCGCTTGCCATCCCCGGTGCTATCGGTTCGGAAGTGTTCCTGGCGTATATCGGCCTTGGCCTGCCCATAAGCATACCGTCGCTGGGCAACCTGGTAAACAAGGGCCGCAGCCTTATGATGGCGCCCAGCCTCAGGTATCAGCTGATAATCCCCGCGGTAATTCTTTCCATAATCACCGTGTGCTTCTACTTGGTAGGTAATGCGTTCAGCGACGCTGCCGATCCCAAGAATCACGTTTAAGGAGGGCTGACAATGGAAAACAAAGAGGTAATCCTTTCCGTAAAGGATCTCAACGTTAAATTCAGCCTGCGCGGCAAGGTGCTGCATGCCATTCGCGGCATAAGCCTTGACCTGTATAAGGGCGAAAGCCTTGCCATAGTCGGCGAGTCCGGCTCCGGTAAGAGCGTATTCACTAAAAACTTCATTGGCCTTCTGGACAAGAACGGTTGGGTGGATTCCGGCGAAATACTTTATTACGGTCGCGACCCCGAACATCCCATTGACCTTGCAAAGCTGAAGACCGAGCAGGATTGGTTCGGCATACGCGGTAAGGAAGTTGCAATGGTAATGCAGGACCCGATGACCAGCCTTAACCCGCTTAAGACCATCGGCTGGCAGATAGGCGAAGCGCTTAAACTCATAATAGTAATTACACTTACCGGAACAAGTTACAAAGACTACAACGCAGGAGCTTCGTGGCTTAGCTATTTGCTTACTCCTGCAACCGTATGCCTTGCCGTGCCTCTTTACCAGCAAATGGAACTGCTGAAGAAAAACTACCGAGCCATTATATCTGGAATTACTGCGGGAGTGCTCTCAAGTCTTACAAGTATACTGTTGCTTGCTTTGCTTTTTGGTTGGGATCATGCCTCATATGCCACTTTCCTGCCCAAATCAATTACCACCGCAATAGGTATGGGAGTTTCGGAAGAACTCGGAGGTATTGTTCCGATTACGGTTGTGGCAATTATCATAACAGGCGTACTTGGCAATATTTTCGCAGAAAGTTTTCTGAAACTGTTGCACATAAAAGAACTCTGTGCAAACCAGAGAGCACATTGCTCGTCTTTTTGAAAGGAAAGGTG
>OLNF01001759.1_pt1 | contig 18116 bp, 13 predicted proteins | sample 1673061 | NCBI WGS metagenome assembly OLNF01 (sample SAMEA3136751, study PRJEB25190) | human gut metagenome | reverse complement strand
TTCGAGATATGAGCCCCTTACAGGGGCGAGGTTCATTAATCGGCCCCAAGAGGTACGACCGAAGGGTCGGGGTCGGGGGTTCTTCCCGATTGCCCAATTGTCGATGTCCACACTCACGCGTGGGTCGATAGCTTTGCGCCTCGTATGCGTGCTTATTTCGGAGACAACTTCGGTGCTACGGCGTTTAATCCCGGTACGCTCGATGGCGTTCGGGAGCGAAAGCGCGAGCTTGGCGTTACAAAATCGGTGATTCTTCCCGTGCCTACGAATCCACGTCAGGTGCCGCAATTCAATGATTGGCTGCAGGATTATACCGATGACCCTGATATCGTTCCGTTCATGAGCGTGGTGCGCGATATGGATGATCCTGTCGCCGAGATTCATCGGTGCGCCAAATTGGGCTTTAAGGGCATGAAGTTGCACCCAGTGAATCAGCATTTCAAAATGAGCGACCCTAAAATGTTTCCTATATACGAGGCTGCCATCGAAGAGAACATGGTCATCCTGTTTCATACGGGCTCGGGCATTGATTACCCGACGGTTGGCCCTGATTGGGATTGTTCGCCCGTTGAAATTGATCGCTTCTTTAATAAATTCCCGTACGAGCGAACGGTTTTGGCTCATTTGGGCGGCAGCGTGCCCGACTTCACGCATCCGCCCGAGCTGCATCCTGAATGGCCCGGGTATATGGACACGGCTTTCCAGATTGGCCACATTGCCAACGACGATTTCCTGCGCATTGTACGGGAATATGGCACGACGCGCATTTTGTTTGGCACCGATTCTCCCTGGGAGGATACTGCGGACTTTTTGACGAGGCTCGCTCACATTGGCCTGACCGATAATGAGTTGCGCGATATTTTGTATCGAAATGCCAATACGTTGCTCAACCTTGGTTTGAAGTAGTTCGTTGCCGTCAACCGATTTGCTAGGGGGCCGCATTTTGCGTCATCGATAGGCATCGGTGAAAATATAAGGTCCTGTTCACGATCGGGGACGAGCATCCCGCCCGATTATTCAACCGTTCCCATGTTATGAGCTTCTTCTATACCTCGCCTGGTCAATGCGGGGTATACTCTTCTCTACATATGTTGAGCGGGCGCGCTTTCGCCGATGCCCGGTTTGCCGGGCATTTTGGGAAGAGGTGAAAGCGCGTCCACTTATGAAGGAGTGGATAATGGAAGGTTTTGCGCTCATTGACACGGGCATATGGTCTATTGTGCCCCCGCTTCTGGCGCTCGGATTGGCGCTTCTTACGAAGGAGGTGTATTCCTCCCTCACGATTGGCGTTTTTGTTGGCATGGTGATTTATACCTTCACCATCGATGGCGTTGGATTCGGCTCGCTCGTTGATGCGTTCTGCCTGGTTCCCCAAATGATGGGTGAGCAAATTGCCAACAACGGCGCGCTGCTGCTGTTCTTGGCGTTGTTGGGTGCGCTTGTCGTGCTTATTGCTATTGCCGGCGGCTCCCGTGCGTACGGTGCATGGGTTTCGCAGCACGTGAAGAGCGCTCGCCTCGCACGCGTGATGACTGCCGTTTTGGGCATTCTCATTTTTGTGGACGACTATTTCAACTGCCTTACGGTTGGCGCGGTCATGCGTCCTATCACTGACCGTTTCCGTATGAGCCACGAAAAGCTGGCATGGCTTATCGACTCGAGCGCGGCACCCGTGTGCATTATCGCCCCGGTGTCTTCGTGGGCGGTTGCCGTTGGCGGCTATCTGGGCGATGACGGCTTCAATCTGTTCGTGCAGTCGATTCCGTATAACTTCTACGCGCTCGCGACTATCGTGTTTGTGTTCTTCGTCGCTTTCATTGGATTGGATTTTGGTCCCATGAAGAAGGCCGAAGAGGCTGCTGCGAAGTATGGTTCCGCCGAGGCCGAGGAAGTTGCTGTCGCCAACCCGGGCAAAGTAATTACCCATCCCGACGAGGTCGAGGGCGATACGCGCCTGAGTGTTGCCGCCGAGCGCACTGCTGCTAAAATCGCCGCGAAGAATAACCCGCAGACCGCCTGCGATTTGCCTGCAACCGTTATTGCGGAAGAGACCGAGCTCGCTGAAGCGTTTGAGGCGAATAAGGCCGAAGCTCAGTTCAAGGGAATGGAAGTGTCCAATAAGGGCAAAGTGTTCGACCTTATTGTGCCTATTCTCGTTTTGATTGTGTTCTCCATTTGGGGCATGCTCTATATCGGCGGTTTCTTCGAAGGCGTCGAATTTGCGGCTGCCGTTGGCGAGAATCCCGTTGCTGGCTTGTGTATTGGCTCGTTTGTGGCGCTGATCGTGGCTGCTGCCATGTACCTGCCTCGTGGCTTGTGCACGCTCCAGGGCTATATGGAAGGCGTTGCCGAAGGCGTGCGCTCCATGGTTGGGGCCATTATGATTCTCGTGCTTGCCTGGTCGCTCGGCGGCGTGTGCCGCTACATGATCGGCACGGGACCGTTCGTGAGCGGTTTCCTGAATGGATTGGGCATTAGCCTTACTCTGCTGCCGTTCGCCATTTTCTTGGTTGCGGCATTCATCGGCTTTTCTATGGGCACGAGCTGGGGCACCATTGCTCTCATTCTGCCTATCGTTGTCGGCGTGTTTGACCCGAGCGACCCGCTGTTCTTGGTTGCCATCGGTGCGACTCTCGGCGGTGCGGTGTATGGCGACCATATCTCGCCGATTTCCGATACGACGATTCTTTCGTCTGCCGGAGCCGAGTGCAATCATATGGCACACGTGTCGACGCAGATTCCGTACGCATCCATTGTGTTCGTGTCGGGCGCTATCGGTTATGTCCTTGCGGGCATCATGGGCAGCCCTTGGATTCCGCTGGTCGTCACCATTGTGCTGGCGTGCGTCGGCTTCGTCGTGATTGCGAAGATCATGAACAAGAAAGATGCTGCGGCGTAAGGGTTCGATACAGAAAAGGCCGGGTTCTCCTGGCCTTTTTCATGTCATCCGTCGAGATTTGCCCGTCATGCGTTTTTTGATTCGGTCAGGCTCTGGCTCGCACGAACAGCACATTCGGTGCTGTTCGGCTCGTGCGGAATCTATCGGAAACGCATGACGGGCAAATCTCATAGAGGGTTTTTATGCCTGCTGGTAGTCGATTCCGTCGAAGTAGTTGCGGAAATCTACGTGGCGGCTGCTGTGGGGGCAGATGAATTTATGGGCGGCTAGGAAATACTCGTCGGTCATTGCGGCGAGATAGTCGACGACGATTTGGTGCGGTTCTTCTTTTCGGTAGGGCGCCTCGTCGTCGTAAAGGTGGCGCTGGTGTTCGATTTTTTCGATGTGATGCTTGAAGAGCGGGGAGCTTTCATTGTTTGCCTTCAGGTCGCGAAGCAGCTGTTCGTAGAGCTCCTCGAACATGGGGCGAATTTCTTCTTCGTAAATATCGCCCTGATCACCGGCCAAATAGATGCGTTCGTAGTTTTCGGCTTTTGCGGTTTTGAGCGCCGCGAAGGCGTCATCGCTCATCTCGATATGGTCGCGAAGGTAACTATGTTCGACGATATCGACGGTGAGGTTGTTGATGATTTCCGCATTCATGACTCCCATGGGGCCGGCGGTGAAGTGTTTGTCCGATTCGAGCGCGCCAACGCCCATGGCGTCTTGGCGATCTTTGCCCACATACGCAATCATGTCGGAAATGCGCACCACGCAGCCCTCGAGCGTTGCTGGACGCAAGTGCCCGATGGCTGATTCGTCGGTATAGCACGCTTCCATATGGGCATCGAAATCGTCGAAGGAATGCGTGGTGCCCAGATAGAACGTTTTCTGGCTGCTTTCGCCGTTGTGGCACAATATGCCGTCGAGCGTTTGTAGGCTTACGTTGCGAGCGTACAGGTGATCAAGCACCCGTGCGCTGTGGACGTTATGGTTGAAATAGCGCCCTGTGTCGGCATGGTAAAGGTCGTTCAGGATATGTTCGCCCGCATGTCCGAAGGGCGTGTGTCCCAAATCGTGACCGAGGGCAATGGCCTCCGTGAGGTCTTCGTTCAGGCGCAGCATGCGTGCGATGGTGCGCGCGGTGCGGGCGACGAGTTGCACGTGCAGGCCGCGTCGTGAGATGTCGTCATTTCGCACGAAGCTGAACACCTGGGTTTTGCCCGCATACCGGTTATAGGGCGGAACGTTGAGGATCTTATCGATGTCTCGACAGAACGGGGGGCGGTGCAGCCGTTGTGACATGTCTCGCTTGGGGTTGCGCCGTATAACGTCTTCGTTCTTGCAGCGATAGGGGTTGGAAATGCCTTTATCGGTATCGGCATTCCACCGATCGATGAACTCGGAAGAGAAGTTGTTGTAGGCCATGGCTGCTCCTTGGCTGCGTTTCGAAAGTCGATATGCCGAGTATACGACATCGGCGCATGCCGGCTGCAGGGAAGCGGAAAGGGCTTCGCATGTGCGATTTCGGTCATTCATAGGCGGGCGCTTTTAATTGGGCGGTCGTGCTTGTCAACCTTCTATGCTTCCTTGAAACCTTTTTGAAAAAATTGTTCCACTGTAGCGTGCGATAGTGATATAGTCTCCGTCAGCACCTTGAGGGATTGAGGTTAGCCTTTTTCCTCTCTCTTGTCGCTCTTCTCAATCCTCCAAGGCCACAAGTGCATAGCGCCACCCCGTCGATACGTCTTGAATCGAAGCTTTCCCGGCCGAGACTGGACGCGTTAGGGGCCTCTGGAGAATCCCAATCATTTGGGTGCCGAAGGGGCAAGCGCCGCGAAACCCATGATCGCGCGGCGTGAAACTCTCAGGCAAAAGGACAGAGCAGCTTCGCAGCTTGTTGCAGGTATTCGTGCATGCGCATCCCCGCAACAGCTCTTCTTCTGTTTATCTCCTTATACTCACAGGCTCCTTCGCTTTCTGAAAGCGTATCGCGCACGGCGTTAGATAGTCGGTCGTTTCGCGATGCGGAATGAAGAAAGGAAGAGTTGTGGAACAGTTTTTCGCCACGGTGAACAGCATTTTGGTCGCCATCGACGATTTTATTTGGGGCGTGCCGCTGATGGTTCTCATTTTGGCCGGCGGCATTCTGCTGACCGTGCGCCTGCGCGGCCTGCAGTTTGCTAGGTTGCCCCGCGCGCTTCGCTACATGATGAAGAACGAAAAGGGCGAAGACGCCCATGGCGAGGTATCGAGCTTCGGCGCGCTGTGCACGGCGCTTTCGGCCACCATCGGCACGGGTAACATCGTGGGCGTTGCGACGGCTATTGTTGCCGGCGGCCCGGGTGCGATGTTCTGGATGTGGCTCGCCGCGTTGTTCGGAATGGCAACGAAGTATTCCGAGGGCCTGCTCGCTGTGAAGTATCGCAGCATCGACGAAGACGGCCACGTGCTCGGCGGCCCGTTCTACTACATCGAGCGCGGCATGAAGCAGCGTTTGCCTCAGATTTCCTGGCGCTGGCTCGCAAAGATCTTCGCGTTCTTCGGAATGTGCGTTGGCCTGTTCGGCATTGGTACCTTCACTCAGGTGAACTCCATCAATTCGGCTATCACCGGCTTCTTTGATCCGAATATGGCGCATACCGTGAGTCTGTTCGGCATGGAATATTCGCTCGCTACGGTTATCGGATCGCTCGTCGTCGCCATTTTCGTTGGCCTGGTTGTAATTGGTGGTCTGAAGCGCATTTCGAGCGTTGCTCAGAAGGTCATTCCCATCATGGTTGTCGTCTACGTGGGCTTCTCTCTGGTGCTCATCGTGGTGAACATCACCGCCCTGCCCGATGCGCTGGTCACGATTGTCGAGAGCGCGTTTGGCCTGCGTGCCGCCGCCGGTGGCGCTCTGGGTGCGATTATCATTGCTATGCAAAAGGGTATCGCGCGCGGTATTTTCTCTAATGAGGCCGGTCTTGGTTCTGCTCCTATTGCTGCTGCCGCTGCTCAGACCAAAGAACCCGTGCGTCAGGGTCTCGTGTCCATGACGGGCACCTTCCTTGACACGATTGTCGTGTGCTCCATGACTGGTTTGGCTCTCGTGATGACGGGCGCGTATCAGATTCCGGGCCTTGAGGGAGCGGCTGTTACCACTGCTGCATTCCAGACTGGCTTGCCGTTCATTCCCGGCGAGGCCGTGAGCTTCGTGCTTATGATTTGCTTGGCTTTGTTCGGTTTCACCACTATTCTCGGTTGGGACTACTATGGAGAGCGTTGCCTCGAGTATTTCAGCAACGGTTCGAAGAAGGCCGTGAAGGCGTATCGCTGGGCGTATATCGCCTGCGTGTTTGCTGGTCCGTACATGACCGTTGCCGCTGTGTGGACCATTGCCGACATCTTCAACGCGTGCATGGCCATTCCGAACATGATTGCCCTGATCGTGCTTTCGGGTGTGGTTGTTCGCGAGACCAAGGACTTCTTCAAGCGTCTTGAGGAAGCGAACGGCGATGAGGAGACTATGGTTCCGTATAAGGCGCAGTAAGAATCGATTCGCCCGATGAAGGTGGGTGGCGGTGAGCTGATTGGCTTCATTTGAAGTTGCGGCTCGTTGCCGCCCGCTCGTTTGAAGAAACTTAGAGCCAAGGGCGCTTTCGCTGTTTGCAGCTTTATAATATCCCCCATGAACCGACGCGCCTTCGGGCGCGTTTTTGTTGTTTGCGGAAAGACGGGAACCAAACGTGGTCGACCAGGAGAAAATCCAACAGGCTGTTCGCCTTTTGCTCGAGGGCATGGGGGAAGATGTTGAGCGCGAAGGGCTGCTCGAGACGCCTCAGCGCGTGGGGCGCATGTATGCTGAAATATGTCGAGGCATGGACGAGTCGGCATTGGGGCATTTGTCCACGACGTTTTCCATCGACTCCGACGATATGGTCGTCGAGCGCGATATTCAGTTCTACTCGCTGTGCGAGCACCACTTGCTTCCGTTTTATGGCAAGGTGCATCTCGCCTATATCCCCAACGGCCGCGTGACGGGGCTCTCGAAGCTCGCGCGCACGGTTGAGGTGTTCTCTCGACGCCTGCAGCTGCAGGAGCGATTGACTTCGCAAATCGCCGATGCGCTTATGGACGATTTGGGCGCGAAGGGCGCTATTGTCATGGTCGAGGGCGAGCACATGTGCATGTCGATGCGCGGTGTGAGCAAGCCGGGCGCTTCGACCGCAACGCTTGCAAAGCGTGGTGTCTTCGAAGGCGATCAAGCGCTGGTTGATGAATTCTTCCGCTTGATTGGGAAATAGTCCGAGTGCATAGACTATCTATGAGCCTTGCTTTTTTGCGAGGCTTATTATTTTGATTGACCGAATGTAGGACCGGGGAGGCGAGTATGGCGAAGCCCGATAAAACCGAACGATTCAAAGTGACCGAACGCGAGGCCGGAACGGGGCGCGTTGTGCACGAAATGCAGGGCGACGCTCCGGTCTTGTCGGCGGCAAGCCCGTCTGACGGCGCGAAACTTGAAGGCTTCGAGGGGCCGGTTAACCCCCTTGCGGTCGACCCTCATATTCCTGCGACTTCTGTGCCCGCAACGGGCGGCGGAGTTTCTGCCGTCGAGGTTTTGCCGACGGGTGCGTCGCCTCTTGGAGCGGCATCGACGAAGACCGCATCGATGATTGCGCGCGAGCAGGAGCTCGAGTTGCGCGGTATTTGCGGAAATGACCAGGTCATGCCTGCGGTCGATACAATTCGCCGCCATCCCGATTTCGTCGACCATATGAAGCGCATCCATCGTGCCGAATTGAGCCGCGAGTTTTGTTGCCACGGGATTGACCACCTGCTCGACGTGGCACGCATCGCGTATATTCGCGTGCTTGAGCGCAAAATGCCTTTCCGAAAAGAAACGGTCTATGCAGCAGCCTTGCTTCACGATTTGGGCAAGGCTGAGCAGTATGAGCACGGTGAGCCCCATGAGGTTGCGGGAGCTCGTGTTGCGACGAATATCTTGATGGATATCGATGGTTTCTCGGCGCTTGAAAAAACGGCCATCGTTGCCGCGGTGGCACAGCACCGCTGCTTCGCCGATGATGCCTCGCCGTTAGGCAAGCTGCTCTATGAGGTCGACAAGGTTTCTCGCCCGTGTTACGCGTGCGTAGCGCGCGAGCGATGCGATTGGCTGCCCGAAAAAATGAACGTTGGTATTAAAATTTAGGTTGAACAGGGGATACGATGGATGAAATTCGCATCGTCGATTTAGAGGTATTCGCGAACCATGGCGTGTTTCCAGAGGAAAACGCGCTGGGGCAGAAATTCATCGTGAACCTCGTGCTGCGCGGCGATTTTTCTGCGGCATGCAAAAGCGATGCCCTGGACGATTCCGTCGATTATGGCGCGGTATGCTATCTGGTCGATGCGACGTTGCGCGCATCGACGTTCAAACTGATTGAGCGCGCGGCGCAGGCTGTGGCCGATGCCGTGTTGGATAGATTTCCGCTGGTTCAAGAAATTGATATTGAGCTGAAAAAGCCCTGGGCGCCTATTGGCCTGCCCGTTGCATATGCCTCGGTGAAAATTACACGAGGGCGATAGGCTGAATTGAGCGCAGACGGGTCACTCTTTTTTCGGCCTGGGAAATATTTCGCTTATCACGATGGCGCAGAAGATGAGCGCGAAGCCAGCAAGCAGCATCCAGGTGAGCTCTTCGCCATAAAGCAGCACGGAAAACGCCACGCCAAACACGCTTTCAAGCGAGAGCAAAAGCGACGCTTGCGCCGGGGGGATTTTCGCTTGTGCCACATTCTGGAATACCATGGCCAAACATGATGCGAAAATCACCAGGTAGCCGAGCTGTGCCCAGAAATCGACGCCAAGCGACGAGAAAGCAGGCGTAGGCTCGCTGAGCGCTCCAATTGCGATGCCGCACAGGCCGCTTGTGCCGATTTGCACGATGGTGATGGCCATGATGTCTCGACGGTTGGCGAAAACGGGCACCATAACCATATGCAGCGCGAAGAACACGGCTGAGAGCAGGGTCATCGCATCGCCCCAGCGCATAGAGAACGCGAAATCGCCACCGAGCGAAACGAACCCGACGCCCGCAATGCACATGACGGCGGCTACCAGGTTGAATACCGTGGGGCGACGCTTCGCCACAATCCAGTAAAGAAAGGGCACCATGACGCAATACGTCGCGGTAAGAAACGCGTTGCGGCCGGGGGTTGTATCGGTGATGCCGATAGTTTGAATCCAGAAGCCTAAAAACGAGAGCACGCCAAGCACGACGCCTGCAAAAAGATGGCTCGTATCGAAGTTCGCACGCAGCGTTTTATGGAACACCACGGCCAGAATTGCCGCGGTGGCGACGAAGCGCATGCCCATAAGCCATGCAGGCGATACGGCATCGACGGCGTCTTTTACGACGACAAAGCTGAAGCCCCAAATAATGGTGGCTGCAATAATGAGCAACTTGTAGAACAGGGAGGGGAGCTCTCTTTTCATCGGAATTCTTTCGTGATCTTTGCTGCGGCGACGCTTCGTTTTCTTTGCCTATTGTACGAGTTGCGACGTTGATTTGGCGGGAAGTGCGCCCATGGGGCCCTTTTGCAGGATCCTTGGGCACTAAAATGATGGTGCGGAATAGCGTGAGCAGGCATTTTGCTTTATACGAGTTTGTTTTGCCTTTGGCTTTCAACGAAAGAGGGCCCCTTTGGTGCGATTCCTGCCAATGTGCGCGGCTTCTTATGCAATAAGGCCCCATTGCGACGTTTTCTGTCGTGAATTACTGCGAATTTCCTTTCTTTAGGGGAAAGGTTTCGCTTACCGCGATGCCGAAGGCGATAAGCGCGAAGCCGATGATCGCTGTGATGGTAAGCGTATCGCCGAAGAAGAGCACGGCGAATGTCACGCCGAACAGGCTTTCGGTCGACAGCAGCAAGGCGGCGGGTGCTGCGGGAACGTGTTTGATGCCAATATTCTGGAAACAGAGCGCGCCGCACGAAGCGAACACCACAAGATACACCATACCTGCGAACACCGAAGGGTCGGCAAACGTGGTTAAGTTCGGTGTGCCTTCCGTTGCTGCTCCCCACGCCATGCCAATGAGGCCGGCGACGATGAATTGGATCGCGGAAAGCGCGAGCGCATCGCGCCCATCCGAGAGGCGCGCCGATACCGCCATATGTAAACCAAGGAAAAAGGCCGAGGCGAGCATGATTGCTTCGCCGATTCCGAAGGTGAGCGAGACTTCGCCTGCTCCGGAAAACGAGATGAAGCCAATGCCGGCTAGGGCGAGCAATGCCGCGGCGATGTTGTAACGTGTGGGGCGTTGCTTTGAAATCGCCCACGCGATGAAGGGCACCATGATGGAATACGTGCCCGTAAGGAACGTCCCCTTCGATGCCGTGGTGAATTGAAGGCCCGATGTGTTGAGCAGATATGCCGGCGCGAGCACGAGGCCGATTATTGCTCCGGCAACGAGCATCTCTCGGTTAAGGCATTGTGCAACGCGCTTGCGGAAAACGATGAGTAAGAGAATGCCTGCGAGGAAAAACCGAATGCCCATAAGCCAGGCAGGGGGAAACACTGCGACGGTGTCTTTGATGATGCAAGTGCTGAGGCCCCAAATGGCGGCGGCGCCGAGGAGCATGGCCTTGTATCCCCATTGGGGAAGTGTCGTTGCGGAGGTTGGGGGATTGTTCGTGATGTGTGCCATGCCTGCCATTGTAGCGGGGCGCTTGAAGCGAATCGAGGGTTGCGTATCGCGTGAAGTTAGGTATTTCAAATGGGGTGCTCGCGAACGCGAATCTAAGGGTGCTTGCCGAATGGCGTTCGCTCCATCGTCGGGAACACGATTGCGAGTAAAAAAGAAGCGCCCCTCGGTTGAGGGGCGTTTCCTGAAATTGCGAGCTTGACCGCTAGTTCGTCGTGCTTCCGGTGCCTGGAGTGTTACCGGAATTGTTCGTGTTATCGCCTGTGGAGCTCGACGATTCGGGCACGACGTAAATGGTGATTACGGTGCCGCTGTCGACCTTCTTGCCGGCGGTGATGCTTTGCTTGGCAACCGTTCCCGGGGTTCCCGAACCAGCGGATGCCGTATCAAGCGCATAGGCGAGGTTATACGAGAGCAGCGTGTTGATCGCTTCGCTCTGGCCCATGCCCGTGACCGACGGAACGGCGACCTTGTTCTTCTCGGGGTCTTGGCCCTGCGATATGGTGATGGTCACGGTGCCGCCCTTTTCAAGCTTGCCGCCGTTGGGGCTTTGCGACATGACGATGCCTTCGCCGTATTTATCGCTGTAGTCGCCCGTTTCGACCTGCACGGTGAACCCGGCGCTTTCCAGCTGGGCTTTTGCGCTTGCCTGGTCGGACCCGACTACGTTAGGCACCGACGTGTCTTCGGGGCCCGTGGAAATCCAATATTTGACCGTGGTGCCCTCGTCGACTTCCTTGCCTGCGGCGGGGTCTTGCCTGCTCACGGTGTCTTTATCGGCGTCGGATGCCTCGTTGCCGGCGTATTGGGCCTTCAGGCCAGCGTCTTTCAGCGCCTTTTCGGCCTGTTCGGATGTCATGCCCGAGAGGTTGGGAATGGAGCCCTTCTTTACGCCCTTCGAAATGATGATGTTGATCTTACCGCCCTTCTCGAGGCCGCTGTCGGCTTCGGGGTCTTGCTTGCACACGCGACCCGCTACGGTTTCGGCGTCGTAGTCTTCGGTAACGGTGCCTACGGTGTAGCCGGCTTTTTCAATGGTTTGAACGGCGGCTTCCTGGGTTTGGCCAATCACGTTGGGAACTTTGTCGCCCCCGCCGAGACCTCCCGTTATCGCGAACGCGAGCGCGGCGATAACGGCGATTGCCGCGATGGCCGCGACGGCGATAAGGGGGCCGCGTTTCTTGCTCTTCGCCTTGCCCATGTCGATATCGTTGCCGCCGCGGTATGAGTTCGTTTTCATTCCCGTGTCGCTGCCGATGGGCTGCATAACGGCGGTGCCGCCCGCTTCGCTTGCCATGCCGGGCACGCTGCCCATGACCGACGTGGGAGCGCTTGCGAAGCCGCCCGCCGCACCGGCGATGTTCACGGGGCGTCCCATGAGGAAGTCGTCGAGCGCCTGCTTCATGTCGCGCGCCGTTTGGAAGCGGTTGTAGGGGTTTTTGTCCATCGCCTTCAAGATAATGGCTTCGAGGTCGGGCGAAATGTCGGGCTTGACCTGCGAAGGGGGCAGGGGCTCTTCCTGAACTTGTTTCATGGCGACGCTTACGGCGTCGGGGCCGTCGAAGGGAAGCTGGCCCGTGGCGGCTTCATAGAGCACGCAGCCGAGCGAGTACATGTCAGAGGCGCCGGTGAGCTCTTTGCCCTGGGCCTGCTCAGGCGAAATGTAGTGCGCCGTGCCAAGCACGCTGCTCGTTTGCGATTTCACGGAGTTTTTCGCGCGCGCGATACCGAAGTCCATGACCTTCACGTTGCCGTCGGGCTGGACCATGATGTTTTGCGGCTTCACGTCGCGGTGGATGATGTCTTGGTTATGCGCGACGGAAAGCGCTTGGCATACCTGGCTGCCGATTTCGGCGACCTTGCGCTGATTGATGGCGCCGCGTTGCAGAATGGCGCTCTTCAAATCGGTGCCGCGCACGTATTCCATGACGATGAAGTACGTGCCGTCATCGTGGCCCCAGTCGTACACGTTCACGATGTAGGGGCTCTGCAGGTTGGCCGCCGATGCGGCTTCCTGCTTGAAGCGCGCCGCGAATTCAGGGTCGGCTGCGTATTGCGGCAGCATCACCTTCACCGCGACAATGCGGCCGAGCGTTTGGTCCTGGGCCTTGTAGACCTCGGCCATGCCGCCAATGCCGATGCGCTCGGTGATGCGGTATCGGCCGTTGAATACTCTGCCTATCACGTTTCTCTCCTCACCTTCCGCCGCCGCGGATGGACCTATGGTTAAGCGCTTTTCGGCTGGTGCGTTTTCCTGGTTCGATTGCCGAGCGCTTTCTTTCGTTAAATACCTTATTTTATTCCAACTACAGCAGGCCTTGCGCCTGAAGTGCCGAAGTTAACACCTTCTGCGCACGCACGCTCGCCAGGCCCGATTCGTCGGTGCCGTGCACGCCTTCTTCGATGAGCACAGCGACGGCAACCGAGGGGTTGTCGGACGGTGCGAAGCCCACGAACCAGCTGTCGTTGTATTCCTTGTTCGTCTCGGCCGTGCCGGTTTTGCCGGCGACCTGCACGCCTTGGATTTTTGCTCCCGCGCCGGTGCCGTTGTTCACGACGCCTTCCATCATTTCGGTGATGGTTTTCGCTGAAGAGCTCGACATGACGCTGCCGAGGTTCTTCGGAGTTGCGCTGAAGGAGCGCTCGCCTTGGGCGTTGTAGACGCCTTCAACGAAGTATGGCTTCTCGAGCACGCCGTCGTTGGCAATCGCCGAGGCGACCATCGCCATTTGCAGCACGGTGGCCTGCGGGCCTGCGGGGCTTGCGTGCTCGCCTACCGGCTGGCCGCATGCCGCCCACGCGGTTTCCCACGTGGTCATCTCGTCGGGGTCGGGCATGAGGCTTGCCGTGGTGGGGATGTCGGTGTCAATGGCGCTGCCGAAGCCGAACTTCTGCGCGGTTTTCACGAGCAGGTCGCTGCCGACTTCCTCACCGAACTGGCCGAATGCCGTATTCGACGAAACGGCGAGAGCCTGGGCGAGCGTGATGGTGCCATAGCCAATGTCGTCGGCGTTGGTGACCGATGCGTTGCCGATGGTCATTTGCGCAGGCGCGTCGACGGTGGTGGAAGGCGTGGCGAGGTTACCCTCGATAAGCGCAGTAAGCGTGACGAGCTTGAATGTGGAGCCCGGCGCATACACGGCGCTCGTGGCGCGGTTGATGAGCGCGCCATTCGTGGCGTCGGTTCCGCTTGCGGTCTGGGCCAATATGTCGTCGACGTCGTTGATGTCGTAGGTGGGCGAGCTCGCGCAGGCGAGCACCGCGCCCGTTTTCGGGTTCATGACCACGACGGCGCCCTTGTAGCCCTCGAGCACCGATTCGGCGGTTTTCTGAATCTCGGAATTAATCGTGAGGCGCACGTCGTTGCCGGGCGTCTCGATTCCCGCCATGCTGTTTACTACGTCGGTCCAGCTTGCGAAGCTCGAATCGCCTTTCAGCGCGTTGTTCTGCGAGGCCTCAATGCCCGATGCGCCGTAAACCTGCGAGTAGTATCCCACCAGGTGAGCTGCGAGCGAACCCTGCGGATATTCGCGCGTGTATCCGCCATCGTCTGCCTGCACGCTGTCGGCCAACACGACGCCATCGTATGTGGAGATGGAGCCGCGTTCGGTGCTCGCTTCCTTATAGAGCGTGTGGTTGTTGCCGGGGTAGCTCTGATACTCGTCGGCCATAAACACCATAACGTAAGTGAGGTTCGCTACAAGCGTCGCGAACATGAGCGCGAACGCGAGCGCGGTATTGGTGAGACGTTTGCCCAGGGCGACGCGGCCGAGCACGCCCGTTTCTGCGGGGCGGCCGTGCGAGCCGTGTGCGCCAATGGGGGCCATGCGGCTCGTTCCGTCGCGAACTTCCGAGTTGATGCCGGTGCCCTCGTCGCCGCATCGCAGCAAAAGGCCAATGCCAATGAAGCTTGCGAGCAGGGAAGATCCGCCTTGGCTAATGAAAGGCAGGGTAAGGCCTGTAAGCGGAATGAGTCGCGTAACGCCGCCCACGATGATGAACGCCTGAAGCACGATGGTCACGGTGCAGCCTACGGCCATCATAGCCGACACGTCGCTTTTCGCGCGAGCCGCGGTCGCGAAACCGCGAATGCACAGGCTCAAATACAAAAGCAGCACGGCGGCTCCACCGAGCAAGCCTGTTTCTTCGGCGATGGCGGCGAAGATGAAGTCGGACTCAACGACGGGGATGTTTTCGGCGAGGCCGTTGCCGATGCCTACGCCCACCATGCCGCCATCGGCCAGGGAATAGAGCGTTTGGCACAGCTGATAGCCATTGCCCGATGCGTCAGAGAACGGGTCGAGCCAGGTGTTCACGCGAATTTGCACGTGGCCGAAGAACTGGTACAAAAACACGCAGCCAATGGCGGCAAGGCCGAAGCCCACCACTAAATAGAGCTTCTTTCCGCTCGCGATATAAAGCATGACCAGGAACAGCACGAAGCATACAAGCGCGCTTCCCAAATCTTTCTCGAACACGACGATGATGAACGAAATCGCCCACATCACGAGCAGTGGCGCAAGCGTTCCCAGATCGGGAACGCGGAAGCGGCCAACGCGCACGGTGAAAATGGAGAGCATCTCGCGGTTTTGCGCCAAATACGACGCCAAGAAGATAACGATGCAGATTTTCGCGATTTCGCCTGGCTGGAAGCTGAAAGGACCAAGCTTCAGCCAAATGCGGCTGCCGAGGATTTCCTGGCCGAGGCCGGGAATCATGGGGGAGAGCAGCAAAATGATGCCCAGCACCATGAACGTATATTTGTATTGTGAGAGGCGGTCGATGTTGCGCACGACCGCCAGAGTGATCACCATGCACGCGATGCCAACGAACAGCCAGATGATCTGGCTTACCGCCAAATCGGGTGCGAGGCGCGTGACGAATGCGATGCCGATGCCGGAAAGGCCGAATGTGATGGGCAAAATGGCCGGATCGGCGTTTTTCGCAAGGAAGCGGGTGGCGATGTGCGCCACCACAAACGCGGCGAACAGGCCGAGGGGCGCGGTGAGCGATTCGAGAGAAAGCGACGTGCCTTGCTGAACGAGCACCATGGCGAACAGCAGCACAACGAACGGCGCCGCCAAGCACAAAAGCAGCAGTTCGGTATTGCGACGGCTCATTATTTGTCACCACCCTTTCCCTCATTGGCGTCGTCCTGCGTTTTTTCGGAAGTCGCTTGCGATTTCCACGTGCTCACGAGCGAATCGGCGTCGGCCACGGAATCGACGCGCATGCCGCCGTTTTCGGTGAGCCTATCGATGGTGTTTTGCGGAAGGTCCAAATCGCTCGTTTTCACGCCGGTTTTATGGTCGAGCGTGTAGGTTTGGATGCCGAATACCTCGCCCGGCAGGCCGCGGTTCACGACAATCTCGTTATTCGAATCGACGGTAAGAAACGCCACGTGGTTCAAATAGGCATACGAGCCGAAGGCAGTTGCAGCGAGCACGGCAAGAAGCGCAAGTGCGCCGATAATGGCGCCCGTTCGGCTGCGGAACCGCGCTTTTTTCACGCGGGTCTCTTCATCGCCTTTCACATCGATTACGACGGCGGTCACGTTGTCGAAGCCGCCTGCCTTAATCGCCTCATTTACCAGGATGTTTGCGCAAAGCTGCGGGTCGCAACGACGCACAAGCACGCTTTGAATGACGTCGTCTTCAATCATCGACGAAAGGCCGTCCGAACACAAAAGCAGCCTGTCGCCGCCTTCGAGCGTCATCTCGTAAATATCGGGAAGGGTTCGCGGATCGCTGCCAAGCGCTCGGGTGATGACGCTGCGCTGGGGATGCACGCGGGCCTGTTCTTCGGTGATTTCGCCCGCTTCAACCATGTCGGCCACGAGCGAATGGTCGCGCGTGATGCGCTGAAGGTTGCCGCGATGCAGCAGGTAGGCGCGCGAATCGCCAACCTGCGCCACCACGAGGCGAACTCCGTCGACCACGGCGGCGGTCATGGTGGTTCCCATGCCTTGTTTGCCGCGCCCGTCGACCGCGGCGCGAATAACCGCGCGATTCGCTTCGACCACGGCGCGCGCAAGCGCATCGCCGTCGGCGGTGTCGGGTGCGTTTTCGACAAGCGTTTGGATGGCGATTTCGCTGGCGACCTCGCCTGCCGCATGGCCGCCCATGCCGTCGGCGACGGCGAATACGGGTGGGGCTACGGTCAGGCTGTCTTCATTATGGTCGCGAACCAGGCCGACGTCGGTACGAGAACCGTATTCGGGGAAATCGACCTTGGCGTGGCGGCCGCGGCGCTGGGCCTTCTTTGCGGCGGCCATTATTCGTACCTCACTCGCATGGTGACGTCGCCGATATTGACCACATCGCCGCTCTTGAGCGCAACAGGTTCAGCGATGCGCTGGCCGTTTACGGCAGTGCCGTTCGTTGAACCCAAGTCTTCAACGAACAGGTTTTGGCCCATGATGGAAAAACGCGCGTGGCGCGCGGAAACGTAACTCGCGCCAATCACGATGTCGGCGCCAGGCGTGCGGCCGACCACAACCGGCCCGCGCACTGCGATGGAGACACCGCGAAGCTCCTTCGGGCCGCGTTCGATCGACAGGTTCCACGAGCGCTCCTTCTTGCGCTGTCCGCGGACGAGTCCCACGCCGGTTTTCATGATGGCGAACAGGAACAGGTACAGAAGCGCCACGAACAGCAGGCGCGCGATGAGCAATACGGTGTCGATCACGATGTGCCTTTCGCGTTATCCGATCACGAATTGAAGGTTGGTGGTTCCCATGACGATGCGCTCGCCGCCCTGCAGTACCTGCGAGGTGATCTGGCGGCCGTTCACGAGCGTGCCGTTCGTGGAACCGAGGTCGGTGAGAACCCATACGCCCGGCTGCTCGAAGCGCAGCTCGGCGTGCGTACGGCTTGCGTTGATATCGGGGATAACGATGTCGCAGTTGGACTCGCGTCCGATGAGCTGGCGCGCGGAGAAAAGCGGGAACGTCTTGCCGTGCGTCGTGTCGATGAGAGCGGCGCCGCCTTGCTGGGCGCGGGGCTGTTCGCGGCGCGCTGCTTCCTGCGGGAAGACCATGGTCTGGGGTGCTCCCTGCGCTGCGGCACCCGCGATTGCGGCGCCTGCGCCGGCGAAGGAGTCCCCTCGGTTCATCGGGGGTTCTGCCCAGCTGGGTTCTTCCTGCGACTCGAAGGGCTGGTCGTCGTCGTAATCGTCATAGCCATCGTAATCGTCGTAGTCGGAATAGCCGTCGTCTTCGGCGTAGTCTTCGTATGCGGGCTGATCGTAGCCGCCGGCGTACGGGGCGGCCTGCGGCTGAGGGGCATATCCGCCAGCGGGGGCGCCGTAGCGGTTGGCCGCCGGCGCGGCGCCGATGCCGTAGCGCGCCATCTCCTCGGCGCGGAGCTGCGCGATAAGGGGCGCGGCGACGGGCTCTGCCACCACGTCGAACTTGCCGTGGCGAAGGCCCTCGTCGACGATGAAGCGCACGAGCGGCTGTCCGTCCATGAGGAGTCCCTCTTCGGCCGCCTTTGCGGAAAGGTAGGTCTCGGTCTCGCCCGCGAGGGTGGGGTAGTAGCCGAACAGGCG
>OLNF01001758.1_pt1 | contig 18120 bp, 18 predicted proteins | sample 1673061 | NCBI WGS metagenome assembly OLNF01 (sample SAMEA3136751, study PRJEB25190) | human gut metagenome | reverse complement strand
AAAATGATTGGACTTTCTTTCGCCGCTCCGGCGGCGAAACTCTACGAGGTTTTTGACAAGCTGAGCCGCCGTCATCCGCAGAGGATGGCGGCTGTTTTATCGTTCGAGGATCAGGCAGAGACGCGCACGTTCTGATTGCAAACGCACACGGCAAAAAAATCTGCCGGACATTTCTGTCCGGCAGAGTGCATACAGTATATGGGCTTTAGCAGACCTTCGGCTCCGGGAACTTGGAGTGGAAGCTGTGCGCGACGTCCCATGCGATGGCATCATTGATGCCGTCCCACGTGGCGGGCTCGCCGTGGCCGAGCGTTGCCATGGTCAGGCAGGCCTGCTCAGCGTCGGTGAGCGTGGTCTTGGCAGCCTTCGCGTTCAGGCGCTTGGCAATGTCCTTGATCTTGATCTTCATGATCATGCGGTACGGCAGCGGCAGACGCTTGAGGTCAAAGCGGCCCTGCAGCGGGAAGACCGCAATGTCGGCGCCGAGGCCGTTCTTCTTGCGGCAGACCTCTGCCGGGTTGACAGCCGGATCCCCCATGCCGACCGAAACAACGCAGCACACGTCATAACGATCCAGAGCCTTGTCCAGACCGACGACCTTGCCGGCAAACAGCCAGCCAATATAGGCAATCTTGCGGCCGGCCGGGCAAAGGCCGGACTTTTCCGTAAAGAACGGAATGTGCAGCGCGGCCGACATGCGCTGGGCATACTCCTCACAGGAACCGGAGAGCGAAGAATAAACAATCGCGTCAATCATCGTGATAAATCCCCTTTCAGTTTGTGGCGGAACTAACTGTATCCCTTGTTTCCTGTTTTATCATAGTCAAATCCTAAACAAAAGTCAAGGTTCTCTTTACAAATTTGGCATCGATATCCGGTGTTTGGGCAAAAAATGACGACCCGCGCGCGGCGTTTTCCGGCCGGGAGAAAAAATGCGGGCATTTTCCCTGCACACGCCTCTTGCAGATTGCCGTCGGATTCAGTATAATGTAAGGTAGTTTTATAAACAGATTTTCACCCTGATATGGAAGGCGGTGCAGATCGCACATGGAAGAACGGTTCCGCAATCTGGACTATCAAAATTGGACGCCTGTGCGCACGCTCGGCAGTGACTCCTACGGGACGGTGTACGAGATCGCGCGCGACGACGGCTTCGGCATGGTGGATCACGCGGCGCTCAAGGTACTGTCGATCCCGGCCGAGCCGGAGGATTTTGACGCGCTGGTCGCCGAGGGGCGCTCCCCCGAAGAAGTGACCGCCCTGTTCCACCGCCAGGTGGAGACGATCGCGCGGCAGCTCATGGCGGTCGATGCCATCAGCGGCGATCCCAACCTGCTGCGGTGTGAGGATCATGTCATCCGCGCGCATCCGGACGGTCACGGCTGGGATATCTACGTGCGCACGGAGCTGCTGCCGTCCCTGCCGGATTACCTGCGCAACCACCCGCACGGCGAGGCGGACATCATCCGGCTCGGCGCAGGGCTGTGCAGCGCGCTCGAGACCTGCCATCGCCGCGGCATCGTGCACGGCGACATCAAGCCCCGCAACGTCTTTGTCGGCGGCGGCAACTTCAACGAGCAGGTCACCTATAAGCTGGGCGATTTCGGCATGGCGCAGTTTTCCGCCGTCGATAACACGAACGATTTCATGGCGCCCGAGGTGCTGTGCGGCGCGCCCGTCTCGCCCGCGAGCGACCTCTATTCCGTGGGCATGGTGCTCTACTGGGCGCTCAACGAGCGGCGCATCCCGTTCGTGCCGCTTCCGCCGACGGCGGTGGAGGCATCCGACCTCGCCATCGCGCGTGAGCAGCGACTGCGCGGCGATCCGCTGCCCGAGCCGCTGCACGGCAGTCAGGCGCTGAAGAACATCGTCATGCGCGCCTGTGCCGACGATCCGGCGCAGCGCTATGCCTCCGTGGAGGAATTTCGCGCGGCTCTGCTCGCCGTGGCGCGCCGCGCCGCAGCCGCGCAGCCGCAGCAGCAGCCCGTCCGGCGGGAAGCGCCCGCCCCTGCGCCCGATGCGCACGATGCGTTCCCCGGTTTGAAGCCGAAGGCACAGCGCAAGGCCGTGCCGGTCGAGACGGAGGACGCGCAGCCGAAGCGCAGCGCGAAAAAGACCGTCGCCATCATCCTCGGCTCGCTCGTCGTCGTGGCGCTCATCGCACTGATTCTGGTCATGGCGCTGCAGGGCGGCAAGTCCGGTGTCGATTCGGTCACGCTCGACCATGAAAAGGCCGAGATCGCCCCGCAGGACACGCTCACGCTCACGGCGACCGTGCTCGACGCAAACGGTCAGGAGCTCAAGGATGAGACGCTCACCTGGTCGAGCAGCAACGCCGCCGTCGCCACCGTGAAGGACGGCGTCGTCACCGGCGTGACCGAGGGCAAGGCCAAGATCACCGTCAAAGCCGGCAAACGCTCGGCCGACTGCACCGTCACCGTCACGAACGATGCCATTGAGGTCAAGAGTCTCAAGCTCGATCAGGACAAGGCCGAGATGCAGATCGGCGATTCGCTCACGCTCAAGGCGACCATGCAGCCTGAAAACGCCCCGGATGAGCTTGTCTCCTGGGCCAGCAGCGACCCGAACATCGCCACCGTGAAAAAGGGCATCGTCATCGCGACGAGCGCTGGCTCCGTGACGATCACGGCCTCCGCCGGCAGCTGCACCGCCACGTGCCAGATCACCGTCAAGGCGCCCTCGCGCGTGGACAGCGTCAAGGCTGAGACCGACTCCGCCACGCTCGACCTCAACGGCACAAAGACCGGCACGATCACCTTCCACATCCGCGGCCAGAACCTTGACAGTCTGCAGGACACCGTGAAGATCTACGCGGCCGATGGCAGCATCGTCTCGCTCGGTCAGCCGGTGCGCACCGGCAACGGCACGGACGACACCTACAGCGTCACCGTCACGGGCACTGCGGTCGGCTCAACGTCCGTGATCCTGCAGATCACCGCGGCCGACGGCACCACGCACTCCGCCGCCTGCACCGTCACCGTCAAGGAGACCAAGACGATCCTCGACCTGATCCCCGGCATGAACGGCTGACCCCTGAAAACCAAACAGCGCCCCGGATGCAATGCATCCGGGGCGCTGTTGCTTGCGGTTTTATTGACCTGAGAGACCGCGCTGCTGCAGATGGGCAAAGTAGTCATAGCGGAACGTGTCCTGCGAGACATCGACCTGTTCACGCACCTGCCGGCGCATGGCCAGCACAGACGGGTCGGTCGTATCGCCACTGCCGGTGTCGTAGGTCTCGCCGTCATACCACGCATAGTCGCGGAAATAGACCACGCCGCCGTCCGGGCCGAAGATATCGTTGCCGATATAATAGCGCAGGTCGGCATTGAGCGAAAACAGATCCACGACCGTCGGCGCGATGTCCATGATGCTGACATACTTATCATAGACCTGCGGTGTGATGCCCTCGGTCCAGATCATGAGCGGCACGTTCGAGAGCATATTGTGGTCTGTCTCGCCCTTGATGGCACTGATGAACTCAGCGTCGGAAAAATACTTGCAGTAGTGATCCGTGAAGATCATGAGCACCGTGTCCCCGGCATGACCGTCGGCCTCCAGCCGCTCGCGCAGACCACCGATGAAGGCGTCCGTCTCCATGGCGTGCGCCACGGCATGGGTGTATTCCTCCTTCTGCGCCTCGGTCGCATACGGCACGGCGCTGTAGTCGATCACCGCGCGGGCGCGCGCAAGGTGCGGCTCGGCGATGTTCTGCAGCTCGCTCGTATACGGTCCGTGACCGGAATACGTGATGATGAAGCTGAAAAACGGCTCGTCCGAGACGATTTTATCGTAGCCGTTGAGCAGCTGCGAGTCGCACATATAGTCATCCATGCCGAGGTCGGCAAAATTATTGTAGGCTGTGAAGCCGAAATTCAGATGGATCTCGCCGCGGTTATAGATGCTCGGGCTCGCGGAGTGATACGACTCGGCGCGATAGCCCGCATTGCGAAACAGGTTCGCCAGCGAATACGGCATTGCGTTTTCGGCGTATTCCGCGTTGCGCGCGCCGGTCATCGGCGCGATCAGACCGGTGTTGGCCGTGAATTCGGCGTTGAACGTGCCGGCGGAGAGAAACATCGGCGCATAGTAATTGGGAAAATACAGTCCCTCCTGCTCCATCCGCCAGAGGTTCGGCATATATTCCGGCGTCACGAGCCAATCATCGATCGACTCGAGCATGATCATCAGCAGGTTCTTATCCGCAAACGCGCCGGTCATCGGCGTGTCGGCCGCCTGCTTGGGGTGCGCGGCATAATAAGCATCCAGCTCCTCGATGCGCACGCTCTCCGCCGTGAACGGCAACGATCCCGACCGCACACGCGACCGCCAGCGCGGCAGCCGCGATCCCGCCGCGGCGGTCAAGGCGCGTCGGCGGCGTAAAGATCACAGCGCAGAGCATCAGTGTCAGACACAGGGCGATACTCAGCCACTCCGCTTTCCGGAGGTGAAAATATGACAGGCTGATAAAGCGCGCGCCGTCGCCCGCATAGGCGAGATCAGCGAAGGAGAAGCACGTGCCCGTGAGCTGATAGAGCACACAGTGCGTGATGGTCAGCAGCAGAAACGGCACAAACGTGACCAGCAGAAACACCCGCCGCCACACGCGCGGCAGCAGCGCTGCGATCGCGGTCATCACGCCCGACCACAGCAGCGTAAACACCAGCGGCTGCCACGCCCAGAGCGACACATCGCTCATCGACCCGTAGAACAGGCGCAGAGAAAAATCCAAAAGAAAATACGCCAGAAACGCCAGCAGCAGGCTCAGCCACAGTGGTGCCGGGCGCAGCCGCCGCGCGCGCTTGACCGGCGCAGAAACGGTCGCCATGCGAAACATCCTTTCAGAGATAAGCAGATAATATTCGCTTAAAATATTACAAAAGTATTTAGCATTATACCCGTTTTGCGCCTCCGCGTCAATTTAAATATTTAAAAATCCGACCAGAAAAGCACATTTCCTGCTAAATGCGCAAAACAGCCCGCCTTTCGGCGGGCTGTCAAGCGATATAAGAAGTTCCTGCGCCGTCAAACGCCGTTTTCCCAGCGGATCTGCTGCGTGTCCACGAGCGGATACGCCGTGAGCCGTGCGCTGTCGAGATCGACGGCATGGAGCTTCACGCCGGTGATCTGGCGGTTATCATAGGTCGTGTAATAATAGATGCCCTGATCCGCGTTGCAGCAGCTGGAATAGAGCGTGATCTCAAACTGACCGTCGTCCAGCTCACAGCAGCCGCGCTGCTGCTCCACGCTCGTGAGGATGTGGAAAAACTGGCTGACGTTGGCGTCCTCGGTCCGCTCCGAACGGGCGTTGGCGCGCACGAACGCCGCGCGTACAAAGCGCGAGGGCGACGACAGGTCGCCCGGCAGACCGAGCGCACCCATGCCGCGGCTATCGAGCGTGACCGGCACGCCGCAAAAATCTGCCGGCGGCTGGCTGGCGCTCAGGCGGGTGTAATTGCGCAGCGCAGCCATCTGCTGCGGGAACGGCGGGTTATTCGTCAGCACGCCGACAGGGTCGTCGTAAACGTGCAGACCGTCCGCCGTGGACTCGACCGCGATGCAGCCGCTGCGGTCGGCAACGAGCCAGTGCAGCTGCGCACACGGCAGCTCGGGAGCAAAGGGCGTGCCGTCGATGACCACACGCGCGAGCGCGCTGCGCGCCTCGGCGACGTTGGCGCACGTGCCGAGCAGCCATGGGATGAGCGCGTACTGCGCGACCGAGGCCACGCCCCGCGTCACCGGCGGATACACCGCGTTGCCGACAAAGTTCAGCCCCGCGATGCACAGTCCCTTTTCGTTGACCGCGTCATAATAAAGCGGATAGTCATCCTGAATATGTGCCATGCCGATCATGGCATGGTGCCGGTCGAGCGCGCCGCTGTGCAGGCGGATGGGATAGTTGCGCGGCATGATCGTCACGTGCTCGCCGTAGGAAAATTCGTAGTCAAGGTTGCGGCCGAAATAAAAATCGCCGTTGCAGTAAGTCGCTGCGGTACACATGGTGCAAGACCTCCCTCATTCATTCACCCAGTTAGTATATCCGCCGTACCGGTGCGAATGTTGAAGATTTTGAAAAGAACCTGTGTCCAGTCTGTGTCTTTTGCGCGGCGGCGCCGCCGCGCGTGGTGCAGCTCTTGAGGCGCTGGGAGTCGGCGAAGAACTCGCTGGCCGTCTTGGCGCTGCCGACAGAAAGACAAAACGCGGGCGGTGCTGTTGCACCGCCCGCTGAAAGCCACCTTCTATAATGTTAATATGATTAATATGCAATCAGAAGTAAAAGAATTCCAGACAATGGCCCAAGCATAGCTGGCCGTAGTTTAAACAGTTTTTAAGGCTGACAAGTAGCGAATAACTTGCATATCCACTCCTCGGACAGCTTCTTGAATATGGCGTATCCCGGATGTGCTTGCACCTGATTTTTTCTGATTTTTGCAGAAATACGAAATAAGAATTGTGCTATTTTTTAACGGAGTCCTTCTCCTATTTACCAGAAAATTTTATACTCAAAGTTCAATTCTGGTTTCTTGATACGCCAATGATAGGGCGTGTAATATTGGTGCTTGACAGGCGGCTGCGTCCGGATGTTCATTGGGCTACTTGCAATTTTTTGCGTAAATACTTCATTTACAGATTCATCGGCCAATGTAAGATGTATTCCACAACATCAGATCGAGGCCATTGCCCGCTGCATCCTGCCGGACATTCTGGCCTTCTATGAGAGTGAGGAAGGGCAGAGGGAATTTGCAGAATGGCAGGAGCAACATCAAAAAGAAACCAACTTGCAGGATAAGCCAGATTCAAAAACAGCATAAGCATAATAGTTAAATAGCAGGGGTAAACCACCATAGCGGTCATCGCCCCTGCTATTTTATTCATATTCCAAGTGTCGTAAGCGCCAGATACAAATGCGCCCAAAGTATAATTTTTAGCCTAATCACTCTTAACTATATGAGTGAAATTCACTTTTTAATGATTATTGTTGCTTTTGCTCTTCTAACTGTGCAATGAGGCTCTGCAGAGCTTCCATCATCCCTGCCGGTATGCCATCGGAATCTTCTCTAGAGAACGAAACCGTCTTATTATCAGAGCCTCTTTTGCTACTAGTCGGCTTTTTAGGTTCTTTCTCAATTACTTTGATTCCTTTTAGCATGACAAGCTTCGCTTGGTAGACATCCTGCGGGGGGCCTCCCAAAATCCGACCTCCTCCTTTAACAATCTCATGAGCGAAACGAAATTTAGCCTCAAATGTTGTCCCCGTGGTAACGTCATTATCATCTAGCCAATCCGCTGCTTCGCCGTCCGCCCATGCATCAATCAACCAGCCATTTTGCTCAACGTCGATTGCAGAACCCATGACAAACAAGTCGTTTAAGTACAATGCGTCCCCTATTGGCATATCAAATGCTTGGTACAATTCTTCGCGCAAACGAGCATCACCATATCTACCATCCATACGGACACGGAGTATTGCTTCTTGCCCCTTATATCTTTCAGGCCGCTTGATGAACTTTGAATATAATTTTGCACCGAGGCTTGGATCTTCTGCTGTGTCAACAATAGCTTGCATTCTACCAATAGTTTCTTTTATTGCCCTCGTAGCCTTTTCCTGCAAATCTTTCTCGGATGTAAATTCGCCTACCGTGATTTCTTTGCTGTTTTTAAGCTCACTCCTAAACCTTACCAAAGCTGCGTACTGAGCGTCAGATTCTCTGAATTTTTCGGGAGCGCCAACCTTCTCAGTATCCAAAAGAAAAGCTAAAATAGGCAGTCCGATTTCTTTTGCTTTGTCATACTCCAGTTCAGTATATGATTTGCCAGTGTCCTTATCTATTTCACCATAGCGATGTCCGATTAAAAGTACATAAATCTGTGACCCAGCAATTTCCTCGTAGCACCTATCTAGAGGTCTAATCGGAGCCGGGACAAACCGCTCCATTCCATATGCAACCGCATCACAGTTGGTTATAGCGGTTTGCAATGCATCTCTATACGGAATCATATCAACGTACGTAGAACTAATGAAAATTCTATATGCAGGAGGCGGTGTTGTAGCTTTGCTGGAATTTATTGTAGCCATTGCCTTGAACTCCTTTTCTAAAATCAAAATATATCTACATTATACCCATTAACTGCCATGCAATCAAGGAAAATTGAAAGATTTTATCAAAATATTATCTTTGTTATTTTTCTAGTTATAATCAGCGCTCTCTAAATTTTTTGCGCTTCACCCCGTTACGAAAATAGGCGGTTTCATAACGGTCAAAGAAAATAAATAATCCGAACCCATCTCCTATCGGAAACAAGTTCGGATTATATTGGTTTGGTGCCGGTGGCCGGACTCGAACCGGCACGCCTTGCGGCACTTGATTTTGAGTCAAGCACGTCTACCAATTCCATCACACCGGCAAATGCGGTCGTTTGATTATACAACAGCCGGGTGCATATTTCAAGTACAAATGCAAATCTCGCGCGGCGGCACAAATTGCAGCCGCTCCGGCGGTTGCTCGGCAAACGAGCACACGGCGGCCATGCAGCTGGGAATGCCGTCATACACGCGGCAGAGCGCCCCCGCCTCCGGCGGGACAAGCACCCCGTCTGCACGCCGGAATGGGATCGTGCGCAGGTCGCCCGCGCCCGTGAGCTTGAACCAGCTCTCACGCAGCGTCCAGAGCTCGAACGGCTGCAGGTCGCCGCAGTCCGCCTGCGCGAGCCGCCGCGCCATCGCCGGATGCAGCGGGCGCACCTGCTCCACATCCGCGCCCACCGGCGCAGCCGACACGGCCACGAGCGCCGCCGTGCGCGTGTGGCTGACGGAAAAATGCACCTGCGGGCACGCCGGGAAATACGGCTTGCCGCCGGGCAGCACCGCCGTCTCCGGCAGGGCGATGCCCCAGACCGCGCGCACCGCATATGCCAGCAGCGACACGCCCCATGCGCTGCCGTGCGCCTTCGAGCGCGCCGGGAACGCCGGCTGCGCGTCCGTGATCTGCGTCCAGAAAAGCTCCATATGACCCACCTCGTTTCCTGTGTCACAGAATAACACGATTCGTAATTTTTTGCTACCACAATTGTAAATAGTGTGATATACTGAAATGAATATTTCTGCACATCTCTGCTTTCCCGGAAAGCAGACGCCACAAACCGCAAAGGCGTCCCACACACCGCCTTTGGAAAGGATATGGATACATGAAGAAAATTCTTGTACTCGAGGACGAGCCCAGCATCCGCAGCTTCGTCGTCATCAACCTGCGCCGGTCCGGTTACGAGCCCATCGAGGCGGCCACGGGTGAGGAAGCGCTCGAAAAGCTCAAGCAGAATCCGGACACGCTCGTCGCCCTGCTCGACGTGATGCTGCCGGACATCGACGGCTTCGAGGTCTGCCGCCGCATCCGCGCGACCGGCTCGAAGATGGGCATCCTCATGCTCAGCGCCAAGAGCCAGGAGATGGACAAGATCACCGGTCTCATGACCGGTGCGGACGACTATGTCACCAAGCCCTTCTCCCCGGCCGAGCTGCTTGCGCGCGTGGACGCGCTCTACCGCCGCATCGGCGGCAGCGAGAACACCGAGGACGTGCTCTCGAGCGGACCGTTCGTGCTGCATCTGCGCTCGCGCACGCTCGATAAAAACAGCGACCACATCCGTCTGACGCAGACGGAGTTTGCGATCATGAAGCTGTTCATGGAAAATCCCGGCCGCGCGCTCTCGCGTGAAGAGATCCTGCACGCCGTCTGGGGCGCGGACTATAACGGCGAGGTCAAGATCGTCGACGTGAACATCCGCCGCCTGCGCATCAAGATCGAGGACGACGCGACCGAGCCCGAGTACATCACGACCGTCTGGGGCTACGGCTACAAGTGGGGCTACTGAGACCATGCAGGACCCCACCCCCATCCCGGCAGCCGAACCCAAGAACAAGACACTGCGCACCTTTTTCAGCGACCTGTTTTCGCGCATGGCCATCGGTCAGTGCGTGCACGCGGCGCTGTGCGTCGCCGCGGGTGCCGCCATCGGGCTGAGCACCGGGCGCACCAGCACCGCGCTCGGCATCGTGCTGGGCGTGCTCGCGGCGGCCGTCGGCGCCATGATCTGCGCGCTGTGGTTTCGCCGGCGCGTGTCGCGCCCGGTCGAGCAGATCACGGAGGTCACGCGCACGATCGCCGGCGGGCGCTATGGCACGGAGCTGCCGGTGCAGCGCGACGATGAGCTCGGCCGCCTTGCGACCGCCATCAACGAACTGTCACAGGAGATCAGCCGCAGTGAAAAGATGCAGTCGGAGTTCATTTCGTCCATCTCGCATGAGCTGCGCACACCCCTGACCGCCATCACCGGCTGGAGCGAGACGCTCATGTTCGACACCGCCATTCAGGGCGACTCCCGCCGCGGCATCGCCATCATCGCCAAGGAGGCTGCGCGCCTGACGAGCCTTGTCGAGGAGCTGCTGGAGTTCACCCGTATTCAGGACGGGCGCTTCAACCTCAACATGGAGCTGCTCGACATCGAGAGCGAGCTTGAGGACACCATCTTCACCTATCAGGAGCTGCTGCGTCAGGACGGGATGCAGCTCATCTACAACCCGCCCGAGGAGGAGATCCCGCTCGTGCCCGGCGACCCGGAGCGCCTCAAGCAGGTCTTTCTCAACATTCTCGACAACGCGGCAAAATACGCCTGCGACGGCAAAACGATCGAAGTGTCCGTTTTTTCGGACAGTGAAGCTGCTACCATACAGTTCAGAGACCATGGCTCCGGCATCCCGGACAACGAACTGCCGCACGTGAAGGAAAAGTTCTTCAAGGGTGAAAAGCACAAGGCGCGCGGCAGCGGCATCGGTCTTGCCGTGTGCGATGAGATCATCACCCGCTCCGGCGGCACGCTGACGATCGGCAACGCCCCCGGCGGCGGCGCGCTCGTTTCGGTGCGGCTGCCGTTTGCTGCCGAGAGCAGCACCTGATCCCGTTATTCATTCCAACCGAGGTAACCATATGAGCAAAACCAGATCCGCAAAACCCGACACCAATGTCTCCTTCCGCACGTCCATCGGCGGGCAGGCCCTCATCGAGGGCATTCTCATGCGCGGCCCGGAAAAGCAGGCCATCGTCTGCCGCACCGAGGACGGGCTGGTCGAAAAGATCGACGAGCTGCACCTTGTCAAGGAAAAGCACCCGATCCTCGGCTGGCCGCTCATCCGCGGCGTGGTCGTGTTTCTTGACTCGATGGTCAAGGGCATGCAGGCGCTGACGTATTCCGCCGATCTCCTGCCCGAGGACGAGCAGGAAGAGCCCGGCAAGCTCGATCTCTGGATCGAGCGGCATTTCGGTGAGGAAAAGGGCAAGAACATCATCATCGGCACGGCCGTGGTGCTCGGCATCGCGCTGTCGATCGTGCTGTTCATCCTGCTGCCGACGCTGCTCGCCGGTCTGACCAAGAGCTTTATCCAGAGCCCCGTCGTGCGCAACCTCTTCGAGGGACTGCTGCGCATCGTCATCTTCCTGCTGTATCTGTGGGCCGTGTCACACATGAAGGACGTCGAGCGTATGTTTGCCTACCACGGCGCAGAGCACAAGACCATCTTCTGCTATGAAAAGGGTCTGCCGCTGACGGTCGAGAACGTGCGGCCGCAGTCGCGGTTTCATCCCCGCTGCGGCACGAGCTTTCTGTTCGTCGTCGTCATCATCAGCATTCTCGTGTTCTCACTCGTGAGTCTGCGCGTCGGCCTGTGGGACAATCCGTGGGTGCGCATCGGTCTGCGGCTGCTGCTGCTGCCGGTCGTCGTGTCCATCAGCTATGAGATCAACCGCTGGGTCGGCCGCCACGACAACCTCTGCTCGCGCATTTTGTCCGCACCGGGCAAGTGGCTGCAGCGCCTGACCACCAATGAGCCGGACGACAGCATGATCGAGTGCGCCATCCGTGCGCTGGAACTCGTCATCCCGGAGCAGAAGGGCAGCGACGCCTGGTAATCGTCAACAAAAGGACTGGAAATAGAGAGATGCCAAAGACCTACAATGATCTGTATCTGGCCACGCGCACGGCGCTCAAGAGCGCCGGTGTGGAGGCCTACGCGCTCGAGGCGCGGCTGCTGGTGGCGTATGCCGTCGGCAAGACGAAGGAGGAGTTCGTGCGCGACCTGCGCCTGTACACCTCCGATGAAAATGAACAGAAGATCCAGGCGCTGCTGCAGCGGCGCATCGCCGGCGAGCCGCTGGCCTACCTGATCGGCGAGTGGGAGTTTCACGGTCTGCCGATCACGGTCACGCCCGACGTGCTCATCCCGCGCATGGACACCGAGGTGCTCGTGGATGCGGCGCTTCAGGTGCTCGTCGGGCGGAAGATGAACGCCCGCATTCTCGACCTCTGCTCCGGCAGCGGCTGCATCGGCTGCGCGCTGGCGCATGAGCTGCCGGCCGCGCGCGTCGTCATGGTGGACATCAGCGACGCGGCGCTCGCCGTGAGCAAGGAAAACCTCCGCCGCAACCGCCAGAACCGCACGATCTGCCTCAAGGCGGACGCGCTCGAAAAGCCGCCGATGAGCATCGGCACATTCGACATCATCGTATCCAACCCGCCCTATGTCGCAAGCATGGACATCCTCACGCTCGACAGCTCCGTGCGCGACTATGAGCCGCTCGGCGCGCTCGACGGCGGTGAGGACGGGCTGATGTTCTACCGCGCCATCGTGCAGCACTGGACGCAGATCCTCCGTCCCGGCGGCTGGCTCATGTTCGAGGTCGGCGAGGATCAGGCAGACGCTGTCATGGCGCTGATGAAGGACGCAAAATACACCGATGTGACCGCACTCGAGGACACCGCCGGCATCCGGCGCGTCGTCGTCGGCCGCATCTGATACTTAGAGGTGAAAGACTATGGCTGAAAAGAAAAAATCCGCACCCGTTTCCGCCGGCCCCGTCAAGCCGGAGGATAAGAAAAAAGCACTCGAGACCGCCCTCGCCCAGATCGAAAAGAACTTCGGCAAGGGCGCCATCATGCGCCTTGGCGACGACATTCCCGTGAACGTGGAGGCCATCTCCACCGGGTCGCTGTCGCTCGACCTCGCGCTCGGCATCGGCGGCGTGCCCCGCGGCCGCATCGTCGAGATCTACGGTCCCGAGTCGTCCGGTAAGACGACGCTCGCGCTGCACATCCTCGCAAGCGCCCAGAAGACCGGCGGCGAGGTCGCGTTCATCGACGTGGAGCACGCGCTCGAGCCCGCGTATGCCCGCGCCCTCGGCGTGGACATCGACAGCCTCCTCATCTCCCAGCCGGACACCGGCGAGCAGGCGCTTGAGATCACGGAGCAGCTCGTGCGCTCCGGCGCGCTTGACGTCGTGGTCGTTGACTCCGTGGCGGCGCTGCTGCCGCGCAGTGAGCTCGAGGGCGAGATGGGCGAGTCGTCCGTCGGCGTGATCGCGCGCCTGATGAGCCAGGCGCTGCGCAAGCTCGCCGGCACGGTCAGCCGCACGAACTGCATCGTCGTGTTCATCAACCAGCTGCGCGAGAAGATCGGCGTCATGTACGGCAACCCCGAGACGACGCCCGGCGGCCGCGCGCTGAAGTATTTCTCCAGTGTGCGCATCGACGTGCGCCGCATCGAGACGCTGAAGGTCGGCGGCGAGATGATCGGCAACCGCACGCGCGCCAAGATCGTCAAGAACAAGGTCGCGCCCCCGTTCAAGGAGGCCGAATTCGACATCATCTACGGCGAGGGCATCTCCAAGATCGGCGAGATCGTCGACCTCGGCGTCAAGCTCGACCTCATCGACAAGGCCGGCGCGTGGTACACCTACGGCGACGTGCGCGTGCAGGGACGCGACAGCATGAAGGAATTTCTGCGTGAGCACCCCGACGTCTCGGATCAGATCGAGGCGGAGATCCGCGCCAACGCCCACAAGCTCATGAGCCCGCAGGCCCGCAAGGCCGCCATCGCCTCCGGCCGCGCCGTCGAAGTGGCGGCGGACGACTTTCAGGGCTGATGGCCCGGCTCATCGCGCTCAAGCAGACTGCGCCGGAGCGCTTTCTGGCGCAGTTTGACACCGGTGAGGCGCTGCGCACGACGCTCGCCGTCGTGACGGACTATCACCTCAGCTGCGGCAAGGAGCTGACGGAGGCCGAGCTCGACGCCTTGCGCGCCGCCTCCGAGCGTTCCCGCTGCCGGCAGCGGGCGCTGCGCATCATCGGTACGCGCGCCATGTCGGTCAAGGAGCTGACCGACCGGCTCAAGGAAAAGGGCGAGAGCCCGGAAAACGCCGAGGACGCCGCCGCGTGGCTCGAGCAGATGCACCTGCTCGACGACGCGCAGTACGCCGCCATGTGCGTGCGGCACTACGCCGCCAAGGGCTACGGCGCGGGGCGCATCCGCAGCGAGCTCTACCGCCGCGGCATCCCGCGTGAGCTATGGGACGACGCCATGCAGGAGCTGCCGGAGCAGGACGAGCAGATCGACACCCTGCTGCGCCGCCGCCTGCGCAGCGACACACCCGACCGCGACGAGCTGCGCCGCGCGTCGGACTATCTGTACCGCCGCGGCTTCGGGCGCGACGAGATCCGCGCGGCCATCGCGCGCTATCAGGATAACTTTGAGGAGTATTGACCTATGCCATATCGAATTTGTCTCATTTCGCTCGGCTGTGCGAAAAACCAGGTCAACAGCGAGCAGATGCTCTACCTGCTCAATCAGGCCGGCCATGACGTGGTCGGCGAGGTGGACGGCTGCGACGTTGCGATCGTCAACACCTGCGGCTTCATCGACACCGCCAAGAGCGAGGCCATCGACCAGATCCTGCAGCTCGCCGAGGTGAAAAAGGCGGGCGGCCTGAAAAAGATCCTCGTGACCGGCTGCCTCTCGCAGCGGTATGAAAACGACATCCTCGAGAGCCTTCCGGAGGTGGACGGTATGCTCGGCACGGGCAGCTTCGGCGAGATCTGTCAGGCCGTCGAGGACGTGATGCACGGCGGCAAGCCCCTGTATTTCGGCGACAAGAGCGCCCCCATCGAGGAGATCGGCCGCGTGATCACGACCGGTCCGGGCTGGGCGTATCTGCGCATCGCCGAGGGGTGCGACAACTGGTGCGCATTTTGCGCCATCCCCGCCATCCGCGGCCGCTACCGCAGCCGTGCGCTCGATGCCATCGTGCAGGAGGCGAAGGAGCTCGCGGCGCTCGGCGTCAAGGAGCTGATCGTCATCGCGCAGGACATCACCCGCTGGGGTCTGGACATCTACGGCAAGCCGAGTCTCGCGCTGCTGCTGCGGGAGCTTGCGCAGATCGACGGCATCCGCTGGATCCGCCTGCACTACCTCTACCCCGAGATCATCGACGATGAGCTCATCGACCTCATCGCAAGTGAGGACAAGATCGTCAAATACCTCGACATCCCCATCCAGCACATCAACAACGACATTCTCCGCCGCATGAACCGTCACTGCACCGGTGACGAGATCCGCGCCCTGCTGCAAAAGCTGCGTGCGCGCATCCCGGGTCTTGTGCTGCGCACGAGCCTCATCACGGGGCTTCCCGGCGAGGGCGAGGCGGAATTTGAGCAGCTGTGCGTCTGGCTGCGCGAGGTGCGGCTCGAGCGCGTGGGCGTGTTCCCGTTCTCCCCCGAGGAGGGGACGCCCGCCGCCAAAATGACCGACCGCTGCGGGCCCGAGGAGGCGCAGCGCCGCGCCGACCTCATTCTTGAGCTGCAGGCCGGGATCATGGACGACTACAACGCCGCCTGCATCGGGCGGAACATGACCGTGCTCTGCGAGCACACGACCAAGAGCGGGATGTGCTCCGGGCGCACGTATGCCGACTCTCCCGAGATCGACGGCACGGTCTACTTCACCGGCACGGCCAAGCCCGGCGACATGGTCACGGTGCACATCACCGGCTGTGACGACGGCGATCTCGCCGGAGAACAAATCCAAGAATGAGGTGCTGACATGACGACTGCAAACAAGATCACCATCTTCCGCGTAGTGCTCATCCCCGTGTTCCTGGTGCTGATGTACCTGCGCTTCCCCGGACATATGTACTGGGCGTTCGGCGTGTTCGTGCTTGCGAGCCTGAGCGATTTCGTTGACGGCTACATCGCGCGGCATTATAACCAGATCACGGACTTCGGCAAGTTCATGGATCCGCTGGCCGATAAGCTTCTGGTCGTATCGGCCATGCTCATGTTCGTGGAGCAGCACCAGATGCCCGCCTGGGCGCTGCTGCTCGTGGTCGCGCGCGAGTTTGCCGTGACCGGTCTGCGGCTGATAGCCGTGGACAACGGCCGCGTCATCGCCGCCGCGTGGTCGGGCAAGATCAAGACCGCCTCGACCATGGTGGCCATCTGCCTGATGCTGCTGTGGAACATCGCCTGGCTCAACACGGTCTGCTGGGTAGTCATCGTCGTGACGACTGTGTACTCCGGTGTGGAATACTTCGTGAAAAACCGCGACGTGTTCCGCAAGGCCGCATAAAATGCAAAAAGCCAGCGGGCTGATGCCCGCTGGCTTTTTTGGTTTTTCCTCAGAACGTGAACGCCTGCAGCGGCTTATCGTAGTCCGCGTGTGCCGTGGAGAACGTTTTGCCCTCGACCGTGACGCGCACGGTCTCGCAGTTGAAGTTATCGAGGAAGGTGTTGACCAGACTGCCGAGATACATACTCTCACCCGTCGAACCGCTCTGACGCAGACCGGCAAGAAACGCCTCGTCCATGTCCAGGCTGAGCGCGCTGCCCTCCTTCGAGATGGCGAGCACCTTGCTGTCTTTCGGCAGCGCATCGTGCGCGATGAGCTGATCCACGATCGCCTGCGCATACGCGACCGTGACAGTCGCCTCCGCATCCGTGATGTGCACGGTGTCGGCGCGCAGGTCGCTCGCCTGATCGTTCGGGAAATAGACCTTGCAGGACGTGTCCACGCCGCCGGTGGCAGCCGTCTGTGTCGGCGGGGTCTCGACCGGGTGTTCCGGTTCCGGCTTGTCGCCGCAGGCGCTCAGCAGCGCCAGCGCCAGCGCCAGCACGCACGCCAGCAGGAGCGAAAATACTTTTTTCATCCGATTGCCTCCTATGCGGCCGCGCGTCTGACCGGCCGCTGTTTTCTGCCAGCATCATACCATATCGCCGCGGCGCGCGCAACCTTGACATTGCCGGGGGCGTATGCTAAGATAAGAGATGCGATGAACGGAAAGAGTACGCCCGAGACCCGGTCTCAGAGAGGTGCCCGGCTTGCTGTGAGGGTGCTGTCCGGCGGGGCGGAACGTGCGTCCGGGAGCGCGGCGGGAGGAAATGCCCGCCCGAAGACACCGCGTTACGGTGCAGCGAGTGAAAAACGAGAGTGGAACCGCGAAAAAACTTCGCCTCTCATGCCGGACGGCATGGGGCGCTTTTTTTATCCCAAATTCGTCTGTCAAAGGAGTCTGAATATGAAACTGTTCAACACCATGTCCATGCAGAAGGAAGAGTTCGTGCCGATCGAGCCCGGCAAGGTGCGTATGTACGCCTGCGGTCCGACGGTGTATAACTTCATCCACGTCGGCAACGCGCGCCCGATCATCATGTTCGACGTGCTGCGCCGCTATCTCGAGTACCGCGGCTACGAGGTGACGTTCGTGCAGAACTTCACCGACGTGGACGACAAGATCATCAAGCGCGCCAATGAAGAGGGCATCACGAGCGAGGAAGTTGCGAAAAAATACATCGCCGAGTACTTCACCGACGCACACGCGCTCGGCGTCCGCGAGGCGACCGTGCACCCGAAGGCGACCGAAAACATCCAGCAGATCATCGACCTCATCACGACGCTCATCGACAAGGGCTACGCCTACGAGGTCAACGGTGACGTGTACTACCGCACGCTGAAATTCAAGGACTACGGCAAGCTCAGCCACCAGCCGATCGAGGATCTGCAGTCCGGCGCGCGCATCGACGTCAACGACATCAAGGAAAACCCGCTCGACTTCGCGCTCTGGAAGGCCGCCAAGCCCGGCGAGCCGTTCTGGGAATCCCCGTGGGGCAAGGGTCGTCCCGGCTGGCACATCGAGTGCTCGGCCATGTCCAACCGCTACCTCGGCAAGACGATCGACATCCACTGCGGCGGCAGCGACCTCGCCTTCCCGCACCACGAGAACG
>OLNF01001753.1_pt1 | contig 18149 bp, 21 predicted proteins | sample 1673061 | NCBI WGS metagenome assembly OLNF01 (sample SAMEA3136751, study PRJEB25190) | human gut metagenome | reverse complement strand
AACGACCTTCGGAATGCACTGAGAACAACGTATTTATTCGTCCGGATTCCGCAGCACGCACTTCCCTGCTTCTCGGCCTCCGACGCATATTTCACCTTTCTGTCATGAATCGACGTGAAGACAAACCTGGTGCAACTTTCCCTCCGGACTCCACACCGTGACATCCGTGTCGTACTTATTTCCGTACATCCAGTATCAAATTCTCTTTTTTGAGACAAATGAAGAATAGCCCAAAAAAGCTGCGATTTGCTTGACAATGTGCCACTCTTTTCAATTAGGTCATAAAGGGTGAGGGAAGGAGAAATTGAATCACTGGATTATCACGGGGTCTCATCAACATGAGATCGACAACAAACAGAGTCAAGTGGATGAAGTCGAGCTATACAGAGATCGGATACTCGTTTGCGTCGATGGATCGGGCTTTTCCAACAGATCAACAGAGCCTTTCCCATCGACAATGAAGCTGATGGATTTGTGACGCAGCTCCTGCACAAAGTCGCATAACTCCGTGAAGGACGAGTGCTCACTACAAATGGGAAAACGGAGAAATGGAAAACCTGTATGGGAAGCCATACTTGAAAACGTTTCCAGAACGGCGGAACGAGTAATTGCAGAGCTTGGGATCCTCGGGAGCATTCTTGGAGATGGAATCAAACTCCCATCCCGTAGCACTGATCAAGATAACGCGTTCATATTGCTTGTCCTATTCATTGGTAACTAATAGCAATCGTACAAGTCCTTCTTTCTGAACCTGGTTGATCGATGCGAACCCGCCCACTTGCAACCTACAAATGAAACCGATCCGCAAGAAGAGACGAGGTGGAAAGGAGATCGGTGGTGATCCATGGTTGGTACTCGCTCTCATAATCAGCGTAGCACTTAAGAAGCTTCTCCTTTTCTCTATCCATCAATCGAAGTCCACATCCTTACCCATTGACATAGATCTTCATTCCCAACTCCTTCGCCGCAGCCAGCCATACATTCTCCTTACCGATGGAGTAGGTCGAAAAGAGCACAAGAGCTTGTTTCTTCTGAATGGCATCCAGATAGTACTTCTTCAAAATGTGGATAACTGTATTGACAACTGCGCTCTGAGGTGGGAAATCATACTTCTTGTCGCAGTAGGTGTTGTCTAGGTAGATGTGGTCGATGCATCTGTTCTGCGTAAGAGTATACTCCTTCAGAATGGTCGACTGAATCAAATCATTCATGTTACGGAAATCGCCCGTGTAAAGAGTCGTAAAGAAGAGTTCAGCGGAAGATGCCTTCCAATGGTACATGGAGAACAGGAACATGCACGCTCCGGGACAGTGGTGGGCTTCGATCACATCAACAGATACAACACAAAGGTCTCCAGTGTCCGACACATCGGAATTGAAACGGAGGGTAGAACTCTCTGAGTTACGGCGAACCCACTGCTCCACCGCCTCGTAATCGGCGCCTGTCGTGTTTGTTAGATAGATACGCGATCCGATGTCCACAGGGACAAATGTTGATTCAGGAAGTCCGAATTTGTTTGTCACAAGTCGGCACGTTGTCGGCGTCGCAATGATGATTCCCTTTCTGAAGGTCTTCGTCAATCCCGATGTATGGTCCGTATGCATGTGGGACAGGAAAAAGGTGGATGACCACTTCCCCTTAAAGCAGTCTTTGGCAAACCGGGTATGCTACATGAAAGGGTGAACAGAAGGGTACCATTATGGAGTTAGGAACATCGATAGGTTCGTCCTCCTTCATAGAATCTTTCTGTTGTCGAGTCATGCGCTTTCGTTTCACTGGCTTATGAACACTTAGTTTTGTTAGGGCATTCACAGAAACTCCAGATGACGCATTTCTCAAAGATCCATCCACGGGGAATAGAGAATAACTGGGCGGGGTCGATGTCTTCTTGGAAAAGAAATCACTAATGTTCCGCTTTGTTGATTTGCCATGCTCCGAGCGACTTAGACACAAATTCACGTGATCGTTCCGTTGCTGCTCATTCTTCCGCGTTAGGTGACTGTGAAGGAGTGTCTGAATATATGGGAAGAAGGATATGTCCATTCCGCAGATACAACAGTAGAAGGGTTCTTCCACGAACGCGTTGTGTTTCTTTTGCTTCGCAGAGTCCATTATATCAGAGTCATTTCCCTCCAGAACCACACAGTCCAATTCATCCTCTTCGATCCAGTAACTCATGCTTAACACACTTGGTCCGACTTCTGGAGTATCGTAACGAAACAACCCAAAACTAATTACGTAAAACTGCTTATTTGTATCCCAGTAACCACCAGAAGGTACTGCTAATATAACCCAACACTCCCTGCGACTCCGCAGTAGGTTCCTCCGTCTTCTTCTCCTCCGCAGGAGCCTCCACCACGGTCTCCGCTGGAGTCGCCGCGGGAGTCCCCACAGAAGTCTCCACGGGAGCCTCAGCCGAAGCCTCCACAACAGCAGGCTCCACGGGCTTCTCTTCCTTCTTCTCCTCCTCCTCGCGAAGAGCCGCCTCCGCAGCCTCCGCCTCCGCCCAAGGATCCGGCTTCTTCACCTCATCCTTCGCGATGTAGCGATGGTAACGCTCAATCAAACGACGACGCTGGGGGTTCCTATCCGAGAAGACTAGACAGTTAGGAGGGAAAACAGATCCTACACGTCCAGGCCAGGTACGACATGGCAAGAAGACAGAAGAAGATCACCTTGTTCGATCGCACGTGACGAGTGTTCTTGTCCTTCATCATCGTTTCCAGCGCCTTCGGTCCAATAAACAGAGGACGGATCTTCTCAGGATTGCCCTCAAATGCTCCCTTGCTAAAGTACACCGCATGGTTGGGAGTGACGCCCACAGCCTCGCAATCCTTCTATACCTCACTGCGACTGACCACCACTCACCTCGAACTGAGCCATCTCCTCCTTCGTAATAGTCTTCGCAGACATGTTGCACTTGCAATAGTACCGCGTGGGCCATCCGTAAGAGAAGTCGAACGTCATCGACTTGCCGTTCTTGCTCTTAACGGTTCCAAGCTCCAGCTTGTGGTGACCACGAACCTTCATCACATTGAAGCACTGATCGGAGAACTCCTTTTGCAGTTTGGCAGCAACCTCAGCGGACGCCTTTTCTGCTTCCGTTACCGCGCCTGTGGCGAAGAATCTTCTGGCTACAACGAACATGGCACAGTGGCTTTTTCTCTGGAGCGAGCAATGATAAAAGGAGAAACCGAGAAGGCGCCATCTTGGTAATCAAGGACTCCCACACTGGACTCCACTCTGTTCAGGATCGCCAATCCATTGAATGGAATAATACCAATTGAATAGAGTTATGAACAAACAAAATGGGAGAATTGAAATCGATCTACAAATCGACATGGGATTCAACTACGGGAGGACACTTCCTTTTGGAACTGAAAGGACTCGTTGATAGCTGCACATGAAACGAAAGAAACATAACAACATGTCGGGACGCTCTTTTGTTGCTGTTTGAGAAGGTACTGATACTCTGTAGACGAAGGACAACCTAGATTTGCATCCACTCTTCTTCCCTACTCTGAATGGGAACCACGACGTCTTCGATTTCCGTTTGGAGAAGGCGAGCGTAGTACTTTTCCCCCACGACCGTCCGATAATCTGAGTCCTAGCGAATCAATCGTCATTTGGTTTTTTACAAAGAAAGAAGACATGGGTAGGTAACAAACAAGCAAATATAGCTTCCTTAGCACCGACTCTGCCTGACGTACCAATTGAATGGCTTCGTCTTTCCAGTAATACATGAGAACTGCCAGCACCACGGTAATCACAACGAAGAGCAGCAGGAACATGTCGCGCACTTCGGTATTCTCTTTCGGCTCCTTGGTCTCGCTCAGTAGATTGGAGAGGATGCAGCAGTAATTGCAGCAATCGTAGCCCCCACTCTGAGCGCAGCTCGCCAGGTACCGGCCGCAGTGGAAACAGCGTTTCTGCGTCTGCTGCACTATCCTTCATCCCTCCTATCGACACCCACGTAACAGAATCGCTTCGTCGCTCGAGCGACACAACGAGATGGCGCGGATTACCGAGATGAAATCGTTCAGCTTCTCCACATCGCTCTGCTCATCCGAGGGAGATTCTTCCTCTGTATCGTCATTTGTGTCATTGTTATTATCACTATCCATCGACTTTTTCACCGATTCACTCGACTGGTTTGCAGCAACCGCCTCGGCTGTGGTAGACTCGGCCAGCTTCCGCGTGATGTCGGTGAGCTGCTTCTCCAACTGAATGATGTCTCGGTTCTTCTTAGAAATCATGCTTCGCAGAGCGACCATTTCGCTCTCCTTCGATGTGTCATTCTCCTCACGTTTCGCCTTCTCCTCCTGGAGAGTCGCCTTCTCCTTGGACAAACTCGCCACGGACTCCTCGAGGAGTTGGATCTTATTCTTGTGCACGTTGATTTCGCTCTTCAGTCCAATCTCCCTCTGCTTCATACTCCACAGCTCTATGTGTCAAGTGAATAGGGAGACTCTACTGCGCTTGTACTTGCTCACAACACCGTGCTGGTCCTTCATCTGATCGAGGGCATGTTTGTATTGATTGAATCTCTCTTTCCATTCATCCGTTGTATCGATCCCCTCGTACCGGAGAATTCTTCCTGGCTGGCATGCTCCTAACAGCGAGAACCAGAAATACTCAGACCTTTGGATTGAGGATGCTACATTCTTCAAGATTGACGACATCAATCTCGGATATACCTTCAACGTGAAGAACAATCTCAAGATCCGTCTTGCAGGTTCTGTCCAGAATGTATGCACATTCACCAAATATTCAGGACTTGATTGCCGAAATAGACGCTGCTCTTCTGTGCGCCTTTAATCTGTGCTACCGGATTGCTTTGTGCTGCTGGATCGCTTGTGGTATCCGCCGCAAATGCTACTGTCGGCGCCATCGTCAGCACCATTGATCGGCCTGTGATTGGCCTTTGCAGCACGAGCAGATGCGAATAGGCGTTGTCATGGCGAAATCCCACCAAAATGCGAAGTAAGGCCCCCGGGAATTACCCGGGGGCCTTCACGGTTATCGTATATATTTGGAGGATGAAAAATCGGATTTTATTCATCCTATGTCGTAGGCACTGCATCAAAAGAATTCAATCGTAAGGCGGAACACCGCATAAGCCAGCAAGTCTACTTTCAGGATATCCGTTTGGGGCCGATTACATCACGGACAGCATATTGTAGCGCTTCAGCAGCTGAATATCCTCCCGGGAGATGCGCAGGTCCTGCAGAAACTCCGGTGTCTCCGGCTGGATGGTTTTGGACAAAAACACCTTGGCGGAGGTGGGCATAATGGGCCGGCAGGAGATGCCGAAGCCCAGCCCCCACTTTGTTCCGGCGTTCAGATAGGAGGCGGGCAGACAGAGGAGATAGACGTCCATCTCCGTGTCCTGGTTGTGGGTGACGATGTTGCTGAGGGCATCGTAGTGGCTCAGCGTACCCAAATAGGTGTTCTCGCAGTTCCGGTACTGCTGATAGTCCTGAAAGTTCATGTACAGCGCTATGTCATAGGCGTTGGCGCCGGTCTTGGCCCGGATATCGATGACGCTGCGGACCAGACTGTTGTTCCGGCCGTCGAAATAGTACATATACAGCCGGTCAACGCCGCGGAAGAAGGCGGGCACGCTGTCGGCCATCAGATCTTCCACGGGCAGCGGGGCACAGTACAGCAGCTTTTCCGGCGGCACACCCAGGGCGGCCGCTACCTCGTACAGCGTCACCACGTCCATGGCGATCTGTCCGCTTTCGTACTTGGATACGGTGGCCCCGGTTTTGTGGAGCAGCGCCGCCAGCTCCACGATCTTCATTCCGCGCTTTTTGCGGTAGTATTTGATCTTCGCGCCGATCTCTTCTGTCAATGTCATGGCACTTTCCTCAAAATCAAGTTTTAGTGATTTGACCCTCTGCTTTTCAGTATAGACGCTTTTCCCGGTCCGCGCAAGGGAAAATATAATTGTGAGGAAAGTTTTTCGCAAAATTCGTTCCTGAAAAGTAAGCGGCGGGCTTTGACGGGGCCCGCGGCGGCTGGTATTATAAAACCATAACAGGAAAGGAGCGATACACCATGACCTACAACTTCGACGAGATCATTGATCGGCGCAACACCAATTCCGAGAATGTAGAGGGCTGGCGGCCCTACATTTTCCACTGCGGGCCGGAGAGGGTGTTCCCCTACAAGGACGAGGAATTCATCCGGATGTGGGTGGCGGACATGGAGTTCGCTGTGGCGCCGGAGATCCTGCAGGCCATCACCGACCGGGTAGATCGGCGCATTTTGGGCTATACCCTGGTGTACGATAAGGGTTATTATGAGGCGCTGCGCGCCTGGTGCGAGAGTCGTTACGGCTGGTCCTTCCCCAAGGAGCAGCTGACGTTCTCTCCCGGCGTCATCCCGGCGCTGTACCAGCTGACGGAGGACCTGGTCAAGCCGCTGAACGGCAAGGTCCTGACCATGACGCCTGCCTACGGCTTTTTCCTCCACGCCTGCGAATACAACGGCGTGGAGCTGGTGACCTCGCCCCTGCGGGAGGAAAACGGCCGCTTCTCCGTGGACTGGGAGGACCTTGAGGCGAAGGCCGCCGACCCGGATGTGAAGCTGCTGATGCTCTGCAATCCCCACAACCCCACCGGCCGCATCTGGACCGAGGATGAGCTGCGCCGCATGGCGGCCATCATCGAAAAGCACCGGCTCTGGGTGGTGTCCGACGAGATCCACTGCGACCTGATCCGCGCCGGCTTGCACCATACCCCTATGGGCAAGGTCATGCCGGACTATGACCGGCTCATCACCTGTATGTCCGCCAGCAAAACCTTCAACCTGGCGGGCCTGATGCACTCCAATATCATCATCCGCGACGCGGAGGAGCGTGCCCGCTTCCAGGATCGGGACAAGAACATCGGCGCGGTGAACCCGCTGTCCATCGCGGCCCACAAGGCGGCCTATGAGCACGGCGGCCCCTGGCTGGAGCAGCTGAAGGCCTATGTGGACGGCAACCTGGCCCTGGTGGATCGTTTCCTGAAGGAGAATATTCCCGGCGCGAAGTTCACCATTCCTGAGTCCACCTACTTCGCCTGGGTGGACCTGCGGGAGGTGCTGCCGGAGGTAGAGGACCTGCCGGACTTCTTTGCCAACAAGGCCGGTGTGCTGCTGGAGGGCGGCGACGGCCTGTTCGTGGGCAACGCCAGGGGGCATATCCGCCTGAATTTGGCCATGCCCCGTGCCACAGTGCAGATCGGTCTGGAGCGTATCGCCGAGGCCATCCGCAAGGAGAAGGCCGGCGCATAACGCCGCGGCCGAACGAATAGGCGTTGCACATCTCCTGCCTATCTGCTACAATGGCGGCAGTGTGCTGTGCGGGAGGGAAAACGCCTATGAAAAAAACGCTGGATTCCAACGCGATCAAGCTCGTCGCCATCGCGGCCATGACCGTCGACCATGTGGCCTGGTGGCTGTTTCCCGGCTATCCCCGGGCGGTGCTGCCACTGGCGATGCATATCATCGGTCGGCTGACCTGTCCCATCATGTGCTACTTTGTGGCGGAGGGCTATCACCACACCCGGGATATCCGGAAATACACGGCGCGGATGTTCCTGTTCGCGGTCATATCCCACTTCGCCTATGTGTTCGCGTCGGCGGATTTTGCCGGCTGGCGGTCGTTTATCCCGTTTTCCTCCGGCAGTGTGCTGAACCAGACCAGCGTCATGTGGTCGCTGGCATGGGGGCTGGTGATGCTGCGGGTGGTCCATGACCGGCGGCTCCGCCCGGCGGTGCAGGTGGCGCTGATCCTGCTGATCTGCCTGGTCAGCTTCCCGGCGGACTGGAGCTGTATCGCCGCCCTGTGCATCATGGCCTTCGGTACCAATCGGGGAAAGCTGAAGACGCAGGCGCTGTGGATGATGTTCTATGTGGCGCTTTACGCGGTGGTGTACGCCCTGGCGCTGGACTGGGTCTACGGCCTGGTGCAGCTGGCGGTGGTGCTGGCCGTTCCCGTGCTGGCGCTGTATAACGGGCAGCGTGGGCCATCGCCGCGGGTGAACACGGTGATGAAGTGGCTGTTTTACCTGTACTACCCGGCGCACCTGGCCTTGATCGGCTGGCTGCAAATGCAATGAGACGCAGATACCCGGCACGCCTTCGGCGCGCCGGGTATCTTTTGTTGACGTGGTCGGTTTACAGCAAGGGACGCCAGGGCGTCTCTCTGACCAGTCGTATCATCTCCCGGGCGAAGATGCCCAGAGCGCTGTCCCGACGGTACAGCACCCGCAGCTCCCAGCTGAGCTCGGGGACGTCTATGGCGTAGAAAATAAGCTTTCGCAGAGTATCCGACGGTATCCGGCCAATGAAGTAGCTGGGGACGAAAGAGGCGCAGTTTTCCAGAGAGGCGACCAGCGTGTGGTTGATGACCGGATCGCCGCAGTGGATCAGCGTGTCGGGAATAATGCTGTAATGCTGGAAAAACCGGTGGGAGGAGGCGTAGATCATCTGATTTTTGTTGTACATACAGTACTGAAACGGCGGCAGGTCCTCCACCGCCAGCGGCTGCACCAGCAGGGGCGGGTCCGTATCCATAAGATTGGCGGGACGCCGGGCGGCCAGATAGATCTTTTCCGTGGACAGGGGGATATAGCTGACGTTGGTGTCGGCGATGTGGATATGGGCAAAGGCCATGTCCAGCTGGCGGCCGGCGATCAGGGCCTGTATCTCCGCGCCCGTGGCCTCGACGACGCTCAGGGACACATTGGGAAATGTGCGGCAGAAGGAGGGCAGTATCGCGGGGAACAGGCTCTGGGCGAGATTGGCCGGCGCGCCCACAGACAGCTTGCCCCGGCGGCCCTCCGCCGCCTCCCGCAGGTCCAGCAGCAGCGCGTGCTCCTGCACCGCGGAACGGGTCAGGTACTCGTAGTACAGCTCACCGGCGGGGCTGAGCTTCAGCGGACGGCTCTTGTGGTCGAAGAGGGCCACGCCCAGCTGTGCCTCCAGCTGCTGCATTCGTTTTGTCAGGCTGGGCTGTGAGATGTATAGCTGCTCGGCGGCCTTACTGATGCTCTCGGATTTCGCCACGGTCAAAAACAGCTCGTCGTTTTTGGACAACATACACAAAAACCTCCGTTAGTATTCCTGTTTTGGAATATTAGTTATATTATACCGATATTGGACAAAAAGCAATAGGCAAACTATAATGTAAGGCAAATAAAGGAAAGGTAAACGAAATCAGCAAAACAAAAGTACTTGCGTGACAAAATTTTCACATTATGAAGAAATTTGATTGACAAAAGTTGGACGATCATTAACGGACGTCTGTAAAGTAGTATTCCATTTCCTAATAACAACATGAAGAAAGCGAGGGAAAGACACATGACCAGAGAAGAGGTCCTGACGCTGCTCCCGGAGATCAAGCTGATACACAGCACCGATCTGCAGGAAAAGAGCATTACCTGCTGGCAGCAGGTGCTGGAGCTGGGCGGCTGGGACAAGAAAGGCGTGGACAGGGCGCCCCTGGCAGCGGGCATTGTGGCCGACAATTGTCCCGAGACGGGTATCGATCACTGCCGCCGGGTGGTGCGGATGTGCCAGCTGGCCTATGACGAGCTGGGCGGCTGGGCCAACGAGATCAGCAAGCTGGACCACGACACGCTGATCTGCGGCGCGGTGCTGCACGACATCGGCAAGTTCCTGGAGTATGACATCAAGGACGGCAAGGCCTGCCACAGCGAGATGGGCAAGTATTACAACCACGTGGTCAGCGGCGCGTATATCGCCAAGAGCAACGGCCTGCCCGACAAGATCGTGCACATGATCCTGGAGCACAGCGATATGCAGTCGCCGGCGAACACCTATGACTACCCTGAATTGATGATGATGAAGAAGCTGGACCATATGTGCTTCTCCATCGCGTGGATGGCGTATCCCTGCAAGTAAAGCGGGAGAGAATAACAAAACACAAAATCAGGAGGAAAAAACCATGAAAAAACTGAACGCGAAGCGTCTGGCGGCCCTGGCGATGACGTTGGTCATGCTGCTGGGCGTGCTGACCGCCTGCGGCGACAAGGCCGACACCAACAATGGCAGCGGCGACGGCGAGGGCTTCCCCACTATGACGATCCAGATCGCCCATGTGAACCCCACCACCGATGACGACCAGTACAACAAGCTGGCCACCCTGTTCGCCGAGAAGGTGACCGCGGCCACCGACGGTGCCGTGACCTTTGAGATCTGCGGCAACTCCGAGCTGGGCGGCGAGGCCGACGTGCTGACTGGCTTTGACCTGGGCACCCATCAGATGGGCATCATCACCAACGGCTCCTACGGCAACCTGTACGGGCCCTCTCTGGTGGTGGAGCTGCCCTTCATCTTCAAAGACAACGAGACTGCCTGGAACTTCCTGGATGGCGACATCATGAAGGAAGTCACCGACGGCCTGTATGACACGCTGGGCTACAAGGTCCTGGCCTGGGGCGAGGGTGGCTTCCGCAACATCCTGTCCCAGAAGCCTATCCGCACCCCCGCAGACCTGAAGGGTATGAAGATCCGCGTTCCCGGCATGGAGATGTTCATGGCCACCTTCCAGACCATCGGTGCTGCCCCCTCCGCTCTGGACTTCAATGAGACCTTCACCGCCGTGCAGCAGCACCTGATGGACGGCCTGGAGCTGCCCATCGCCAGCGCCTATACCGGCTCCTACTATGAGATCTGCGACTACTACGACATGACCGGCCACTTCTATAACGCCATCTCCCTGTCCTGCTCCAAGTCCTTCTGGGAGAGCCTGTCCCCCGAGCTGCAGGAGATCTTCCTGACGGCTGCCAAGGAGGCCGGCGCTGAGCAGCGCACCTGGCTGCAGACGGCCGCGGCCGATATGCTCTCCAAGATGGAAGATGGCGGCTGCACCATCATCGACGATGTGGACGTGGCTGCATTCCAGGAGGCCTGCGCGCCCGTGTACGAGGCCTATCGTGACAAGATCGGCAGCGATCTGCTGGATCGCGCGGTTGCCGCCGTGCAGTAAAGCTGCGGCGCATATCTGAATCGTATCAACTGACGCAGGGGGCGATGCAGAGAGCAGACAGCTCACTGCCCGCCCCCTGACGCATATAACAGGAGAAAGCTATGAAAGTCATCAAAACCATCAAGGACAAGATCCTGTTCGCCTACCAGATGGTAGCGGCGATCACGCTCGTGGTCCTTATCGCGGCCGCCGCGATCCAGGTGGTCACGCGCTATGTTATAGCACAGCCGCCCGGATGGACGGACGAATTGGCCCGTTTTGCCTTCGTGTGGTGCAGCGCCCTGGGCGCCGTGGTTGCCCTGGATAAGGGTATGCACGCCGGCATCACACTGCTGGAAGAAAAGCTGCCGGAAGCCGGCCGCCGTGTGCTGAAGATCATCTGCACCATTCTGGTGATCGCGATGGCGGCGCTGGTGGGCGTCAAGGGCGTGTCCATGGTGAGCGTCACCGTTACGGTGCTCAGCCCGTCCCTGCACCTGTCCATGGCCGTCATCAACGTGTCCATCTGCCTGTGCGGCTTCGGTATGGCGCTGGTGGGCCTGGTGCAGCTGCTGGAGCTGCTGACCGGCGGTAAGGACGCCGCCAAGGTAGAAACCATGGAAGAGATCATCGAGGAAGGAGGTACCGCGGAATGACAGGTCTTATTATTTTCGGAAGTCTGCTGATCGGTATGTTCATGGGCCTGCCCGTGTGCTTTGCCCTGCTGGCCGCGTGCCTTATCTACCTGATCCCCTCCGGTATCCCTCTGACCATCGTGCCCCAGACCATGATCGCCGGCATGAACTCCTTCGTGCTGCTGGCCATCCCCCTGTTCACCATGACCGGCTATCTGATGGAGCAGACCAGTCTGTCCCGCCGTCTGGTGGACTTTGTGGAGGCGCTGTTCTGCCGGTCCCGCGGCTCCATGGGCGTTGTGACCATCGTCACCTGCGCCATCTTCGCCGCCCTGACCGGTTCCGGCCCCGCCACCGTGGCGGCCATCGGCGCCATTATGATGCCGGCGCTGACCCGTGCCAACTATCCCAAATCCACCTCCGCCGGCATGATCGCCGCGGGCGGCGCCCTGGGTCCCATCATCCCGCCCAGCGCCAACATGGTGGTCTATGGCGCGGCCATGGGCCTGTCCGTGTCCAAGATGTTCATCGGCGGCGTGCTGCCCGGCATTATGATGGCGATCGCCCTGTGCCTGGTGAACGTCTATCTGGCGGCCAAGTATAAGTTTGCCAAGAGCGACGTGCGCTATCCCAAGAAAGAGGTGCTGCGCCGCACGGCCCGCGCCATTCCCACGCTGGTCCTGCCGGTCATCATTCTGGGCGGCATCTACGGCGGTCTCGTCACGCCCACCGAGGCGGCGGTCCTCAGCGTGCTGTACGCCCTGATTTACGGCTTTGCGACCAAGGAGATCAAGGTCAAGGTCCTGTGGACGGTGCTGAGCAAGACGGTGCTGACCTCCGCGGTGGTGACGTTCATCATCTCTGTGGCCAAGACCTTCGGCTGGATCCTCTCCAAGACCCGCCTGCCCGCCATCATCGGCGAGGCCATCATGGAGGTCATCCCCAACAAGTGGGTGTATCTGGCGGTCCTGATGGCGCTGCTGTTCCTGGTGGGCTGCCTGATGGATACGATCCCCAGCATCCTGATCCTGGCCCCCATCCTGGTGCCTGTGGGCGTACAGTTCGGCCTGGACGAGCTGCACCTGGGCGTACTGTTCTGCATCACCCTGACGGTGGGCTTCATCACTCCGCCCTTCGGCATCAACCTGTTTACCGCGGTGTCCACCACGGGCGAATCCTACACGTCGGTGGTCAAGGGAGTTATCCCGTTCATGATCGTGATGATCATCTGCGTGCTGATCTGCGCCTTCGTCTCGCCCATCATCACCTTCCTGCCCGGCTTTATGATGGGCACATAAACGCCCATATCCGCGATCCAAAGGAGATGTATACAAATGAAATTGGGATTTATCGGGTTCGGCGAAGCGCCGCACCACATCTCGCGTGACTTTGTGAACAGTGATGTGGAGGTCCGCGCCTTCGACGTCTCGGCAAAGGACGACTCGCCCCGCGCGCAGAAAATGCGCGAGCATGCGGCCATGGACCAGGTGACGCTGGTGACCGACATGGCGGAGCTGATTGCCTGGGGCGACGTGTTCTTCTGCTTCACCAGTGCGGACGTGGCGCTGCCCATCGCCCGTCAGGCCGCGCCGCTGCTGCGTCCGGGCCAGTTCTATCTGGACATGAACACCACCTCTCCCCAGACGAAGCGGGAGATCGCCGCGGTGTTCGCGGACAGCCAGGGCGACTTCGTGGAGGGCGCGGTCATGGCCTCCGTTCCGGTGAACGGGAGCCGTGTGCCGGTCAGCGTCTGCGGCGCAAAGGCCAAAGAGGCGGCGGAGCTGCTGAACAGTCACGGCATGAAATTTACATACCTCAGCGACGATATCGGTCTGGCCTCCGCCACCAAGGCGCTTCGCAGCGTGCTGGCCAAGGGCATTATCGCCCTGGTCACGGAGACGGTGTTCGCCACGGACCACTACCACATCACCGAGGAAGTGCTGGACAAGATGAAGGTCACCATGTTCGACGAGCGTGGCTTCATGGGATTCTGCCACTACTGCGTGGCCTCCGCCGCCATCCACAACGGGCGCTTCTGCCATGAGATGGAGGAGGTCCTCAAGACCCTGGACGACCTGGGCGAGAACAGCATCATGACCCAGGCTACGCTGAAAAAGTTTGAGTGGCTCCAGCAGGAGGGCTATGCCGCCTACTTCCCGGAGCGCGCCAAGACCTACGATGAGGTGCTGGCGGTGAAGAAAATGCTGGATGAGAAAAAAGGAGAAAAAGCAAATGTCTAATGTTGGATGCAGAATTTTTACGGAGGTGCCCCGGCCGCCCAAGGAGCTGGTGGAGCGCTTCCGCGGCCTGCCGGTGGCCAACATCGGCGACAATATGAACCGTATTTACTGCGTGGACTCCGCCATCCGTTCCATGAACGGCAAGCCCATGCTGGGCGTGGCGTACACGCTGCACCTGCCCTCCGGCGATAACCTGCTGCTGCACAAGGCCATTGAGATGGCCCAGCCCGGCGATGTACTGCTGATCTCCGCCGGCGGTCCTGAGCGCGCCTACTGCGGCGAGCTGATGATGATGGACTGCCGCAACCACGGCTTTGCCGGCTGCGCCATTGACGGCTACCTGCGGGATATCGATGAGATCTCCCACATGGACTTCCCCGTGTTCGCCCGCGGCATCACACCCCAGGGCCCCTACAAGTTCGGCCCCGGCGAGATCAACGTGCCCATCGCCTTCGGCGGTCAGGTGGTTTTCCCCGGCGATATCGTTATCGGCGACACCGACGGCATGATCTTCGTCCGCCCCAGCGAAGCGGAGGAGATCCTGGAGAAGAGCTGGAAGCAGCACGCCAAGGAAGATATGCTCCACGCCAAGTACGACGAGGGCGCCACTGTGGCCTCCTACAATGAGGAGACCCGCGAGGCCACTCTGGCGGCGCTGGGCTGCCAGGTCATCGAAGGCCAGTGGAAGTGAGGTGCCGGCCATGAGTGAAGTGCTCCGCGTAGATGCGGAAAAGCTCCAGGCCGCCGTAGCGGCGATCATGGAGAAGGAGGGCGTTGCGCCGCAGGATGCCGCCATCGTGGCGGACAGCCTGGTGTCGGCCGAGCTGACCGGCCTGCAGTCCCACGGCGTGCAGCGTGTGAAATTCTATACCGACAGCATGGAGGCCGGCGGTACGGATCCCAGGTGCCGGATAAAGACGATCCGGGATTTCCCCGGCGGCGCATTGCTGGACGCCCAGGGCGCCCTCGGCATCGTGGCGGCCTACCGCGCCATGGAGCTGGCGATCCAGAAGGCGAAGGACGTGGGCATCGGCATCGTGAATGTCCGCAATTCCAACCACTGCAGCTGCACGGCCTACTATATCCGCATGGCGGCTAAAGAGAATATGCTGGCCATCGTCAGTTCCAACGCGCCCAAGTCTATGGCGCCCTGGGGCAGCCGAGAGAAGTACCTGGGCACGAACCCCCTGGCGGTGGGCGCGCCCACCCACGGCGACCCGGTGATGATCGACATGGCTACCAGCGTGGTGGCCCGCGGCAAGATCATCCTGGCCGACAAGAAGGGCGACTCCATCCCGGAGGGGTGGGCCATCGATGTGGACGGCCATCCCACCACGGACGCGGCCAAGGCCCTGGAGGGCTGTGTGCTGCCCTTCGGCGGCGCAAAGGGCTCCGGCATTGCCATGATGATCGATGTATTCTCTGGCGTACTGTCCGGCGCGGCCTATGGCAGCCACATCCACAACCCCTTTGCCCACCCCGAGGTGCCCATGGATACGGGCCACTGCATGATCGCCATCGACATCTCCCGCTTCCAGGACCCCGAGGAATTCAAGACCACCATGGACACCTACCGCAGCGAGGTGAAGGGCCTGAAGCCGGCGGCCGGCGTGGAGGAAATATTCATGCCCGGTGAGATCGAATGCAACAACTACCGCAAGAACCTGGAGGCCGGTCCTCAGCTGTCCCTGGCGGTGTACCGCGAGCTGGAGGGCCTGTGCGAGAAGCTGCATATTCCCTTTGACATTCTGAAGAAATAAGCGGAGGAAACGACGATGCTGATGCTGCAAGTACGCTATACCCTCCAGGAAGGCAAGGACCCCGCCGCCTTCGTCCACGCATTGGAGCAGGCGGATATCCCGGCCCGTACCCGCGCCGAGACTGGCTGCTGCCAGTATGAGTTCTTCTATTCCGCGTCGTCGCCGAACGAGGTCCTGCTGTTGGAGGCCTGGGCGGATGAGATCGCGCAGCAGGCCCACAAGGGCACGGCCCAGTGCGCCGAGCTGCAGAAGGTCAAGGCCCAATATGTGGCCGACGTGTCCTTCAGGCAGTATACGGCGGAATGAATACGACGTACCGGGCCTCTCCTGCGAGGGAGAGGTCCGGGCATCGCGGAGGTAAGTGCGTATGAATTGCGTGATCGACAAAATGACGTCGCCCCGTTCCCTGCTGATGATCCAGCGGGCGAAGGAGCTGCAGAAGAACGACAGCTCCTATATCTCCCTGGCCGGCGGCGAACCGGACTTTGATACGCCTGCGGCGGTGACCGAGGCGGCCATCGCCAGTCTGCGCCGGGGCAACACCCATTACGTGGTGGGCCCGGGCATCCCGGAGCTGCGGCAGGAGATACAGCAGAAGCTGCTGCGGGAGAACGGCATCCAGACAGAGGCTGACCGTATTTTGGTAACGCCGGGCGGCAAGATGGCCATTTATCTGGCGGTCCAGACTGTGCTGAACCATGGCGACAAGGTCTTGCTGCCGGAGCCGGCATGGGTATCCTATGAGTCCATCGTCATCTCCGCCGGTGCCGAAGCCGTAAAGGTCCCGCTGTCCCCGGCGGACCACTACCGGCTGACGGAGGCGCTGCTGGAGCAGCACTACACGCCGGAGGTGCGGCTCATCATCATCAACTACCCCAATAACCCCACCGGCCGCATCCTGCATCAGGACGAGGCGGAGGCGCTGTCCGCGTTCATGCAGCGCCACCCGGATGTGCTGCTGCTGTCCGATGAGGTGTACGACGCCATTGTCTATGACGGTGTGCGGTCCATCAGCATGGCCTCCCGCCCCGAGGTGGCGGACCGGGTCATCACCATCAACGGCTTTTCCAAGTTCGCGGCCATGACCGGCTGGCGCATGGGCTATCTCACCGCCCGCAGGGACATTTACGCCGCAATCTACAAGCTGTACCAGCAGAGCGTCTCCTGCATGAGCGGCTTTCTGCAGGAGGGCGCGGTGCAGGCCTTCCGCATCCCTGATGAAGTAGAGGCCATGCGCCAGAGCTACCAGCGTCGGCGCGACGCCTTTGTGGGCCGGCTCAACGCCATCCCGGGCGTGCACTGTCAGATGCCCGAGGGCGCCTTCTACGCCTGGGTGTCCTTCGATGTGGACATGACTTCCGATGAGATGTGCGACTACATTCTGGACCATGCCAAGGTGGTGGGCGTCTCCGGCGCGGCCTACGGCATGACCCAGGGCTGCTTCCTGCGCTTCTCCTTCGCCAGCGACGACGCGGCGCTGTCAGTCGCGGCCGACCGGATCGAGGCGGCCATGCGGGCATATCAACAACGATAACCGACGGAGCTTTCTTCCTGTCTTCCTCTCCCCACAAAACACCACACCCCACGGCGCTTGCGCCGTGGGGTGTGGTGTTTTGTGTCCAGCGCCGGTCTTTACTGCCTGTTTCCCGGCCGGAACGCACCGCTGGGCGGGGTGGGTGCGCTGCCGGGGTCAAAGCTGCCGCCGGGCATCTGGCCGGGCTGACCGGACTGACTGCCCATGCCGGTCTGTACGCTGCCGGTCTGGGCTGCGGCGGCTACCGCTTTCTGGTGACCCGGCTGGAGGACGGGCGCAGCATGGCCATTTTCCTGGAATGCTATCAGGCCCGCCGTTCCGTGCGGACGGTGCTGGTGTGGTCCCTGGCGGCGGACGCGATCTGCACGCTGCTGGTGCTGGGGTTGGTGGCGCTGCGGGTGTCCAACCGCTGCGAGAACGCCGGAAGCATCGATACCGGCAAGCTCTTTGACCGGTTTTACCGGGCGGACCCGGCCCGCACCGCCGGCGGTCCTCGGCGGTGATGGTCTGCAGCTTGTTGCTCTCCGAGTTGAGCTCCTTCCACAGGGTGTCCTTCAGCTCCTGTAAGCCTAAACCGCTTACAGAAGATATGAACACCACGGGTAGGTCGTCGGGCAGCGTCTCGCGCAGCATGTCCATGAGCTCCTCGTCGAGCAGGTCGCACTTCGTCACGGCGAGTACGCGGTGCTTGTCGAGCATCTCTGGGTTGAACTTCTCAAGCTCGTTCTTCAGCAGTTCGTACTCGCGTTTGATGTCGTCGGTGTCGCCCGGCACCATGAAGAGCAGCAACGAGTTGCGCTCGATGTGGCGCAGGAAGCGCAGACCGAGTCCCTTGCCTTCGCTCGCTCCCTCGATGATGCCCGGGATGTCTGCCATGACGAACGACTTGTGATCGCGGTAGTCGACGATGCCGAGCGATGGTTCGAGCGTGGTGAACGGGTAGTTGGCAATCTTCGGGCGTGCGCTCGACACGGCTGAAAGCAATGTCGACTTGCC
>OLNF01001751.1_pt1 | contig 18150 bp, 14 predicted proteins | sample 1673061 | NCBI WGS metagenome assembly OLNF01 (sample SAMEA3136751, study PRJEB25190) | human gut metagenome | reverse complement strand
TTGGCATAAAACAGGGCTGCCGCCCAGCAAAAATATTTGCTAATGCGACAGCCCCCTGTCAATTTATTATTAACGTTCTCAAATCTATTCCAAAATCAATAATCTGTCTTCTGATAAAATCGTCCGTTAATGTAATCTGTCTTAATAATGTTTACAAAGGCTTTCGGATCAATTTCATGCACCTTTTTCACCAGAAACTTGGCTTCTTCTGTGGATACAACCGAATAGATCATACTGGTCTTTTCATCCGTATAGCATCCTGTACCCTCGAAGCGGGTTGCTGTATGATTGGTAAGTTTAAATATTTCCTCGTAAATCTGATACGGTTCCTTCGTAATAATAAATAGGGTATGCTTCTTATATCTCTGATGCAACATCTGTATCACCTGAGTAGAAGTAAACTGGAAGATGATAGAGTAAAGTGCTCTATCCCATCCGAAGAGTAAACCTGCAATTGTCAGAATTACTGCGTTTCCGCACAGGATATAGTTCCAGATATCTCTTCCACTCTTCTCAGAAAAATAAATCGCAATAAAGTCCGTTCCACCTGTACTTGTGTTACCGATCAGGCAAAGACTAATACAGAAACCATTGATCAGACCGCCAAAGATACTGATCAGCAAAGTATCATAAGTGATCGGCTGACTCGGAATAATATCCGTAAGCAAACCGGAAAGCACGATCACACAGACTGAACTGATCGTAAATTTCTTACCGATAAATTTCAGACCAATAAATACAGGAATGGAGTTCAGCGTTACATTGATCAGCGTATACGGAATCGCAATCCCCGCAAACGTCTGAAAAATATTCTGGATCAGTAGAGTAAGCCCTGTAAATCCGCCCGGAAAAAGACCGCCCGCACGTACAAAAGTTTTAATGTTCAACGCCATGATCGTCGCAGCCAGAACTGCACAGCCGTAACGCTTGGCTTCATGTTTTAAATTAAGTTCTTTCATATTTTATTTCACACCATTTTCTTTTATTACGCTTCCCATCTACCAGAAGCACCGCAAGGCAGCACCAGCCCATTAGAACTTACCGGAAGTCCGATTTCCTGAGAATCCACATGTCCGCCAAATTTCTTCAGCTCTGTAGAAAGCATATAAGTCAGAACTGCCGGCGCCAGACCGGTTGTATAAGAATTGATCAGGAAAAATAAAGGCTTATCACTGAGAATCTTTGTACAAAGTTTGATCAGATCATGGATACAATCCTCAATCTTCCAGATTTCCCCCTTCGGTCCACGGCCATAGGATGGCGGGTCCATAATGATCGCATCATAATGATTTCCTCTGCGGATCTCACGCTCAACAAACTTCACACAGTCATCCACCAGCCAGCGGATCGGCGCGTCCCCTAATCCAGAAGCAACCGCATTCTCTTTTGCCCAGGTAACCATCCCCTTAGAAGCATCCACATGAGTAACAGAAGCTCCCGCTGCTGCAGCAGCCAGAGTCGCGCCTCCAGTATAAGCAAAAAGATTCAGCACCTTCACCGGACGACCCGCATTACGTATCTTATTACCAAACCAGTCCCAGTTCGTAGCCTGCTCCGGAAACAGCCCAGTATGCTTAAAACTAAACGGTTTCAGATGAAAAGTAAGATCCTTATAATGAATATCCCACTGCTCCGGCAGGTCAAAAAACTCCCATTCTCCGCCGCCCTTCTTACTTCTGTGATAATGACCGTTCATATGCTTCCAGCCTTTATTTGTCTTCGGTGTATCCCAGATAACCTGCGGATCCGGACGCACCAAAAGATAATCCCCCCAACGCTCCAGCTTCTCCCCACAGGAAGTATCAATCACTTCATATTCTTTCCAACCGTCTGCAATCCACATCTTAAAATTTATCCTCCTAAATAAACATACAGCAGATTACCGCATAATCCACCACAATACTATTTTTCTACTGTATAGAGTATAAAGTAAAACTCCCTCCATGGCAAGCAAACCATCATAATTCGCAGTTGTAAACAAATAAAGCGCCTCCACCAAACCCGCAAAATCCTCCCACACCCAACAAAAATGACATAATTTTTTCCAACAACCAATACCACCACAAACCAACATAATTTTTCCAGCAACCAATACCACCACAAACCAACATAATTTTTTCAGCAACCAATACCACCACAAACCAGCATAATTTTTCCAGCAGCCAGCAACCAGCGCGAAGCAGCATCTCTCTGCAGGTGAATTTGGAGGGAGCTTAGTAACTCTCAGGCGGAGAAAATCCGCGTTATGAAGAAAAACATCAACTTGTTTGAGCGAAGTTTGCAACGGAGCGAGTTTTGCGTTTTTCTTCATGCTTTTAGCGAATTTTCTCCGCCCTAGAGTTACTTAGCCCCCGGAACTGAACCTGCAGAGAGATGCTGCTTCGCGCGTCCCCCCTCTTTGCAACAAAAAAACAAGCCAAAGCCCTCCCGAGCCTCAGCTTGTTCCATAATAATCATTTATTTCCCTTTCTTCTTCATAGAAGCCACAACAGACTGAATAACAATAAAGAAGCAAAGCAATACAGAAAGAATAATTCTTGTCCACCAGCTTGATAAAGTACCCTGAGTAGTGATCAGACTTGAAATCGTACCCTTAATCAGAACACCAAACAAAGTACCGATCGGTGTACCAACACCACCAGAAAGAAGTGTACCACCAATAACCGCTGATGAAATCGCATCCATTTCAAGACCTTTTGCCTGCTCAACGAAACCGGCACAGCTGTTTAAGCAGAACAGGAAACCGCCAAGACCTGCAAGAAAACCATCCAGAACATAAGCATTAAAAATAGTCTTTTTAACATTCAGGCCCATCATCAATGCACTCTGACGGTTACCACCGATCGCATAAAGCTTACGTCCAAATTTGCGGTATTTCAGAAGAACTGCAATAATTACTACAACAATCAATGCGATCACAACTGTCGGCGGAATATATGCCGGAATAAATTTACCTTTCTTACTGGTTGAACCAAAAGGCATATAGAAACGGTAATTTGCCCATTTCAGGAATAATTCATTCTTAATAGAAATCATATCAGTACTGATGATAGCTGTCAGACCACGTCCGAAGAACATACCTGCCAGAGTAACGATGAATGGCTGGATGTCAAGGTAAGCTACCAGGAAGCCCTGCACGATACCAAAAGCAACGCCGATAAGCAGTGCAATTAAAACTGCCACATATGTATTTACACCTTTGTTCTCCATGAGATCTGCAAGAACCATACATACAAGCGCAGTAACAGAACCTACAGAAATATCAATACCACCTGTGATCATAACAATCGTAAGACCACACGCAATAACCAGAAGACCTGCATTAGATACAAACAGGTTCAGAAACATCTGCGGTTTTGCAAAACCTTTGTCTGCAAAAGCAATCATACCTGCAACATACATTACTACAAATAACGCGATTGTGATCAGAAGCAGGAAGCCATTTCCTGTCATTTTCTTTTTCTGTCCATTTGCTTTCATTACTTCTGACCTCCTTCTGCTGCCACACTTCTTTTAGCTTTTAAGTTGGCAATATATTTCTTGAATACATCACTCTGCAGTGTAACGATGATAACAACCACGATTGCTTTGTAAACAGGAAGCTGGTCTGCCTTTACGTTCATTGCATAGAGTGTTGTAGTCAGAGCCTGAATAGTGTAGGCACCGATTACGGAACCGATCAGACTGAATTTACCACCGCCAAGGAAGTTTCCGCCAAGTGCAACTGCAAGGATGGCATCCATTTCCAGGTTAAGACCGATGTTGTTTGCATCTGCGGAATAGATACGGCTGGATGCTACGATTCCGGCAATACCAGCCAGTACACCGCAAATGACATAGGTGAGGAATTTGATCATTGTGGAATTTAATCCAACAAGACGTGCTGCCTTTCCATTGATACCAACACTCTCAATGTAAAGACCAAGGGCTGTTTTCTTCAAAATCAGGTACACAATAACAACTGTGATGATTGCGAAGAAAATTGGGGTCGGAATTGGGCATTTTCCGATATATCCGCCTGCCATCTTAAAGGAATCCACACGAATATAAGTAATCTGTCCATTTGTGATCAGCTGAGCAATACCACGACCAGCTGTATAAAGGATCAGAGTTGCAACCATTGGCTGAATGTTCAGCTTGGAAACAAGGAATCCATTAAATGCACCACATAATGCAGATGCAAGAAGTGCTGCGATAACAGCCAGGATCAGAGGATTCTGATAATCATTTACAGAAACCTGTCCGCCAGAAAGAATCTGACAGCAAACAGCTGCTGCAACCGCCATGATCGCACCAACACTGATATCCTGTCCACCGGAAGCTGCTGTTACCAACGTCATACCAATTGCAAGGATAACCAGCTCTGAAGCACGGTTAATAACATCAATAATGTAACCATAAAGTACACCGTTTCGGATTGATACATTAAAGAAGTCCGGTGTTCTGATCACATTCAACAAAAGTACTGCAATCAGACACACAATAGGAAGAAACAGACGTGCACTTGTTATTTTCTTTAATTTACTCTTATTCATTATTTATCGTCACCTCCGGCAATAGCTTTCATAACTCCGCTCTGGGAAAGTTCATCCTCTTCCAGTTCGCCTACCTTCTGACCATCACGAAGAACTGCCATACGTGAACAGGTACGGAGCATTTCCTCAACCTCTGAGGAGATAAATGTAACTGCCATTCCCTGATCTGCAAGATCAAGAACCAGTTTCTGAATTTCTGTCTTAGTACCGATATCAATACCTCGGGTCGGCTCATCCAGGATCAAGTAATCCGGATTTGTCAAAAGCCATCTTCCAAGGATAACCTTCTGTTGGTTACCACCTGACAAACTCTTGATCGGGGTTTCACGGCTTGCTGTCTTAATCTGCAGTAATTTAATATACTTATCAGCGGCTTCCTCCATTTCTTTCTTACTTAATGGATGGAACATACCACGTTTAGCCTGGAGCGCTATAATAATATTTTCTCTTACAGAAAGGTCTGCAATGATGCCTTCTGCTTTTCTGTCTTCTGGAAGATAAGCCATACCAAGTTTCATGGCATCCAGAGGAGTATTAATCTTTACTTCTTTTCCCTTTACTTTCAAAGTTCCTGTATCAGCTTTATCCGCGCCATAAATTGCACGAACCAGTTCTGAACGTCCAGAACCCAGAAGTCCGGTAAGACCAATGACCTCACCTTTATTGATGGTAATATCAAATGGTTTGATCGTTCCCTTATGAGATAAACCTTTTGCTTCGATTACAGGTTCTGCCTTTGTGATCTTCTTGTCTTTATGATCTCCTTTAATATCTGCAAGATCATCAAAGTCCTTACCCATCATTTTTGCAACAAGCATAACTCTCGGAAGATCTTTTGTCTCATATTCTCCGACAAGTTCACCATTACGAAGAACTGTAATTCTGTCGCAGACTGCATATACCTGCTCAAGGAAATGCGTAACAAAGATAATACCAACGCCTTCATCACGAAGTCTTCTCATAAGTACAAACAGCTTCTCAACTTCATCATCATCCAGTGAAGAAGTCGGCTCATCGAGAATCAGTACCTGGCACTTCATGTCCACTGCACGGGCAATTGCTATCATCTGCTGAATAGCAATGGAACATTCCTCCAGCATCTGTGTTGGCGGCACATGAATGTCCAGGCTCTCAAGAAGTTTTCCTGAGCGCTCATTCATCTGCTTCCAATCAATCATTCCCATCTTTCTCGGCTCTCTGCCAATGAAAAGGTTCTCAGCTACAGTCAGGTTTGGACAAAGGTTTACTTCCTGATATACTGTACTGATACCATTTGCCTGTGCTTCCTGAGGTGAGTGGTTAATAATGGCATTACTATTTCCGGCCATATGAATTGTTCCACTTTCAAATTCATGTACACCAGTCAGTACCTTGATCAGTGTTGATTTACCTGCACCATTCTCCCCCATCAGTGCGTGGATTTCACCTTTTCGAAGGGTAAAGTCCACATGGGAAAGGGCACGGACTCCTGTAAAGTTTTTGCTGATATCACGCATTTCCAATACTACATTTTGTTCCATATTCTTTCCACCTGCTTTCTATACTGGTTTACCCCTCATTCACTGAAAAGCTTCAGCAAAGCGGGTATCTGTAAATCATTTTGGCATAAAGAGAGCGTGATTCATAAATCCGGGTTTCTCCGAACTATGAACCACGCTCCGGATTGTTTATGTTTCTTCTATTACACGTTTATTATATGTTGTCAAAAATTAGTATGCACGTCCGTCAATAATTTCCTGTGTGATAGGTGTAACGTCATATTCGCCCTCTTCATCAAGGCTGTTTACAGCTTTAACTTTATCAACTGTATCATCTGCAGCGAAGATTTCTTCGTCTACATAGTTAAGTTTCTGAACTTCTTCTCCAGCCTCAAGAGCTTTGATCAGTTCCTCAGCACGTGGTCCGTGTAATGGGTTACACTCAACATCGCATGCGATCTTTCCAGCTAATGTATCTGTTAAGCCTGCATTTGTTGTATCGAAGGACATAACCATGATCTCGCCGTTTGCAATGTCAGAACCAACTGTTTTACCAGCTGCTTCGATAGCATCGATAGCACCGAATGCTTCGTTATCGTTCTCACAGTATACTACGTTGATGTTGTCATACTGTTTCAGCATGGACTCCATAACTTCCTGTCCTTTAGCCTGTGTAAATTCACCGGACTGCTGAGCAAGTAAGTTCCATCCATAGTTGTCAACGCCTTCTTCAAGACCTTTAGAACGTCCGATCTGAGCTGTAGATCCGATTGTACCCTGAATATCAACGATGTTAACATCTTTTGCATCGATTCCTTTAGCTGTTGTATATGCATTCAGCCATTCAGCTGCTTTTCTACCTTCGAGTAAGGAGTCAGTTCCGATCCATGTTGTATATAAGCTGTCATCAGATACATCAACCATACGGTCTACGATGATTACAGGAATATCAGCATCTTTAGCTTCCTGGAGAACTGTATCCCAACCTGTCTCTGTTACAGGAGCTAAAAGAATGTAATCAACTTCCTGCTGGATGAAGTTACGGATCGCTGTTAACTGGTTTTCCTGTTTCTGCTGTGCATCGTCGAAGATTAAGTTGTATCCGTTCTCTTCGCTGAATGTAGATTTCATAGATTCTGTGTTTGCTGTACGCCAGTCAGATTCAGCACCTACCTGTGAGAAACCAACTGTGATTGTGTCGTCCGCTGCGGCTGCACTTACTGTAGGAACTACACACATACCGCATACCATTGTTGCTGTTAATAAAGCTGACACGATTTTTTTCTTCATTTTGTAAATCCTCCCGATTCATTTAAGATGTCTTTATTATAGTAAAAATCCAGGAAAATTCCATAGAATATTTTCCGCAAAAAGTTTATTCTTCTATCATATTTTGTTCATAAATTATACAAAGTTTGTTTTTTTATTTCAGAAGTTAATTTTTTTATTGTGCATTATAAATATAGAAATAAATTATCAACTATCTTTTATATTCATATTGCATAATTCAACATTGGTTGATATAATTCACACTTTCCATTATATGGGCAATCTCAGTAACTCCCTATCGGCAGACTATAAAGCTGTTATTGGGTATGAAGGAGCAATAATATAATTGACTTTATCTGCCTGCTCACATAATAAAAGCTACATGTCCGTTAAAAATCTTAACTTCATGCAGCTTTTTATCCTTCACGGTTTATCTTGAATTATTATTCAGGTTAATTTTCTTCGCCATATACACTTCCATAACCGTACCTTCTCCCTCTGTGGAAGAAATCTTCAATCCATACCCGGGGCCATAATAGAGTGCAATTCTTTCTGACACAGCGGCAAGTCCAAATCCTGCGCGTTCTCCGGTGCGGATGGCTTTCTGCACTTCATGGAGACGTTCCGGTGTCATTCCCTGACCATCGTCAGTTACTCTCAACATCATGTCATCTCCCAGATCAAACCCTTCAATGAGAATCTTACCTTTTCCACGTTTATTTTTAATCCCATGATAAAGTGCATTCTCTGCAAGCGGCTGCAGAGTAAGTTTCGGAACCATAACCCCTTCCAGTTCTGATGGGATATTAATCTCGAACTCCATAATATCCCTGTATCTGGACTGCTGGATTTCAAGATAACTTAATGTATGACGCTCTTCCTCAGAAAGTGGAATGATATCTTTCCCTTTGGAAAGCGAAGTTCGGAAAAATACCGACAGACTCGTAATCATATCCACTGCATCCTGCTGCATACCGCCCTCTACCAGCCAGACAATGGTATCCAGTGTATTATATAAGAAGTGAGGATTTACCTGTGCCTGGATCAGCTGCAGTTCTGTCAAATGCTGCGCATCCTGTTCTTTGCGCACGTTTTCCAGCAAACCCTCGATCCTGCCAGCCATCTTTCGGGTACCTGCATCCAGTTCCTGAATCTCAATACAGTCTGCTGAAACCGCATTGATCGTCTTGTATTCCCCTTTTCCTACCTTCTTAATATTATGAAGGATCTCGGAAATCGGCTTCGTAATGCTGTAAGTCAGGCGGAAAGAACGTCGCATCAGGATAATCGTTGCGATCATGATTGCTGCGCACATAGTAATGATCGTCAGTCTCACATTTCCCGCAAGCTGAGATTCTACCTGTACTAACTGTGCCGCTTCCTGATAAATATAATTTTGCATTTCTTTTTCAAAAAGAGTCGTCAGGATTTCTGTATTGTTTGCCATAAATTCCTGGCGTTCCTGATAGTCCCTGATCTCAGTAAGCTGATTCATCCGTTTCTTTAGATTTTCCAGATAATTTGTCAAATATTTCAGAGAACGCAGGCTCTCTTTCTTTGTAGTAGTTTTCTTCAGTTTCTCTACTGTACTGATTGCTTTATTAACCTGTTCTATCGGAAGCCCGTCCTTTCCTCTTCGCCCAATACTTACATAATAAATATCACGGTCAACTTCATTTTTGAAACTCATGTCACTGTTTGAACTTCTGTAATTAGCGTTATATTCTGTACTGACCGCCAGATTGTTAGATAACTGATTGTATTCATTTGTATAATGCCAGAAAAAAACAAGAAGCACTATGATCAGTATTGCCATAGGAATCATAGTGCTCAGAAGCATCCACTTCATTTTGGTTTCCAGCTTTTCCTGCTTTTGCCTCATGAATCAGACCTCTCCTCTCGTTTTTCGGTATTCACTCGGTGTCATACCCTGTGTTTTCTTAAAAAGATAACTGAAATAATGTGCATCTTTATATCCTACTTCTCCTGCAATCTCACTGGAACGCTTAGATGTACAGCGCAGCAGTTCCTTTGCTCTGCTCATTCGCAGAGCAGTCAGATATTCGATAAAGGTCTGTCCCATATTCTGACTGAAAAGTGCACTGAAATGATTGGCACTGACATTTGCCACATGAGCTACTTTGTTTAAAGAAATCTCCTCATCCATATAATGTTCGTTTATAAAATCCACTGCCTGTTTCAGCACACTTCTGTTCTGGTTACCGGCATTCTCATCACGGATCGAGATTGCCTTTTTCAGCAGATCCTCGGCATATGCAATAGAGGCTTCTGTAGACTGGCTTGTCTTTTCTACAATATCATCCGTCTCTTCTCTGGATAATTCCGCATCATCATATCCTATTTTCTTAAGAAATGACAACACAGAAAAACGCACATTCAAAACCACATAATTACGGAATACCAGAGACTCCATAGGTTCCTGACCAATAGCATGGAAATAGTCGTGAACAAAACTGTCAACCTCATCCTCCAGACCGCTGCTTAAGAACTTCTGCAGAATTTCCGGATTCAGAGCATTGATATTCACATTCTTCAGCTGAACAGTCTCCGTTTTTGAAGTATCTGCTGAACTTTCTTTTACCTGCTCAAGCATATTATAATAAAGAATATGTCCGTCATACAGATAACGAAATGCATAAGTTCTTGCTGCTGTATGATAGCTTTGTTTAATCCTGCTCAGACGGTCTGCCTCCTCACCAACTGCAATAAACCAGTCCGCATTCTTGCTGGTTTCCTCCATAATCTTTTTAATCGTTTCTACACATTCCCTGGTATTCGCTTCTATACTGTCACGTTGTCCCTTTACCAGAATTGCATAGCTGAATACCTGATGCCTGAAGAGCATTGCTACCGGATGACTGAGAAAATAATTTTCTATCTTCTTATGCACTTCAGCTTCCCAGTCAGAATATCCCTCTGATGAATTGCAGCTGCTGTCCGAAGTATCCGGACTAAAGATCAGAATATTGTACGCCTCTGCCACAATATCCAGATTCAGACGATCCGCCCTCTGATAAATCTCCTCCAGATTCGAATCCGCCCGCACCAGAGCTTCAAAGAAATCCCTGCTTGCATTGCGCTCATACTCCTGCATCTCCAGGCGAAACTTCTCATAATACTCCATCTGCGTCTTCTCATGCTCATAACGATTATGTATCTCCTCCAGCCTCTCAATAAACGCATTTTTAGTAATCGGCTTCAGCAGATAATCCTCCACCCCGATACTGATCGCCTGCTTTGCATAATTAAAATCATCATAACCACTGAGAATGACAATCTTAATATTCGGCAGCTCTTTCTTCACCAACTTACAAAGAGTCAGTCCATCCATAAACGGCATCTTAATATCCGTGATCAAAAGATCCGGTTTACTCTTTAAAATCAAAGGCAACGCCATCTCCCCATCCGACGCCTCCCCCGCAAGCTCAAAACCATACTGCTCCCAGGGAATCATCTTCTTGATCATCTCTCTGATCACAACCTCATCTTCCACCAAAAAAGTCTTTAACATTCCACTCCTCCTACAGCCCAGCCTCATCGGTCCCCGCTGTACTATATAAACATATTCACTCTGTTCTCCCAACAAATCTGATATAACTTTAATACATGTTGAATTATCAGGCAAGTCATTTTTAATTTAAAAATCCCGTTTATCTACCTGCAGTCCCTCCCTTGCCTACAATCTCTCTTCATACCAGCCACCAGCGCGAAGCCGCATCTCTCTTCGGGTGAATTTGGAGGGGGATTAGTAACTCTTAGGCTGGAAAAATATGCGTTATGAAGAAAAATAGCAACCTGTCTGAGCGAAGTCAGCAACGGAGCGAGTTTTGCATTTTTCTTCATGCCTTTAGCAAATTTTTCCGGCCTTAGAGTTACTTATCCCCCGGAACTGAACCTGCAGAGAGATGCGGCTTCGCGCGTCCCTCCTGAAAAAAGCGAAAAAGCCTCCCACCCGGACAGGGGAGACCGGGCAAGAGACTTTTTCTGGCTTTAGCTAAGTTTTGAGTTAATGCTTTTTCTAGATTAATAGGATTAGTAAGTTACTTATTTTGTCTGAAACAATTCCTCCGCCTTCGGTTTCCAATGCTCTGCATAAGCATCACACTTCGCACAAAGATGCTCAACAGATTCCGGAGACTGTAAGTCTGTAGACTTGGCGCCTGACTCTGCAACCATCTGACGCAGCTTCTGCGGGTTTTCAAGCATTGGACATGGACGAAGCATATTTTCATTAAACGGCTGTCCATTATGATATGCCATAAAGATCGGACTCTTCAGCGCTTCAAGCAGAGTATTCTTGTAAATATTTGCATTGGAATAATGAATAAATACACAAGGATCAACATCACCGTTCGCATTAATATGCAGATAACGTCTTCCTCCTGCAATACATCCGCCAACATACTGCGCATCATTCTGGAAATCCATTCCGAAGATTGCTTTTGTAGAACGATATTCTCTGATCTTATGGTACATCTTTTCACGCTGCTCCGGGTTAGGCATTAATTCTACTACAGCATCATTACCTGTCGGCATATAATGGAAGAACCATACAAATAATGCACCGCAGTCAATAATATGATCAAAGAACTCTTCACTGCTTACGCTGTCAACATTAGCAGAGGTATAACAGGTAGATACACCAAACGGAAGTTTGTGAGCTTTCAGAAGTTCCATTGCATGCATAACTTTCTGGTATACACCATCTCCACGACGTCCATCGTTTGCTTCCTCGGATCCCTCAAGACTGATAGCAGGTACGAAATTCTTTACACGGAGCATTTCCTGACAGAATTCTTCATCGATCAGAGTACCATTTGTAAAGGAAAGGAACTCACAGTCCGGATATTTCTCACAGATACGCATCAGGTCTTTTTTACGAACCAGTGGTTCACCGCCTGTATATATGTACATATAAGTTCCCATTTTTCTGCCCTGCTCTACGATGGAACAGATGGTATCAAAATCGAGATTCAGTTTGTGTCCATATTCAGCTGCCCAGCATCCTGTGCAGTGCAGATTACAGGCACTTGTCGGGTCAAGAAGGATTGCCCACGGAACATTGCAGTTGTTCTCTTCTGCTGTTTCTTCCTGAAGTGCACTTCCTTTTAAGCTGGCATTGATGATGAAGTTTGTAAAGAATGCCTCACGTACACCCGGATCCAGATCATAAATTCTCAGGATCAGTTTATACCAGTTGCTGTCCTTATCCTGGATTGCGTTACGGATGGCATTTCTCTGTGCCTCATACCAGCCGTCCGGTACAAATTTATCTACAAGTTCCATCAGCTTTGGTATATTTACTTCCGGGTCCTTTTCCAGATAACCCAGACCTGTTTTAACTGCTGCAGCAAGTGCAGCCTGTTTTGCTTTGTCCATTAACTTCATGTAATTACTCCTCCTTGTTGTAATGTAATTATCTATTTTAACATTTGCACACCTGGATGTTTAAGATGTCAGGGTAAAGGTTCCGCAGCTGCCCGACAGTCTTTCCATTTACATCCCATATGCAAATATAGCTATCTGAAGCTCAGTACTATCTTATTCTGTCTTCATCCATATCTATGATATCCTGTTTCTGATTATTGATAATTTTTACAGTGTAAACTGCTACGCACAAATTCAGAATTCCCTCAAACAGGATAGAAACTCCGACCAGAATCATCATTATCTCTGCTGCCTCAAAAGGTCTCACCAGAAGTATAAATCCCAGAACTCCTGTAAGAATCGCTACCGCCAAAATCCTCCACCAGAGATTTAATCCAAATTTCTTTGCATCTATTGATATCTGAATCTTAAAAAGTGCATCCGCAAGAATCAAAATACCAAATATCCCAAAAATCAGATTAACTACCACATCCCTGCGCATAATAATGATCACTCCCACTGCCGCCAGCAGTACGCCAAAAGCAAGATCAAACTGAAATGCCAGACAGTAAAAATCTCTGGATAAATATCCTATAATCTTAATACATCCATATACAATAAGCATAATTCCTACTGCCGTGCAAAATACCGCCATCGAACAATCCGGCCATATAATCAGGCATGCGCCCAGAATCATAAATAGAACAGACATAATAATATATCCATTTTTTGCTAATTTTAACTGTTTCAGTGCATTCATAACGCCTCTCCTCCTTTCCATAGCCGTATTATAGCTGTGATATTTTTAACAATAAATAGACAAAAAAAAGCCCATGTCTAAAAATTAGACATGGGTTTTATTTTGTATAACAGTCAGATAAACAATTATCTGCTTTAAAGCCGAACTCTGTACCGAAATTCAAGACTTATTCAGAATCGCATTCAATTCCGGATGGCGTTCCAGAAGCTGCGCTGCCTGGCGCATTTCAGCCCCCAGATCATACTCAAGTCCATGATCCAGCCATTCCATCAGAATTCCTATGAACAAACATTTATAATATTTAATAAGAATCTGGATTTCCTCATTTTTCAGATTAAACTTATCCAGGTTTTTCTCGAAATACTCTGTAATAATATAAGAAGCAACTTCATTCATATAAATAAGAAATGTGTCTCTTTTTACTGATTTATAAACGTTCAGCATCAGTTTTCGGTTATTTCTGACCAAAGCTGCCATCTCTTCCATACATTCCAGGATCGATGCTTTCTCATGAGGAGACTCCAGAATCTCATCCCATTTCTTCTTAAAAATAAACTCTACCACATCCGGAATATCCCTGAAATGATAATAAAAAGTATTTCTGTTTACCCCACATCTCTCTACAATATCCTTCACTGTAACCTTGGACATGGGTTTCTCTTCCAGTAATTCTGTAAAAGTTCTTGCAATTATTTCCTTTGTAAAACCAGACATATTATCTTCCCCATCACATTTTACACTGTACCAAGCGGTCTTTTTTGTATCCGCCCTGCTGCCTGTTCGCAACCACTTTTCACTGTAAATTCCGCACATTCTTCAGTGGGTTCCGAGTATTTTCATAATTATGCCATAAAGATAATTTTTTTGCAAGCATTTCACAAATTGGTCTTACCTGTTGGGAATCAGTACTATTTCTTTAATTTCCAGACTATCTGCACCATAAAAAAGTTTAATATAGTGATTATGTCCAAATCCCATATTCAGGATACGACTTTCTTCTACCCATTTTCCATTTGTTCCCTGCACAGAAACAGTCATCTTATGAATATTATCCAAAAATACAGAAACAGGAAGCTGAGCCAGTTCTCCAAGATCAGATTTAAGAGTAACTTTCATAGTGAAATCTCCCTCAAAGTCATTAGTCACTGCCAGCACATCCGCATTTCCCTTTGCAGGATGCAGCATAGAACCATCGATTACGATCTGCTGCGTCTGCGAATCACTAACCAGATTTACCAGACTTCCGGCATCTATGTCGCCCTCTTCTTTGGTATTCATAGCCTCCAGCTCTTCCTTGCAGATTCTGTCTGTCAAAAGCAAAATTGACGGACTCTTTAACAGAAATCCCAGGATATTTGCCGCATTTCTCTGCAGCTCACCCAGCGTAATCTTTCCTGCATGAAGCATCTCCTCTACATCATCATTCTCCGGATTCGCTTTTGCATTACTTACTACCATATATATATCATTCTGGGCAGCAACCATCGGCGCTTTCACAGGAACTTCTGCCTGATGTCCCTCATAATTGGATTTCGCCCACCAGTCAGTCATAACAATACCATCAAATCCCCATTCTTTACGGAGAATCGTTGTACACAGATCATAACTTCCCGCAGTCCAAAGTCCGTTTACGCTTCCGTAAGTAGTCATTACAGAACGCGCACCACCTTCTTTCACTGCAATTTCAAAGCCTTTCAGATAAATTTCACGCAGACATCTCTCAGACATTACAGAATCAGAAGTACTTCTTCCTACCTCCTGATTGTTTCCGCAGAAATGCTTGATCGTACTTCCAATTCCAGATCTTGCCATCGCTTTTACCTGTGCTGCACAGATTCTTCCTGTAAGGATCGGATCCTCGGAAATGTACTCAAAGTTACGTCCATTCAGGGGATTTCTGTGAATATTCATGCCAGGTCCAAGGAGGGAATCAATCTTGTTCAGACGAAGTTCTTTCCCTGTCATCTCATATAAATCACCTACAAGTTCCGTATTAAAAGTACAACCCAATAATGTTCCGTTCGGCAGAGAGAACGCTTTTGTGCCGCAGTCCATACGGATACCGGACGGACCATCTGAACAGCATCCAACCGGAACTCCAAGTGCCTGCAGGGATTCTGTTATACCCCCAAACGCAGCTGCCGTTCCTGCTGTAACTTTCGGGCTGCACATGCCTTCACCACGGAACATTGCGATCAGATCTTCTTCACTGATCTGTGCTACAAACTCATCCATAGAGACTTTCCTATCCAGCACATCAGCTAGCTTATAGCCTTTATCTCCTGTATAATCCAGAGTCTTTGGCATCTCCTCTGATCTGCGCTTCTGTGGATCTACTGTACGCACCGGTACATCCTCTGTCACTGCCTCATATGTACCATCTGACATCAGAACAGCTTTCATTCTCTGAAATTTTTCAACCGGTGCATATGCCTCCTGTAACTGTTCAAGTACACGGAATTCTTCTTCATAAGTTCCTGCAGACTCTGCATTTCTCACATCACTGCCTACAAAAATCTCATACATTCCTTCTTCCAGAACATAGCAGGATTTATGACCTGTCACGCCGCTGTCATCATAAGAAGCCATATCATATTTCGGAATAATGATCATAAGCTCCTCTGTCTCACCCGGTGCCAGTTCTTGTGTCTTAGCAAATCCGATCAGCTTTCTTGTCGGATTTCCAAGCTGGCCCTGCGGTACTTTTACATAAATCTGAACGACTTCTTTTCCCTTTATACTGCCCGTATTGGTTACTGTGGCAGATACTGTAAGTTCGTCCTTTGTATTCTTAAAAATTTCAGCTTTTGTCTCGAATGTTGTATAGGATAATCCATATCCAAACGGATAAAGCACTTTATCCTTCGCAAAAGTCTCAAAGTAGCGGTAACCTACATAAATATCTTCCTTATAGTAGTTCTTAAAAGGGTCTCCGAAATTTGCTGTAGACGGATAATCCTTGATGTTTTTAGCAATAGTATCTGTCAGTTTTCCACATGCGCAGACTTTACCGGTCAGTACATCAGCAACTCCATTACCGCCTTCCTGACCGCCCTGCCATACATACAGAACAGCTTCCGGATGGTACTTCTCCACCCAGCTCATATCAATAATATTACCCACATTCAGCACTACAACTGTACGCCTGCTGGCCTCACAGACACGGCGGATCATATCCTCCTCAGTCTCAGTCAGACAATAACTTCCTGCCTTCTCATTATTGTCCTGATCTTCACCTGCAGTTCTTCCGACGATAACCAGAGATACGTCATTGCTGCGGGCACAGTCCAGCATCTCATCAGTGACTTCCATCTCCTTCTGGCACCACGGCACACGGCCCCATCCCTGACCTTCATCAAAAGGATTCTCTTTGATCCAGTCTGCATAGATTCTCATCAGTTTCTCATCCAGATGAATCTCCTTACATTCTTTTAACGCATCAAGAATTCCCACTACATATCTGGTATTTACCAAACCACCAGAACCAAGTCCGCTCTTATAATAATGAAAAGCCATGCGGCCAAAAACGGCGACTTTTTCTCCTGTCCTTAACGGAAGTGCCTGATCCTCATTCTCCAGAAGTACACATCCTTCAGCTGCCGCCTGTCTTGCCAACGCCGCATATTTCTCTAAATCCAGTTTGTAATCGTTCATGTATTGTCCTTTCCTGCAGAAACAATATTTCTGTTTCAACTCATTATGATCAATTTCCAATTCCCATCTTATCAGAAAAATACATCACTGAAAACACCAAATATTTACAGGAAAATAATTCACTAAATTTGTATAATAGGAAATTCATGGAAATTTCCTATTATACAAAAAACTGCTCCACCAACGTGAAACAGTCTCTTTATCTTACCAGTTTCTGATATAATCCTGATGCTCATTATTCCTGTGCTGTCCTGTAATGGAAAATTCTACCCATTCTGCAATATTAACAGCATGATCTCCAATACGTTCAAAATACTTCGCAGTCATAAGCAGATCCAGTCCTGTCTTAGCGTCCAGTTTCCCACCATAGATCAGGTCAGCCAGCTTCTCCTTGATCTCATTAAACGCATTGTCTACCACATCATCCCGTGCGATTACATATCTGCACAGTTCCAAATCGTTCTTAACAAAAGCATCCACACTCTCTGTTACCATCCGAACAGTATCTTCGGCCATCTGTGCGATCGTATCATCCTGTACAACACTGTCCTTATCAATATGCAACGATAAATCTGCAATATCTGCAGCCTGGTCTCCAATACGCTCCATATCCGAAACCATCTTCAGTGCCGCCGAAATCTCTCTCAGATCCCTTGCCACCGGATGTTGACGCAACAAAAGACTCAGGCAGAGATTCTCAATTTCTCTCTCCTTAGCATCAATATCTCTGTCTGTCTCAAAAACCTGACGTGCAAGTCCTTCATTCTGCACTTCCCGAACAGCCTTCGCAGAAAAAGAAATCGCTTTTTCACAATAATTACCCAATGTGATCAGCTGGGCATGTAACTCCTCCAGCTGCTTTTCAAACATTTTCGACATAATCAACCAAACCTTCCTGTAATATAGTCCTCTGTACGCTTATCCGCAGGCATGGAGAACAGCTTGCTCGTATCTGCAAATTCAATGACTTCTCCCAGTAAAAAGAACGCTGTCTTATCAGAAATTCGGGTTGCCTGCTGCATGTTATGAGTTACCATCACAATGGTATAATCCTTCTTTAACTCCA
>OLNF01001748.1_pt1 | contig 18165 bp, 17 predicted proteins | sample 1673061 | NCBI WGS metagenome assembly OLNF01 (sample SAMEA3136751, study PRJEB25190) | human gut metagenome | reverse complement strand
GACCTCGGGGGAGCCAGTGTCGGTCTCGTGGGTACGGTTGGCCTCGATCACGGCCGTCTTCTGATCTTTACGCAGCATTGTGTGTTTCCACCTTTCAAAAAATTCTCCGTGAACTGCGCCCTGGGAGTGGTGAAATCCTCCGCGGAACGAAGTCCCGGAATTGCGCACAAATTCACGTGCTGAACAAGTTTACCATAGAAATGTGCGGTTGTAAAGAGAAAAATGCAAAAAATTCCTTGTTTTTATAAAAGGAGCGGGGAAAAGAGGCGGAAAATATTTTTTTGAAAGGGGATTGACAGAGAGAAACGGCCGTGTTATCCTAACTGTACTAACACACATAGTACAGTTGGTACAGTTCGGAGGAACGTTATGAAGGTCATCAAGAAGGTAGTAGCCGCCCTGATGGTGCTGGGAGCACTGGCGGCGCTGACGGTGGGCGTGGTTTTGAAGCCGGGCCGGAAAGGAGACGAGACATGATGCTGTTTGGTTTTGCGGGGATCGCCGCCATCGTGGGTCTGATTTTTGCCGCTGTTGTTCTGGTGTCCGTGGCCTTGCAGCCCTGAGCGCGGGGCGGATGCGATGAGTACGCTGTTTTTGCTTGGTATCGCAGGCGCGGTACTGCTGGTTATTTTGCTGACAGCGGTGATCCTGCACCGCTGATCGAACATTCCTCAGAAAGGAGAGGCACATGTGCTGACATTGAATTACCGGGATTCCCGTCCCATTTATGAACAGATCAAGGACGGCCTGCGGCGGATGATCGTCACCGGGGCCATGGCTCAGGACGAAAAGCTGCCGTCGGTCCGGGCGCTGGCCACCCAGCTGTCCATCAATCCCAACACCATCCAGCGGGCCTATAACGAGTTGGAAGCGGAAGGCTATATTTACTCCGTGGCGGGAAAGGGCAGCTTCGTCAGCGGTACGGCGGACGCCGACGCTGTCCGGCGGGAAACGCTTCGGGCGGATGTGAAAAAACTGCTGAACGAGCTGCGGTATCTGGGCGTGACGGAAGCGGACGCTGCGGCGCTCATCAAGGAGGTATACGAGCAATGATCGAAGTGAAAAACGTCGTCAAGACCTTTGACGGCTTTGCCGCCCTGAATGACGCGACCCTCAGTGTGCCCACCGGAGCCGTCTATGGACTGGTAGGGCCCAACGGCGCGGGCAAGTCCACCATCATCCGCCATCTGGCGGGCATCTACCGGCAGGACAGCGGCGACGTGCTGGTGGACGGCTAGCCGGTGTATGAGAACACCGCCGTGAAGCGGCGTATGGCCGTCATCGGCGACGACTGGTACTATTTCCCCCAGAGCGGCATCCGGGAGATGGCGAAGTTCTATGCAGGGCTGTATCCCGCCTTCAGCTGGGAGCGCTACCAAAAGCTGAAGGAGGTGTTCCCGCTGGACGAAAAGCTGATGCTGCGCCGCATGTCCAAGGGTATGCAGAAGCAGGCGGCCTTCTGGCTGACGGTGTGCTGCATGCCGGAGTATCTGATCCTGGACGAGCCGGTGGACGGCCTCGACCCGGTGATGCGGCGGCAGGTGTGGTCGCTGCTTCTGGGCGACGTGGCCGAGCGGGGCACCACGGTGCTGGTGTCCAGCCACAACCTGCGGGAGCTGGAGGACGTGTGCGACCATGTGGGTATCCTGAACCACGGCAAGGTGCTGCTGGAGCGGAGTCTCAGCGACTTGCAGGACAACACGGTAAAGCTGCAGGTGGCCTATCAGGGCGTGACGGAGCCGCCGCTGCCGGCGGAGCTGAACATCCTGCACCGCAGCCATGTGGGGCGGGTGTACACCTATATCATCCGGGGCAGCAGCCGGGAGATCATGCGCCGGATGCAGATCACTGAGCCGGTGCTGCTGGAATCCATCCCGCTGACGCTGGAGGAGATATTCATTTACGAGCTGGGAGGTGTGGATTATGCCGCGAAAGACATCCTTCTGTAACGCCGCGCTGCTGCGCAGCGATATAAAGCGCTACTGGCCGCTGCTGTTTTTGTATGTGGCCGTGTGGGTGGTGATCCTTCCCATGCAGATACTGTCGGCGAGCCGGGAGTGCGACGGCGTGGCGGAGGGCATCATGACCGTGCTGCAGCTGCGGCAGCACAACGTCATCATCCAGTCCATACCCGCCTCCGTGGTCATGTCCCTGCTGTTCGGCTGCTTTGCGGCCATGGCGGTGTGGTCGTACCTGATGTCCGGCCGCACCGTGGGACTGATGCACGCCCTGCCGGTGACACGGACACAGGCATTTTTCTCCCACGTCCTCTCTGCGCTGGGAGCGCTGACGGCGGGGAACGTGCTGATCTTCCTGCTGACCGCTCTGTGCAGCGCCGGCTTCTCCTACGTGGACTGGGCGGCGCTGGGCACGTGGCTGCTGCTGACGGAGCTGATGGCGCTGTTCTTCTTCGCGCTCGGCTCCCTGTGCGCCATGGTCACGGGATGGCTGCTGGCGGTGCCGGTGCTCTACGGCGCGATGAACGTCATCGCCCTCCTTCTGTACGCGGTGATAAGCACGATGACGCAGATGTTTTACTTCGGCTACAGCAACAGCGACATTCCGGAGTTCATCACCTGGCTGACACCGGTGGGTCGGATCTGGGATGCCGTGGCCAACGGCGGCGCCCAGCCCATCGAAGTGCAGTTCCGCGAGCCCATCGGCACCCAAAGCTATCAACGCGTCCAGCTGCCGGCCTCCGCCTTCTCCACCTGTATCATCTACGCCGCGGTGGGCATCGCACTGCTGGCGCTGGTGTGGTGGCTGTATAAAAAGCGCCCCAGCGAGACGGCCGGCGACGCTATGTCCTTCCGGTGGCTGCGCCCCATCGCCCGGTGGAGTATCGGTCTGTGCGGCGGTCTGGGGCTGGGTCTGTTCCTGCGCTATACCGCCTTTATCGATGGCGGCTTCGCCTGCCTGCTGATCTGCCAGCTGGTCATGGGCGTGATCTGCTTCTTCGCCGCCCAGATGCTGCTGCAAAAGAAGTTCCGCATCTTCAACAAGCGCTGGTGGCTGGAGACGGCGGCCATGGTGCTGGTGCTGGCGGCGGTGACGGTGTGCGTGAAGCTGGACATTACCGGCTATCAGCACCGCGTCCCGGACGCGGAGGACGTGACCTCCGTCCGCTTCAGCGCCAGCTATGCGGATTTCACCGCCGATGATCCCGCAGCGGTGGAGAGCGTGATCTCCCTCCACCGCGCCATTCTGGAGCAGTACGATGAGACAGGCGAAAGGCTGGAGAACCAAACCTATCTGGACACGGAGGGCGGCCCGACCACCCGCTATGTGCGTGTGGACTACCAGCTGCGGAACGGCACGAGTCTGCGTCGTGAGTGGAGGGTATCGATCGTCAACGGCTCCGATATCCACCGGCTGCTGACCCAGCTGGTGAACCGCACCGACTGCCGGGAATCCCTTATGGGTTTGGATGCCCTGCGGAAATATGGCGGCGTGAGCAACGTGGCGGGCGGCTACGTCAGCCAGTACGAGACCGGCGCGTTTGCGGATCTGACCCGCCAGCAGGCGCAGGATCTGGTGTCCCATGCGCTGGCGGACGCCGCCAACAGCCGCGCACCCATCGACCCCCTGCGCGACGATATGTACAGCAGCACCAACCTTGACATTGAGATTCGGCTCAACACCGACAAGGGCAACGTCTCCTTCAGCCTCAACGTCCCCGACTTCGCCGTGGAGACAAAGGCGTTCCTCGATGCACTGGAATTCGAGGAGCCGGTGGACGGCACCTACGATAGCCCGGAAAAATGCTATGACGACGAGCTGTATGAGGATGAATACGGCTGCTCTACAAAGGCCGTCGGTCAGGTTCTGTACGACTGAGACACCAGAGGCGCACCGTCCCTCTCCCCTCCCCTTATAAGAGCAGGCCCCCGGCTTTTGCCGGGGGCTGCTGCTGTTTACTCGTTGGTGTAGTTGTCGAAATAGCCCTGAATGTAGACGATGGGCGTGCCCTTGTCACCGGAGCCGCTGGTCAGGTCGCACAGAGAGCCGATCAGGTCGGTGAGGTTCCGGGGCGTGGTGCCCTCGGACACCATGTTGCCCACCAGAGACTTCTTGGCGTCCTTGGCTTTGATCTTCTCGGAGATGGCGTTCTTCAGCTCCTCGCCGCTGAGGTCGGCGAACTCCTTGTCCGCCAGATACTTCAGCTTCAGCTCGTTGGGCGTACCAACCAGACCGCTGGTATAGCCGGGAGCCACCACGGGGTCAGCCAGCTCCCAGATCTTCCCGGCGGGATCCTTAAACGCGCCGTCGCCGTAGACCATGGCCTCCACCCGCTTGCCGGTGGCGTCGCTCATCGCCTTGCCGATGGCCTCCGCCACCGCCTTGGCGTCGCGGGGAAACAGCTTCACGCGGTCGTCGTCCGCCTTGTTGCTGCCCAGCAGGCCGTACTGGGCGTTGTAGCCGCTGCCGTCCACGGGCGCGGTCAGCAGGTCGTCCAGACCCAGCACCACCTTGGCACCGGCGGCGGTCAGCAGACGCTTGCTGCGCTGGCGGCTGTGGATGTCGCAGGTGATCACCGTGTCGGTGTAGGGCAGGATGGCGGTGACGCGGTTGGCGAACACGATCTCCGCCTGGGCACCGGCCTCTTCGATGATGGACTTGTAATAGGCCACATAGTCCACGCCGGTGAAGGGATGCACCACCTCACCAAAAGCCGCGCGGAACTGCTCCAGCGACAGCACATCGTGCCACGGGTCGATGCCGGCCTCGTCCAGCTGGTCCAGACTCACCAGATGGTTGCCCACCTCGTCGGAGGGATAGCTCAGCAGCAGCACGATCTTCTCCGCGCCCATGGCGATGCCGCGCAGCAGCAGGGAGAAGCGGTTGCGGCTGAGGATGGGGAACGCCACGCCCACGGTCTTGCCGCCGGTCTTGGCGCGCACGTCCTCGGCGATCTGCTCGCAGGTGGCGTAGTTGCCCTGGCAGCGGGCCACCACGGACTCGGTCACGGCCACCACGTCGCCGTCACGGGCGGTGATGTTGTTTTCAGCCAGCGCATTCAGCACGGTGCTGACGGTGATGTCCACCACGCTGTCGCCCTCGCGGAAGATGGGGGCGCGCACGCCCCGGACCACGGTACCCAAAGTTCTGCTCATAGCGGAAGCCCTCCTGATATAATTAAGGTGTTGTGTTGAAATCGTCAAAGGCAGCGCAAACGCGCAACAGGAAATAGTATATCACAAAATAAACATAAGTAAAATACATAAAATTGATATCTGCATTTTGATTAGCTAATGATGCGGCTGGCGCAGAAATTCCTCTTGCTTTTTCGCGGGAAATGTGTATAATAACAGGGTACGCAAGTGAATATGGGCTTGTAGCTCAGCTGGGAGAGCGTTCGGTTCGCATCCGAGAGGTCGAGGGTTCGAATCCCTTCAGGTCCACCAAAAATAAACCACCCGCAAGGGTGGATTTATTTTTGCCGTGGGCCTGCGGGAGTCGAAGTTTATGCCCTGAAAGGGTAAATCCCTTCAGACCTACCAGGCATTCAGAACCATCTGGAAATTGGATTATTCTGAATTTTCCTTTCCTTTCGGTTGAAGAAAACAGCTACTCTCGTTTATGCAAAATCAGAAGCACTCGACTACTACATAAGTCAAGTGCTTCTGATTTATTTAAATACTATTCAGTAGTCTCTCCATAAGGACCTATGAATCTGAATCCGTTTCTATGAATCATGTGGTCTGGATTAGTGACAATCCAAACCTCAGTCTCCCATGCAAGATCTTCCTTGCAGTTGCGAAATGCGTCGTTGCTCTCAAACGCAGTAATGTAAATGCATTTATCTGCACATTCTCCCATCATCTGTTCAAGTTCATATTTTCGCTCTGCCGTAATTGGATTTGAAGTATGATAGGCTTCAATCAAGTAAATCCAATCTTTTTCCGCTGAATACGCAACAATGTCAGGAAGCTTGCCTTGTGACAAATCTTTGATTCCAAGCTCTGCAAGCTTTTCTTTTTCATTTATGACACCATATTTGTTGTCTGAGTCTCCACAATAAAGCAACGTCGCTCCATAACCGAAACGGGGCAGGAACTCAGTAATAACTTGTTGCTGTATCAAGTTATGTTCCCCATCTTTTAATTGGAACTCTTTTCCATCCGGCATTTTTACATTAATCATAGGGATATTTCTTGTCTGTGCCAGCCTTTCCCGATATGTTTTGTGGGTCTTATTAAAAATTTCAACCTGTTTCTCCCAATCTTTCTGCCCGAATTTGCTGATAATCCGAGCGTACTCTGTGCTAATTCTGTACCCACGAGTTGCATCGCTTAGATTAGACTCTGGCTTTGACCGTTCTACGATTCCACCAATCAACAACTTACTAAAACCATCTCGGAGAACATAGTCATAGGAACCCTTGCTCATATTTTCCTCAAGATATGTATTGTAAAACTCTACGCATTGCTTTGTAGTAATACTATAACCAGAGTTTGTCGATTTGACTTTTCTCCACTCTTTTGAGGTCTTAACATCGCCTGCGGCTAGCAATGCCATGGCTAACTTCTCTTTATCTCGCCCAGTTAAGCCTTCCAAAGGAATCCCAAGCTGATCAATAATAAAAAGTGCCTCTCTTATCAAAGTCTGGACAGCAAGATCTTTTTCTTGAAAAGATTTTTTTCCTTTTTGCTTTCTTGTTATAAGCTCGGGCAAATTATATCGGTCCATCCCTTTTTGGTGTCTCCCTTCTAAATAATCAACGACTGCCAGCGCCATTTTATATGCAAATATAGGAGGAACAGCATTTCCGATTTGTGTGTATTGACTTTCTTCAGAACCACAAAATTCAAACCAATCCGGAAATCCTTGTAGCCGTGCAGCTTCTCGCACTGTAATCCTTCGACGCCGCCCGTCCGACAACTTGATCCTGTGCATATCGCTAGTTGCGCCAGCAAGATTACGACAAGTCAAAGTGCGCGCAGGGCGATCCATGTGCAAATCTCTTGGAGTCCTACATTTGGATGCTGCCTCATATTTTGCGATATACTCGTCCATCGCAGGAGTCAAAAAAATAGCATTATCAGGTATATCTGTAGCTAATGCGCCCAATGCTTCTCCAGCGCTTATAACATAGTCATTCGGCTTCGGAAACTTAAACCCGCCGTGATGCCCGACAATAACCATTCTTTCTCTACTTTGAGGAACATCGAATTTTACAAGTTGAAAAGTTCTATGTTCGACTATGTACCCCAATTTCTTGCATTGGTCAATTATCGACTGAAAATACGAAGTACTTTGTTCAGGTAGCCCCTTAACATTTTCACACATCCATAAATCGGGTTGAACTTTTTTTACCGCTTCGATAAAAGCCGGAAAGCCATTTCTATCATCAATTTGTCCTTTCCGCTTCCCTCGCCTGCTAAAGGGTTGACAGGGAGGCCCCCCTATAAGAACACTCGCTCTAGGAAATTCAGTATCTTTTGTAATTATCTCTTGATGACACTCAGAACGAAGATTCTTTCTGTAGGTGTCACAACAATCTTCAACCATTTCATATCCTACGGTTTTTATCCCCGCAGCTTCAAATCCTAAAGACAGTCCGCCACAGCCTGCAAACAAATCTATGGCGCAATATTTGGAAGTTGGGGGGATTTTTATGGTATTATTTAAATACTCAATAAAATTATCATATCTCTTGGGCATATGTCCCTCCCCTTTCTCTTTTATAAAAATAGCCAACAATAGAAATTTACTCTTTTTGCATTATGCATACGATTAACTAATCGACTATTTTTAATTATACTTCATTCTTTTTTAAATTGCAAATAGAAGCTTATTTATAAGCCGTGGGCTCTCATACAGGAAAAGCTGGTCTTGTCACGTATCTCACGCGGTATGCGCCCGTGCTACGCCACATGATTTTTATATCGTCGCATGAAGAAAGCACTTCCGCCCTGCGCTTGCAGGAGGGAAGTGCTTTCTCGGCCCAAGAATACACACCATTTTTCGCGGTGGTCATATTTTTATATGCTTTTTCAAACATTTCAATATACTTTGTTTCTTATTTATTATACTTTATTATAATGCATATTATTTTCAACTTTACCGGAATAAAATAATCGTATCTTTCTTCTGCCAGTAAGCAGATCCTCACAAAATATCATCTTTTTTATAGAAAGGACAGACCAGGTCGGATGTCACGGCTCTGGTCTGTCCTTTCACGCTTTATTCTTTTTCAGAAGCGATTTTCTCCATAAAGATCCCCGGAATCAGATAGTCTTTTTCCTCTCCGGTATTTCCATTCAGTTTGGCCAACATACGCTCCATCGCACACTGCGCGATTTTCTGCTCATCCTGGCGGATATGTGTCAGTTTGTACTGCCCGGATCCGATGTGGTTTTCATCCATGCAGCACACTTCTATTCTGCCCTTTAACGCTTTTGCTTCCAGAACAGCCTCTGTCTCCATGGCAACACTGTACTCACCACATACGATACCTTCGAGTTCCTTGCTGTATCTCTCAACATACTCTGCAATCTGTTTTCGATAGATCTCTCTGCGGACTTCCACCGGATTATCATAGGTAATATACGGGAGACTACACTTTCCGACCGGAGTCATACCATATTCGGAGATTCCCTGATAAAATCCTTCATTGCGTTCTCCAAGTGAAGACGTTCCTGTTTCTTCCACTGTGATAAATCCTATTTTTTTCTTCCCGGTTTCCGCAAAATACCGAACCAGCCGCGACATGCTCTGCACATTGTCCGTCCGTACCGAATCCAGTGAAATTCCATCTAATTTTTTATCAATAAGTACAGTAGGATATCCGTCAATCACCAGTCGAAGAATCTCGGTATTATAATACGAGCCATGGCATGGCATTACAAACATTCCCTTCGCACCGATACCGCGCAGATAGCGGATTGCCTGTGTCTCCAATTCCCGGTTTCCGTAGGAAAAACATGGGTACAGATGGTATCCCGCCTTTCTGGCCAGCTGCTCCAGTTCATACATGATCTGCAGACCATAGCTGGAACTAATATGTTCAAAAATCACTCCGAGAACAGGTTTCCCTGTCTGAGGAATCTCCGATTTTTCCGGTAATACCGCTTTTTCTTCCACCTCAATCCTGCCAACTTCCGGGTATTCCATGACAAAACTGCCTTTTCCTCTGATCCTGCGAATCCTGTGTTCTTCTGCCAGAAGATTCAGTGCTTTTTTTACTGTGATCGCACTCACTCCGTAATGTGCAATCATATCCTCCTCCACCTCAAGTTTATCACCCGGTTTCAGATCACCACACTCTATCTTCTGTTTCAGATCATTATATACATTTTCGTATAGAAACTGCTTCTTCGCCATGAGGACCCTCCGTTTTTTCTAATTCTGCCTCCAGTTTTTCCACCAGATCCAGCAGTTCCAGTGGTTTGTGGATAATATAATCCGGCACTTCTTCCTCATTTTTCGGCTCCATCGGATACCGCGGACTCCACTTGATAAATACAGAAGTAATTCCAAAACGGTTGGCACCCACAATATCTCTCTCCAGATTATTCCCTACCATAATAATACGCTTTTTATCTTCGTCCGTCAGATGCAGCAGTTTCATCGCCGTCTCAAACATCGCCTGTGACGGTTTTTTTTCTCCTACTTCCTCTGAGATCGTTCTCGCATCGAAAATATTTTTCAATCCATGCTGACCGTAAGAATTATCAAAAGACTGCGTATATCCATCCGCTACCAGTTCAATCGTATACCCTCTTTCTTTCAGAGTAAGAAGCATCTCTTTTGCACCGTCGATCAATTCGCAGCTTTGTACGATCGGTGAACCTTCGTTTCTGTACTCGGTTCCTTCATTTACCAAAGTGTCTCCGCTGTCTATAAATACGATTAATTTTTTGCTCATGATTTTCTCTCCATCTATGTTTTGCTGTCATTTTCTGTTTTCGTATTCTTATTTTAACATATTAAATATATTTTGCAACGGTTTAAAGTATATTTAATATGGTTTTTATATATTTTACTTATCAATAGTTATGTAAAATTATAATAAAATACAAAAAATGGTATAGCACCTGTTTGTCAGTCGCCATACCATTTTTATCTGTTATATTTTTTATTTTTCTTCAAAACTGCACCGCGCCTTCACCTGTGCCCCATAGATCGAATGATTTCCATTGACCATATATGCCAGCAGGCAGACCACAACCAGAGGGATCGCATTCTGGCTTCCAAAGACTTCCAGTCCGATCAGGATCGGTGCAATTACCGTGTTGGTTGCACTGCCAAATACTGCTGCATAACCAAGGGACGCGCAGATAACCGGTGAGATTCCGAACACAGAACCAAGCACCACACCCAATGACGCACCAATGGAAAATAACGGTGTTACCTCTCCACCCTGAAAGCCAATCGCGAGTGTTGCAATCGTCAGCAAAAGTTTCAGGATCCAGTCATATCGGTAGATTGTACCGCCGGTAAAGGATGCCGTGATCAGGTTAGTTCCCAGTCCACTGTATCTTGCACTGTGTAATGCCAGCAATACAATTGCAAGAGGGATCGCAAGGCAGCCGATCCGTACCAGTGGATTGCTGATTTTGTCTCCTGCCAGTTTCTTCGTCTTCTGCAAAAGGACAGAAAAGCAGCGTCCGGTCAGGCCAAACGCCAGACCAAGGATTACCAGGATACCTGCATTTTTTACATCTCCGATTTTCCAGATTTCCTGTACATCTACAGAAAATTTTTCCAGCCCCAGTAAATGTGAGGTTGTGGATGCTGTATAGGACGCGATCAGTGCCGGAAGCAGCGCATCATATTCCACATAACCGGAAACTCCCACTTCCATCGCAAAAAATACTGCTGCCAGCGGCGTCTGAAACAGTCCACCAAATCCCGCTGCCATACCGGTAATCAGCATCACCGGTTTTGTTTCTTTGATATGGAGCCGTCTGCCCGTCTCATGCGAGAGCGTCGCACCAATCTGCACCGCCACCCCTTCCCGTCCGGCACTGCCGCCGAAAAGATGCGTGATCCACGTTCCGATCATCACCAGTGGAACAAGCGCCAGCGGTATTTCTTCCCGTTTTTTCTGTCCCACTTCGAATACCAGTGTCATCCCCTTCAGGCTCAGGCTGCTGAAACGCTGATACATCCAGACAATTGCCAGACCAGCCACCGGAAGGATCGGGAGCAGATAACGATAATATTGCTCACGAAAATCCGAAATTGCCAGCAACCCTCTTCCGAAAATCGTGTCGACGATTCCCACGCAGATACCTACTAATACGGCAAGAATCACGTATTTTCCTTGCAGAATCCATTGTTCCTGTTTTTCTGCGGATATTCCTGTTTTCTTCTGTTTCATTTCGTTTTCTCTTTCCTCCATGTTCTTCTGATTTATTTCTCCCCTGAATGAGATAAAATACGCTTCGCGAATCTGACTCATTCCCTGCATAATCAAAATTGAACCGCCGAACTAATAACTGATAGTTCCTGTAGCAAAAAAGGCTGATACTCCCGTGCCATGCACAGAAGTCATCAGCCTTTTGGCGGTTTCGATCAAAAATCGTGGGAGAACCTCATTCCCGTTCTGGATGAAAGTATAACAGTTTTTCCGCACGTTCGTCAAGGCAAAATCTGTTACATCCACTTCTCCCTCTTATCCGTTTGTATCAGAACCCCCTCTCAATTTCCCGGTTCTTCCGCATCCGCCGGAACACCCCTTCCGGGATTGCCACGCAGAGTCCGCCGAGGATCAACAGTACACCGATCAGTTCTCTCCACGGGTACACAAATCTAAAATAACCAACCCGGCTTTTCATCACCACAGCAACAGCACCAAGCACTCCACTTCCCACCGTCAATACCAGAACCCCGACGATCAGGCCGTAGAAAATCCCTTCCATCCGCGTCATTTTCTTCAGCTGCCGGGTTGTCATGCCGATGCTTTGCATCACGGAAAAATTCTTTTTTTCTTACGGTATATCCGGTTACGATCACATGGAAATAGTTCATTGATCCCATAAAAAGCAGCACCAGACAGAGCCCGTACATGATGATTCGGCTGGACGCGATATAGGATCTGGCAGCGGACAACAGTTCTGATTTGCTCACCAGCATCAGTGTCCGCGCATCCGAGATATAATCTCCATGACTGCTTCCCGTCACGAACTGCATATTGTAGCTGTCCACGGATTTTTCTACGGATTCCCGGATCATCGGCTCCATCGATCGGTTGACGTCCATCTCCAGTACAAAGGTCTGTACCGGCAGCTGCATCCGCTCCATCCCCTTCTCGCTCACCAGAAAATACACGATCCCCGGTCCGTTCCAGGTTGTATCGAGTGCCGGAGCCCCTTTTTCCTTGAAATTCAGGTAGCCGCAAAACTTCATATCCGCCGTCTTTTCTCCCTGCACCGTATAAGTGGAAAATGTCTCTCCCACATCCTCTCTGCCTTTTTGTGCCTCGATTCTCGAGAACAGATTATAGTGGAGCATGATTGCTCCCGTTCCTGCCTCCACACTGCCAATATCCAGACCCAGATCTTTCTCTTCATTAAACACTTTCAGTTCTTCCAGATAGGTATCACTGACCTGTTCTGCCACAAATTCATAAAGTTTTGGAGCGGTTTCTTCTCTATTTTCCGCATTCTCCTCAGGGATTTGATTCCCTTCCAGCGTCTCTCTTCGAAAATCCAGAATTTTTTCATCCAGCTGTAACTTGCCATAACCGCCCGTTACTTTCGACACCTTTTCCACACCGTCGAGACCGGTCATTTTGTCAATCAGTTCTTCCGGAAAATACGTCTCCTCCGTCGGATACTGGCTGATCGTGCCGGATGATATATTTGTCATGATCTTAAAATCATGGTTTTCCGCCTCGATCTGGTTAGTCATATCCGTCCCCTTCGTGATCACAACGGCGGAAAGCGCCACACAGATACCAAGCGTCAGCGAAACGATCGTCAGCACACACCGTTTTCGGAAACGGAACAGATTTCTCCATGCCATCGCTTTCAACGGATCTTTGCTCTGTCTTTTACTTTTTCTCCCTGCAGATACTTTTTCCATATATTGTATCGATTCCACGGGAGAAAGTTTTCCGATTTTCCGGATAACACCTGCGGCTCCGAGAAATGTAACCAGCATTCCGAAGCAGACAGACGCTGCCAGCATCCAGGGCCGAAACGCGATCATCGCAGAAGCTTTTCCCAGACCATGCAGATACATCCTCGAAAGCAATGCCGGAATCCCCGTCAAGGTAAATGCAATACCTGCCACACTTCCCCAAAGGCATCCAAGAACCGCGATTTTAAAGATCTGGCGGTACGCGATGCTTCGAATCTGCCGTCCGGTCGTTCCCAGGGTTTTTAACAGCCCGAATCTTCGGATATCTTTTCCATAGGAAATGTGAAGCACATTATAAATCAGTAACCATGCAGCAACTAAGATCACCACAGCCATCACCGCTGCGATATCATATCCGCCGACCATCTCGGTCACAGCCTCCAGATCCAGTCCGGTACCGCCGAAAAACTGCTGACTGTCATCCCGCATCGGAATATCCAGATACAGCCGGTCTTCCACCGTCTGACCATCCACACTCCCGCTCTGTTCGATCAGTAACGTTCTCGACACTTTCGAAAGATCCAGCTGATCCAGATAGGTCTTTGAAAAATAGCCGTACGCTTTTCCCATCGAAGGATCTACATATTCCGTATAATATCCAGACAACCGGAAATCCCCGGAGTGTTCTTCTCCCTCACTGTCCGTCATCGTCACCGGGATTACCATCCCTAGCTTCGGTTTGCTAACCTCAAGCAGCTTCAGAGCCCGCATGGGCAGCATGATTTCGTTCTCTTTCGTCGGATACTCTCCATGAATATCCGTATACGCCGGTTTCTGCATGTTTTCCCACGCCTTCTTGTCTAACACTGTACACAAAAAAGCGTCTGTGGCAGCAAAATCCGTTTCCATTCCCGCAGATCGGATATATGCCAGTTCCTGTATTTTCCGATACTGTTCTTCCGATGGATCCTCCAGTGTGGTGCTGGCTTTTGTTCCGCCATTTCTTACCATCAGGAGATAATCTGCCTGTATCTTTCCGATAGCCAGACTGAACACACAAAATATCATCCACACGGCAAATGCAACCGTTCCGATCAGGATCCTGTTTCTTCTTTTATTTTCCTGATATTCCCTTTTTGCCAGCAGCCGCAAGATCTTCTGGTTGTTATTTTTCATCCGAATCACCCGTTACCTTTCCATCCTCGATACGGATGATCCGTTCTGCCATCTGTGCGATCTCTTCGTTATGCGTAACCAGCAAAATCGTCTGATGATACCTTTCTGCACTTGTCTTTAACAGCCCGACCACTTCCATCCCGGTCACTGAATCCAGATTTCCGGTGGGTTCATCTGCCAGAATCACCGCCGGCTTCGTGATCAGTGCCCGCGCGATTGCAACCCGCTGTTGCTGGCCACCGGATAGCATATGTGGCATATGATCCAGTTTTTCCGTCATTTTCAGACTTTCGGTAATTTCTTTCAAAAACTTCTGATCCACACGCATCCCGTCCAGCAATAACGGCAGCATTATATTTTCCCGGACACTGAGTGTCGACACCAGATTATAATTCTGAAAAACAAATCCGATATTTCTTCTCCGAAACACTGTCTTTTCTTCTCCGGACATTCCCTTCAGTGCTGTTCCCCGCACCCATATCTGTCCGTCTGTTGGCTCGTCCAGACCTCCCAGCATATGAAGCAGCGTGGTTTTCCCACTTCCCGAGGAGCCAACAATAGCTCCGAAGGTTCCTTCTTTTACAGAAAGTGAGACACCATCCAGGGCGCGCACGATCCCGGATGGTGTCGGATAATATTTTTTTACTTCTTTTGTCTCAAGTATCTGCATGTTTTTTCCTCCTGTCGCAGTTATCTGTTCTTTTTCTCTGCTTTTCTATGATTGTAACAGCCAAAACTTACAAACTGCTTACACAGGAAGAAAAATCGATACTTCCAGTCCCTGTTGTTTTCTTTTTGCTTTCATGAATCCGCCGTGAAGCCTCACGATCTCCCGGCTGATGTACAATCCCAGGCCAAATCCCGGCTCCCCGGTCACTCTGCTTCCCCGGTAAAACCGCTGAAAGATCCTGTTTTCTTCTCCTTCCGGGATCCCGATGCCATCGTCGGATACCACGATTCTTGTATACATTTCATCCTGCCGCACGACGACCCGGATCTTCGAGTGTTCCGGTGCGTATTTTACGCTGTTGTCCAATAGATTATAGACCGCCTCGCCAAGCCAGTTCCCATCATGCCACACTTTTGTCTCTTCCGCTCCGGTTACTTCCACTTCCATCTGCTTTTCTTCTGCCGCTTTCTGTACCAGAAGTACCGCTGAAAATATCGTATCCGCCAGAGCATCAGTTGTTTTTTTGATCTGGATCATCTGTTGTTCCAGCCGCGCCATCTTGATAAAACTTTCTGTCAGAAAATGCAGCCGCTGTTCGGATTGTTCCAGTGCGCGCAGGTATGTCCTTCCCGGCTCTCCCGATATCTCGCCCTCTAAAAGCTGTGTGTAACTCTCCACGCCCGCCAGAGGATTCCGCATCTGATGCGCGATCTCCCCGATCAGTGCTTTCGTCTCATCCCGCTCTCTGGTAATCCGTGCTTCCACGCCCTGATTTTTCTCAGAAATCCTGCGAATCTGATAACGGATCTTTGCCGGAAGCGTATCTTCATACCCGATTTCTCCCGGCTGGATACATTCCCCGTTCAGAACCCGCTCCAGCATCCGGGAAATCTCTTCCATCTCCTGCTGTGCTTTTCTTTTTCGAAACATGTTATTCTCCAAACGTATAGCCAAGCCCAAACACATTTTTCACATACACAGGATGTGCAGGATCCGGCTCGATCTTCTTTTTCAGGCGGTTCAGCGTCACATGCAGCGTATTTTCTTCCACAAAATTCCCGTCATCATCCCAGACCTGTTCCAGAAGCATGCGTTTTGTTACTACTTTTTTCTGATTTTGCGTAAGTACTTCCAGAATCCCGTACTCTTTCGGTGTCAGCGCTACCGACTTTCCCTGGATCCTCGCTTCTTTCCGGTCATAGTCCAGGCTGAAATCCTGATAATAAAACACCTGATTCGGCTCACCGCCTGTTCTTCGAAGCACCGCCTCGATATGTTTTAAAAGCACCGCAAGTGTCACCGGTTTTACTAGGTAATCGTCCGCACCCGCATCGAATGCCTCCACAATATCCTCTTCTTCATCTCTCGCTGTCAGAAAAATAGCCGGCAATTTCTCCTGCCCGCTCCTTTGCCGGCACAGTTCCACGCCGTCTCCATCCGCAAGCCCGCGGTCGATTAAAAGCAAATCCACCGGCTGTCTCTCCAGCAACCGGCGGGCTTTTGTCACAGATTCCGCTGCAAATGCCTGATATCCATGGGACGTGAGCATCTCCACCAGCGCCTGCCCAAGCAGCGTGTCGTCTTCGATCACTGCGATTTTATACATCTTTACACATCCGATCTGGCGTAACTGTTTTTCATCTGATTACTCAGTTCATACAGAACTTTTTTCAATGTCGCAGAAGCTTCTTTCTGTACCATTTCTGCCACTTTCCGGTTCGCTTTGCGTTTCAGTTCCATCTGTTTTTCCGGATCTTTTTCATCGGCAAGAAGTGCATCGTACTGGTTGATCAGTGCATGACTTTTTGCCAGAACATTTTCCTGATAGTGTTCCACATGGAACAGAGATTTTCCATAAGAGGCATCTGCCATCGCTGCGATCATACGGCTGGTCCAGTAGAAGTTTCCGGTAGAGACTTCACCGGTCGTGTTGGCAAGATATTCCGGTGTCTCGTCCACATCCGCATAAAACGGAACCATCGTGTTAAATGCATTCGATGCGTAAGCTACCCATTCCAATGTTCCATATGCTGTTCCGCCTTCCGGGCGCATCTGGACCAGAGACATAAAATCGTTTCGGTTGATACCGATCGAACGGTACGCACCGCTCATGGATTTGTCTCCATAGGACAGGTACGGATCATATGGTGTTCCCTGATAATGTGCAGATAATACATATTTTACATCTTCCGGCGTGATCTTCTTTTCCGGAACCATGCACCACGGAATGTCATCGGACAGTGGTGTGTAATCGGCGTCCGGACCGTCCCAGTTTACGGAATTCGGATTCAGATACCGTTCCATGTACCAGGCTCTCGGCGTATTGTATACATGGTCGGAATCGTCATGGCTTCCGAAGGCATCTCTTGGATTCAGAACACCGTCCATCGAGAGATCCAGATGGTATTTTTCGATAAATTCTTTCAGGTCCGGGGAGCACATATATTCTTTCTGTTCGCCCAGCGCATCTTCCAGATCAAAGGTATCGATACCAAGCTGGTTTGGCATCACGACATACACATCATCCGGCACTCTTCTTGCCATCCAGTGATGTCCGCCGATCGTCTCCAGCCACCAGATCTCGTCAGCATCCTGGAAAGCGATTCCGTTATTTTCATATGTGCCATACGTTTCCAGAAGCTGTCCCAGCCGGGCGACACCCTCGCGGGCGCTCTTAATATAAGGAAGCACCAGGCACACGATGTCTTCCTCTCCGATACCACCCGGTACTTCTTCCTGACCGTCTTTTGCCGGCTGATATACCACCAGCGGATCGGCGCCCTGTACACGCGGGTTGGTTGTGATCGTTTCGGTGGCTGTCATGGCTACATTTGCCTCATTGACACCGCTTGCTGCCCAGATGCCTTCTCCTTTTTCTGCATTTGGCATGGATGTATAGCGCATCGCCTGTTCCGGAAGTTCTACTTTCACATGGGAGAGCACGGAAACATAGGTTTTCGGCTGTTCTTTGGGTGTTACCACCGTGAATTTTTTCGCTGTAAAATGTCCGGATCCGGAGTCGTCGTTGCGGGCGATCATTGTGGATCCGTCGTAGGATGCTTTTTTACCTACTAAGATTGTTGTACAAGCCATTTTTCTCATCTTCCCTTCTGTTTGTTTTGCTGGTTTTTATTTTAGCACATTGCTAACTTACTGTAAATCTGACCTTTTTGGTATACGGACGAAATCTTTTCGCGTACGGACGAACCCATGCCCAGGCTTCCACTCGTCAGACAACCGCTGGCAACGCAAATCTGAGCTAAGCATTAACTCCGGCTATGTTCACG
>OLNF01001742.1_pt1 | contig 18199 bp, 18 predicted proteins | sample 1673061 | NCBI WGS metagenome assembly OLNF01 (sample SAMEA3136751, study PRJEB25190) | human gut metagenome | reverse complement strand
GAAAAAACTGACGTACACGCCGCCAGTTTTTTCAGATTGCATTTTATTCCGGCATCCTGCCGGAACTCTGCGAGGCAAAAGCCCGGCTCCATTGGAACCGGGCTTAAAGTTGTTCGAGATGTATTTGGACGATTGGCTATCAGTCTGCCAGCGCCATCTTATCCACTTCGTTGTCGTTCTCGTTGGCGTCTGCCGGCTTCTCCAGCACCTTGCCGTCGATCTTCACATCACGGGACTTGTCGATCATGCACTCAAAGGTCTTGCCCACGCTCAGCTTCAGCTCGTTGCCGTCCTGGTCATAGAACCGCTGGGGCGCAGTGACGCTGTCCTTCTTCCAGGTGATGGGGATGTACTTGCCGCCGCTGATGTAGTAGCCGGTGCCGGTGCCAGTGGTGGATACGGACAGGTGTCCCTTGGTGGATTCCTTGACCACGGAGATGTCCGTGAGGATGACCAGCACGTTGGTCACTTCCACCTGCTTGTTGCCGTTGGCTTCGTCAATATAGCCGGTGCCAAACTGACCGACCGCATAGGTCTTTTTGTCGGCGTTGTACTGGAAGGTGGTGTTCTTATACTGGGACATCTCCACATCCACGTCCGTGGCGGAAGCACCATCGGGGGTGCCGTCCTCAGCGAAGCGGAGACCGGCGTCAAAGTTCTTCTTATGCTTAGTGCGCACATCGTCCTTGCCGTTTTTCAGATAGTCCTGGATCTTGTCAGAATCGGTGTACATGGTGTGCTCGGTGGCATAACCTGCGTTCAGGCGAGCCTGACTGCGGTAGAAGTAGCTGTAGGCGCAGTTGGTACCCTTGTTCAGGCAGTCCATGTCGTTGAAGTCGGCGTTGCGCATATACTTCTTAATGATGTAGTAGGCCGTGTTGCTGCCGCCGCAATGGGTCAGGATGGCGTCGTGGCCAACGGCCAGACGGACATAGTAGGGGCGGGTGCTGCGGACGGTGCCGATGGTGCCCACATCGCTGATGTCCTGATAGAGCGCCATGATACGGGTGATGCCCCCTTCCTCAGGGATCTCAAAGAAGAAATCCGCCTTGGAGTTGCCGGACTGGGGCAGCGCCTGCTTGATGTTGTTGAGCATGACCGCCACCGGACAATTTTGAGAAATATCTGTGTCCGTCTCCTCGCCGGTCAAGGGGTTGCGGTTGCCAGGCAGACCGGTGCCGCCAGTGGGTTCTTCCGTGGAATCCTGGCCGGCAGGTTCGGTGACACCGGCGCTGGCGTCACCGCTGCCAGTCGGAGCAGTCGTACAGCCAGCCAGCCCTAAGAGCATCGCCAAGGTGAGCAAGGTACAAATTAGTTTTTTCATTTGAAACGTCTCCATTTTAAGGGGCAGCGCAGAAAACAATGCCCGTTCTCCTAACTATTGCTTATGGTGCTTGTTTATCATAGCTAATTCTGAACAGCCTGTCAAGGCGTTCGACCACCTCTTGTCAATTTCGGCAATTTCGTTTATACTGATTTTAAGTGATTTTATAAAACCTTAAATTTTCACTAGGAGGTACGGGATATGGCTCGTGGTTTTATTCGCAATCCATTGGATGTGCGCCTGCTCATCCTCTACATCTTAGACCACCTGATTTTACCGGTGACCATGGCGGAGCTGACAGATCTGGCACTCTGTGATGACGGGGTGGACTACTTCCAATTTGCCACCGCTCTGGGGGCGCTGACCGAAAACGGCCATGTGGCAGAGTCGGAGGAAGGACTGCTGTCCATCACAGAGAAGGGACACGATAACTGTGCCATCTGTGCCAACGAACTGCCCCTCTCCGTGCGCACCAAGTGCGACCGCAGCACCCAACTGCTGAACAAAGAGCTGAAACAGCGCGATCAGATCCGCGCCGTCATCACGCCGGTACCCAATCAAGAGCGGTACACGGTAGAGCTGATCATTGACGATGACGCCGGCAACCTGCTCACCCTGCAAATGGCAGTGCCTGACCGACAGCAGGCGACCGAGTTCGCCCAGCGGTTCCAAAAGCATCCGGAAGCGCTGTACCACGCAGTGCTTTCCGTACTGCTGGATGAATCTGAGAGGTGACCTATGACAGCCATCCAAACGATCTACAACATGACCTGCGCCGGTATCCCCCTGCCCCTGCTGGTGCTCTACTTTCTGTGGTACTCCCTCCTGGGCTGGTGCATGGAGACTACTTTCTGCTCCATCTCGGAACGGCGCTTTGTCTTTCGCGGCTTCCTGAAAGGCCCCATCTGCCCCATCTACGGCTTCGGCGTCATGGTCATGGTGCTGTGGCTTCAGCAGTTCACCCAGAACTTCTTCCTGTTCTACCTGATCGCCACGGTGACCATGTCTGTCTGGGAATATTTCGTGGGCTGGCTGCTGGAAGTGACCACCCACATGAAATATTGGGACTACTCCCACCGGCGGTTCAACCTGAAAGGCCGCATCTGCCTGGGCAACAGCCTGTACTGGGGCATCGCCGCCTACGCCGCTATCTTTTGGATCCACCCAGCCACGGAGCGGCTCTTTGCCCACTTGTCTGCCCTGGCTCAGACCCTTCTGGCCGGCGGTTTGCTGGCTCTGACCCTGGCGGATACCGTTGTCACCATCCGGCACCTGGCGCTCACCTCCGGCTTCCTGGCCAAGGCGGAACGGGCACGGGAGGAGCTGGAGCGGCAGAAGGTTCAGCTGCGGGAGGCCGGTCTGCAAAAGCTCCAGGCCGCTCGTATGCAAGTGGCGCTGGCCAAGAAGGAGCTGGAGGAAACCCGCCTGCTCCAGGAAGCCGCCCACCACTCCGCCCGCTTCCGCAACCGCTACCACCTGATGTCCTCACGGAGCTTCAAAGGCTCCCTCCAATTCGTGAAGGAACACGCCGCCGGCCTGCTCCAGGAGCGAAAGGATCGCTTCGCCCAGCTGAAGGCGGAACGGAAAAACAAAAAAGCCTGACCTACCAAAAACGCACCGTTCTATGTAGAACGGTGCGTTTTGATTCGCCTCGCAGCGTTCCGGCCTCTTAGAGGCTGGAATAAAATGCAATCTATTTTTCCGGCGGCGCAAGGTGAATTGCCCGAAGGGCAAGAGAGGGTGGCCTGGGCCATGTACGTCGGCATGCACCAAGCTGCAATTCTCCACAAAATGCCTGCATTTTGTGGACTATAGCAGCGGCGCAAATACACGCAGCAGGCTCCGGTAGAACCGTTTCCCCCAGCTCTGCCCCTGAACCTCCTCCAAAGTCACTTGGTCACATTGCGCCTGGGTGTCCAAAAAGTCCCGTTTGATGTCCGTCACCGAATGGGTGCCGCAGAGCCAGACGCCACACTCGAAATGAAGGTACAGGCTGCGGTAATCCAGGTTGATGGTACCCACCATACCCAACTTGTCGTCACAGACCAGGGTCTTGCTGTGGATAAACCCAGGCAAATATTCGTACACCTTCACCCCCGCTTTCACCAGCGGCTCGTAGTGGGCGCGAGTCAGCTCGAACACCCGTCGCTTGTCCGGAATATGCGGGGTGATGATGCGCACATCCACGCCGCGCTTTGCGGCCAGGCGCAGTGCCGTCATGGTGGCGTTATCCAAGATTAGGTACGGCGTGGTGATCCACAGCGTTTCCTGCGCCTGGGTGATCAGGTCCAGGTAGACATTTTTGGAAACATTCTCATCGTCCACCGGGCTGTCGCTGTAGGGCTGCACAAGGCCGATCGTCGGCTCTTCCGCCGGGAACGGCTGCTCCTCGCGGTAAGCATCCAGACCGGGATCGTCGGGGCGCTGGCTGGCCCACAGCTCCAGAAAGATCGTGGCAAAGCTCCACGCCGCGGGGCCCTGCAGCCGCACGCCGGTATCGCACCAATAGCCAAAGCGCTCTTTTTGGTTAATGTACTCATCCGCCAGGTTAAAACCGCCGGTAAAGGCGTTTTTTCCATCCACCACCACAATCTTGCGGTGGTCGCGGCTGTTCATCACCAAGTTCAGCAACGGCACAAACGGGTTAAACGGCACTGCCTGGATTCCTTCCACCTGCAGGGTCTTCCAGTATTGGGCGGGCAGGCCAGTGGCACAGCCCACATCGTCATAAATCATCCGCACATCCACGCCCTGAGCCGCTTTACGACGCAGCACATCATGTACGGCATCCCACATTTTGCCCTTGGAGATAATAAAGAACTCCAAAAGGATCGATTCCTGTGCTGATTCAAGCGCTTCCAACAGATCGGGAAAGACCGCTTCTCCCGAAGCGTAAAACTTGACGTTGGTGCCGGAATACACCGGGTAAGCGGCAAAATCCCGCAGGTAAGCTGCGGTGCGCCCCGCACGGGGGTTGGCCCGTTCCAGCATGGCCTGTGCCGCAGGGTCCGTGCGGCGCAGTGGGCGGATGCGGTCATAGGCCCAATCCAGCTTTTTGCGCAGGCGGAATGCCGGGCGCTTATCGCCCCACAGCAGGTAGAGCAAACCGCCCTGCACCGGCATGATCATGAAAAGAACCATCCAGCTGATCTTGAACTCCGGCGCGGTGGAATCCTGCCGGATAAGCACCGCGCACATGATAACGCTCAAGACTATCATCAGCGGGTTCAGCCAGTGCGCATAGCTGGAAAGGCTTGTGAACAAAGACCAGAACCATGCCGCCTGGATCAAAATCAGCACCCCGGTAATTACAATGCGGCTGAACAGCTTGCTGCACAGCTTTTTTATCATTCGGCCAAGCTCCTGCATGGCCCCACCTCCCTTTTATCTTTTGGTTTATCTTCTATATCATACGAGATAACACTTTAACGATACCACGCCCCATTCTTGATTTCAAGCCTTTTCCTGCCCGTTTTGGGCAGAATGAAAAAGATGTGCTATTTTCTTTATGTTTTGTTTTGCATTTCAATTTCATCGTCAAGTTGTAAATTTTGTCTGCATTTAGCACTCACATGCAAAGACTGCTAAAAATTCACGCACAGTTCACATTTTATTCATAATTATAGTGTACTGTAATACTCGTCAACAGAAAACGACACCGCTCCCAAGGGTGTCGGAGCTGCTGAGCCAATACTGATAAAAAACTTTATGGATATGTTTAAGGAGATATGACTTATGGCTATGCTGATAGACCGCCGCTACAATCCGTTCCGCGATTTTGAGAATATTGATCGTTCTTTCTTTGGCGATAACAGCCTTGCAGAGTTCAAGACGGACATTCGTGACATCGGCGATGCCTATGTGATGGAGTGCGACCTGCCCGGTTTCCGCAAAGAAGATATCGCCCTGAATCTGCACGATAAAGTGCTGACCATCAAGGCTGAGCGCCACAGCGATTTTGAGAACGCCGAGAAAAAGGGCAGCTACCTGCGCTGCGAGCGCAGCTTTGGCAGCTATACTCGCAGCTTTGATGTGACCGGCGTGGATACCACCAAAGTGCGTGCCGCTTACAACAACGGTGTGCTAGCTATCACCCTGCCCAAGTATGTAAAGCCGCAGCCCACCGCCCAGACGATTTCCATTGACTGATAAATCCAGCCATCCATTTCGCAAGATTGCCTTTTTCTTTTTGCCCTGTATATATTTCGTCTCCTTCCCATCCTCCTATCCCCGCCACTCGCCAGCAGGCTGTGGGATAAGGCCCCCGGAATGATGCGTAGCGGGGCCCGACAAAGTTGGGGCTGGCCGCAGCACTCGGTGTTCCGGGCACTTTATCTCACAGCCTGCGTCCGGGTTCCTTTCCCTACCTTACTTATTTTTTTATTATCTTCCCGCTATAAAAACGAAAACCGCCTGTACTATTGAGCATCCGCTCGCCCGGTACAGGCAGTTTTTATTTTTTAAATTGTTTTGCTGGCCACGTTACGCCGGCAGCTTGCTGTTCAGGAACTGCACCCCAACGCCAAGCAGGTTCGGCCCCAGGTGTACGGCCAGGGTGGCGTCAATTTTGCCGTGCAGCACACGGTGGGCGTTGGGCAGCGCGCGGGTCAGAGCTGCTTCCAGCGCTGCGCCCTCTTCCGGCACATTGCCATCGCACACGACCAGGTTATACTCCTCGCCGGGGTGTTTAGCTGCCAGCTCCGTTGCCAGCTCAATCAGCCGCTGCTGCACACCGCGGCGGCCGCGCACCTTGGCGGCGGTGGAGATCATGCCGTCCTTGCGGTCAAAGGTCAAAATCGGTTTGATCTGCAAAAGTCCCCCCGCCAGCGCTGTGGCGCGGCCAATGCGGCCGCCGCGCTGCAGGTACTCCAGCGTATCCAGCGAAAAATACACCACCGTGTCATCAATCAGCCGCTTGGTCAGTTCGCACAGCGGGTCAAACGCCACACCGCGCACCGCATAGCGCGCCACCTGAACCGCCAGTGCACCCAGACCGATGCTGGCGCTTTTGCTGTCGAACACTTTCACGGTCAGCTCCGGGTGTTCCTCGGCGGCAAGACGCATCAGGTTGTTGGCGCTGGAAAGGCACTCTGCGATCATCAGCACGATCACATGGGTGTAGCCCTGGCGGGCGATCGCGCTGTACACATCCTCAATATCCTGCGGGCGGGGCAGGCTGGTTTTGAAATTCTCGTTTTTCTGGCGGGCATAGATCGTTTCTACCGTAATATCAATGTTATCGCGGTAGCTCTCGGTCCCGCTTGTCACCACCAGCGGCACACAGAAAATGGGGTATTCTTTCAGATATTCCTGCGGCAGATCGCAGCAGGTATCGGTAATAATGGCGATCTTATTGGCTGCTTCCATTCTATTCTCCTCGATCAAAACACAAAGCCGGGCAGCGCAGCGCATTGACGGGCTGCGTTTACTTTTTTTGTATTAAAAGATATTATACCCCTGTTTTTTTGCCGCGTCAAACAGATATGCTGTTCAAACGGCAGCAAAGCGTGTATAATAAAAGGCATATTCCCCACCGCAAAATTGTTGCTGATAAAAGGAGTATTGTACTATGCTGAATCCCGGAATCAAAGGCAGCGCCAGCGTTGCCGTAACCGCCGCCAATACCGCTGCCGCCATGGGCAGCGGTGAGCTGAATGTGTTCGCCACCCCTGCCCTTGCCGCATTGGTTGAAAAAGCCTGCTGGCAGAGCGTTGCCCCGGAGCTGGACCCCGGCTGCGGCACCGTTGGCACCAAGCTGGAACTGGCCCACAACGCCCCCACACCCGTTGGCATGATGGTGCGCTGCGAAAGTGAACTGACCGCCGTGGACGGCCGCAAGCTGACCTTCAGCGCCGTGATGTATGACGACGCCGGCGAAGTTGGCCGCGCCACCCACGAGCGCTTTATCATCCAGAACGAAAAGTTCCAGAAGAAAGCCGACGCCAAAAAGGCCGCCGAATAATCATTCCGGCAATTCAAAGCACTCATTTCCAACAGCCCCACCCGCATTTTACGGGTGGGGCTGTTGCTTTGCGCAGGGGCTTGTCCGCAATGCTTTTTTGCCGTCGAAGTCCGCTTGTTTTTCCGCCTTTACCGGGCGTTTTGGGGCTTCTGCGCACAGCGGCAAAAAGTGCGGGTGCCCTCCGATACAATAATAACACCATGCACACAGCATGGTTGAGGGAGGGATCACCATGCAAAACACACCAGCCACATCATCCACCGCGCCGCGCATCCGGCAGGCTGTGCGCACCGCCAACGCCAAAACGGCACCGCCCGCCTTGCCCCGCGCCCCGCTTTTGCACGGGCTGAACCGCGCCGTGTTATGGCAGCTTGCCGCCTGCGGTACCGGGCTGCTTCTCAGTGCCGGGCAGGTTTACGGCGGGGCCGCGCCCTTTGGCCTTGGCCTGCTGCTGGGCTGCGGCAATACATATGCCCCCGCCGCCGCGCTGGGCTGCCTGGCCGGGCTGCTATTGTTCCAGCCGCTGGATACCGCCTTGAAGCTGGCGGGGGCCTGCATCGGGGCGCTGACCGCCCGCATTGTGGGCCGCCAGCTGGGCCAGACCGGCTTTTTGCCCGGCGCGGCCTGCGGGGTGGGCGTTCTGCTGTTGGAACAGGGGCTTGTCACCCTGGTGGGCGGCGCAAGCCCGGCGGATACGGCCAGCCTGCTGTGCTCCGCCGCGCTGGCCGTGCTGGTGGGGCTGGGCATCCACAAGCTCCACATCGGCACCCCGCGCGGGGCCTGCCTGTGGGCCGCCATGGCCGCCGCCTGTTTGCAGCGCGCTGCCCTGCCGGGGTTTGCACCGGGGCTGGCGGGGGCGGCGTTCTGCATTTTGTGCTGTGCCTGCGCGGGCAGCCTGGAGCACACCGCCGTACTGGCTCTTGTGCTTGCCATGGCCCTGACCGCTGCCGCCCCGGCGCTCTGTTTTGCCGCGCTGGCCGTGGCTGCGGGCGGGCTGGGGACAGCGGTCTTTTGCCCTGGCGAGCGCCGCAGCGGGGCCGCCGTATTTGCTGCCGGGTGTGCGCTGGGGGCGCTGGCCGCCCCCAACCTGACCGGCGTACTCACCCTCGGTCTTGCCGCCGGGGCCGGGCTACTGGGCTTTCTGCTCTGTCCGGAGCAGGCTCTGCGGGCAGTGTTTCCGCCGCCTGCCCCACCGGTCGGCACCCAAAGCCTGACCAGCGCGGCACGCAAACTTTCCGGCGTGGCAGATACCTTATCCGACATTGCCGAAACAGTGAACGCTGTATGCAGCTGCCAGATGCCGCCCCGCGGCGAAAGCTATGACTATGTGGTAGAGTTCTGCGCCCAGCACCTGTGTCAGAACTGCGCCCGCCGCAATACCTGTTGGGTTCAGGGGTATTCCACCGCCATGGATGGGCTGTACGCCCTGCGCGGCGCGCTGGAACACAACGGCCGCGTGGAGCTGGAGGACCTGCCGGGGCAGCTTTCCACCTGCGTCCACCCGGCGGACCTGTGTGCCACCGTCAGCCACGGTTACCGGCTATGGTGCAGCCGCCGCCAGACCCGCGCCCGCGCCGAATTGCTGCGCACCGCCCTGACCGAGCAGTACAGCGCCATGGCCACAGCTTTAGCCCAAATGGCCGCCCGCCTGGGCCGGGCTGGCCTGCCGGACCCCCGGCGCGAAGCCCGCACCACCCAGTTGTTTGCTTCTCTTGGGCTGGAACCACTGGAATGTACCGTCCTGACTGATTTGGCCGGGCGGGTTACCGCCGCCGTTACCCTGCCCCGGACCAGCTTTACCCCCGGCGAGTGCCGCGCCCTGGCCGAGGAAATGGGCCGCATCTGCCGCCGGGACTTTGATCCACCTGAAGTAACCAACTGCCGCACCGTGACCATGTTGCATTTTGGCGAACGCCCGCTCTACCGCGCCGTGTTCGGCCTGGCCAGCCGCCCTGCCCCGCCGGAAACCATGAGCGGGGATGCCTGCCGTCAATTCTGCGACAGTGCAGGCCGCGCCCAGATGCTGCTGTGTGACGGTATGGGCACCGGCAAGCCCGCCGCCGTGGACGGCCAGATGGCCGCCAAACTGACGGCCCAACTGCTGCAGGCCGGGTTTGCCGCCGAAAGCGCTGCCCGGCTGGTCAACGTGGCACTGGGCCTGAAAAACGCAGGGCAGGAAAGCGGTGCAACGCTGGACCTGCTGACGCTGGACCTGTACACCGGGCGGGCCGGACTGTTCAAAGCGGGGGCGGCCCCCAGCTTTTTATGCCGGGCAGGCGTTGTGCGCACGCTGGATGGTGCCAGCCTGCCCATGGGGGTGCTGCCCACTGTAACGGGCCGTTCCACCGCCTTAACGCTGGATGTGGGCGACACCGTAATGATGGTCAGCGACGGTGCTTTGTGCGATGGCTCCGCCTGGCTGTGTGACCAGCTGACCCTGAGCACCCGGCTGGGCCAAAGCCCGCAGCAGACCGCCGAAGCCGTTGCCGCTAGCGCTGTGCGCCGCAGTGGGGCGCGCCAGGATGATATCACCGTGGCCATTGTGCGGCTGGAACGGCAGAAAAGCTGACAGCAAACCTGCATCATTCCAAACAGCGCAGGAATTGTGCGGTACCCCTTGGAACGGATTTCTATTCCTGCTATGGCAAAATCACGGCGGCAGCGCCCTGCCATTGCACGCACCAACGCACCAATTTTGCGCCGTGCCTGCTCGCTCATTATTCGTTCACAAATATTTTCAAAAATATTCAAAAAAACTGTTTATTTTAGGCAAAAAGTGTGGTAAAGTAAAAACATGCCAAATGTGGAGCATACCACATCACAATAAATACATATGCCGGGTGGGGAGAGCTTATCCCGGCGCGAAAAGAGGTTTGTAAGACAATGGAATACGCCAGTAAGGACATTCGCAACATTCTTGTGGCCGGCCACGCAGGCTGCGGCAAAACGACTTTGACCGAATCCCTGCTGTATTTGAGCGGTGCAACTGAGCGCATGGGCCGTGTTGAGGACGGCACCACCGCCAGCGATTTTGACCCCGAAGAAGCACGCCGCAAAGCATCGCTGAATTCCAGCGTGATTCCCGTGGAAAGTAACGGCACCAAGTTCAACCTGATTGATGTTCCCGGCCTGTTTGATTTTGAAACCGGCGCTGCCGAGGGCATCACCGCTGCGGAAAGTGTCCTGATCTGTGTTTCTGGCCGTTCCGGCGTTACCGTCGGCGCAGAAAAGGCCTATAAACTGGCACTGAAAAACAACAAGGCCCGCATGGTGTTTGTGACCAAATCTGACCTTGAAAATTCTGACTACTTCAAGATTCTGGAACAGCTGAAAATCAAGTTCGGCCCTTCTATCTGCCCCTGTGTTGTGCCTGCCCGCCTGGACGATGGCACCGTGGCTTACATCAACCTGTTCAGCCAGAAAGCATTCAAGTACGAAAGCGGCAAACAGGTGCAGATCGACCTGCCCGATATCGGCCACCGCTTTGAGGGCCTGATCCAGGCTATGTATGAAGCCATTGCCGAAACGGACGAGACCCTGATGGAAAAGTTCTTTGAGGGCGAGCCGTTCACCACCGAAGAGATCGTTACCGGCATGGCCGCAGGCGTGCGCACCGGCCAGATCACCCCCGTGTTCTGCGGCAGTGCCGTCAACCTGCAGGCATTGGATATGCTGCTGTACAACATGAAGGAGTTGCTGCCCAGCGCCGCAACCGCCGCTGTTGTTGGCGAAAACGCTGACAGTGAGCCGGTTGAAATCACCGTGGACGACACCGCCCCCACCTGCGCTTATGTGTTCAAGACCGTTGCCGACCCGTTTGTGGGCAAGCTGAGCTTTATCAAGGTCCTGTCCGGCAAGCTGAGCGCAACCAGCAACGTCATCAATGCCCGCACCGGCCAGCCGGAGCGCCTGGGCAAAACATTGACCGTATGCGGCAAAAAACAGACTGACACCCCCGCCATTGTGGCCGGTGATATTGGCGCAGTTGCCAAACTGGCCACCGCCAAGACCGGCGATACCCTATGCGATCCTGCCCGTGTTGTCACCCTGCCCGCCCCCAGCTACCCCGTTGCCTGCTACCGCATGGCTGTCAGGGTTGCCAAAAAGGGCGATGAGGGCAAGGTTTCCGGCGCGCTGGCCCGCCTGATCGAAGAAGATCCGGCCATTTCCTTTACCGTTGACCCCGAAACCAAGCAGCAGATCATCAGCGGCCTGGGCACCCAGCATTTGGAAGTCGCCCTTGCCAAGCTGAAGAATAAGTTCGGTGTCGAGATCACGCTGGAAACCCCGCGCGTGCCCTACCGCGAGTCCATCCGCAAGAGCTGCAAGGCCCAGGGCCGCCACAAGAAGCAGACCGGCGGCCACGGCCAGTTTGGCGATGTGTGGATCCAGTTCGAGCCCATTCCGGGTGAGGACGTTGAGTTTGCCGAAAACGTGTTCGGCGGCAGCGTGCCGAAGAACTTCTTCCCCGCTGTGGAAAAGGGTGTGCGTCAGGCAGCCCAGCACGGCGTTCTGGCCGGGTACCCCATGGTTGGCCTGAAAGCCACCCTGCTGGACGGCAGCTATCACCCGGTAGACTCCAGCGAAATGGCGTTCATCATGGCCGCCAAGCTGAGCTACAAGGCCGCCATCCCCGAAGCCGGCCCCGTTCTGCTGGAGCCCATCGGCACCCTGAAAGCCCATGTACCCGCCGACAACACCGGCGATATCATGGGCGAAGTAACCAAGCGCCGCGGCCGCGTGCTGGGCATGAACCCGGACGAGGACGGCGAGCAGGTTGTGGAAGCCGAAGTGCCCATGAGTGAAATGCAGGACTTTACCACCTTCCTGCGTCAGCTGACCCAGGGCCGCGGATGGTTCACCTTTGATTTTGTCCGTTACGAAACCCTGCCCCAGATGCTGGAAGCCAAAGTCATCGAGCAGGCCAAAGCCCTTGGGAACTTTGCGGAAGAAGAAGCCTGATTATAGCAAAAAAAGAACCGGTGCAAAGGAGGGTGTCCGTAAAACAGTTTCAGTCCCGGCAGTAATGTCTGCCGGGACTGTTCTTGTATATATTGTAGCCATATGATATGATTAAACAGACCGATAAACTTGAATTTACAAACATTGAAAGGAGTTATTATCATGTTGAAATTGTTTAAAAAATCTATTTGGATTCCTTATGAAGATAGCACTGTTTATCCTACTGTTGCAAAAGCACAGCAGGCAATTATCAAATATTGTGAAGATAACGGATTTTTATATGAATTTACTGCAGATGATGAAGTTGTTATAGATGGAATTAAACATGAAATATATCGTGGATATGACTCTGGAAGTCGAGGAAACTATGGCATTAAATGTAGAGAGAAGTAACTCTACAAATCACAATTTGTTGAACTGATAAAGAGCGCACTTCTATACACCTTTCGGTGTACTGTACGGTCTGCAATTTTGCGCAGCACCAAAGCCTCCCTTGTGTAAAGGGAGGTGGCACGGCGTAAGCCGTGACGGAGGGATTGTCATGCAGCCAAAGCACAATAAGCAGTTGGTTCCTTTGGCAAAACAGCTGCGAAAAGAAATGACCAAGGAAGAACGGCACCTATGGTATGATTTTCTGCGGTCCTACCCTGTCCGTTTTTCCAGACAAAAGGTGTTGGGAAAATATATCGCTGACTTCTATTGCGCAGAAGCAAAGCTTGTCATTGAGTTGGACGGTTCTCAACACTATGAGGATAGAAACATCAAAAAAGATGCAGACCGCACCGCTTTTCTGGAGGGATATGGTCTGAGAGTCATCCGTATTCCCAACAACGATGTCGGCAGAAATTTCTGTGGAGTTTGTGAGTATATCGATGCTGCGGTAAAGCAATCCCTCAGTCAGCTTCGCTGACAGCTCCCTTTACACAAGGGAGCCCTGGGCGCTGCCGCGCCAGTGCATAACATAAAAACCGGCCTATGATCGTAACCATAGGTCGGTTTAACTGTTTTACGAACCCCGCCCAAACTGCACCGGTTCTTTTTTGCTAATTTCTCATTTCTAATTCCTAATTACCTTCAGCTCCTACTTTCTGCCTTTTACCTGCCTTCCATCCATTCGCATATTGCTTCATAATACGCCTTTGCGGCCTGTTTAGCGCCGCTGGGGGTGGCAAGGCGGGCGGCATCCTGGGGGTTGGTCAAAAAGCACTGCTCCACCAGCACCGCTGGGCAGTCGGCGTCCGCCAAAAGGCGGAAGGTCGGTTCATTGTGCGGGGTCTCGTCGCTGGATTCATACACCATGCGGTTATCGTATGTATCAAAATAAATGTACCGCACACCATCCTGCCCGCGCAGGGGCTGGCCGGTCTGGGTGATCTTCTGGGCGGTCAGGCGGGCCAGGGCCACGCTCTCGTCATGGTATTGCTGCCCCGGCGGAATGGCGTAACATTCAAAGCCGCTGGCCGTGCCGCTCGGATCGGAATTGCCATGGATAGAAAACAGCAGCACTGCACCCGCGTCATTCGCGCGCTGGGCGCGTTCCGCCGGTTCCACGCGCGGCATATCGCTGTTCTGGCTTTCTTCCTCGGTAATGGTCAGCACCGGGGCATAGCGGCCATCCTGCTCCAGCAGGTTTACCAGCTCGTTGGCCACCTGCCAGGTCATCTCGTACTCCCACAGGCCGCTACCCTCGCTGCCGGGGTCGGTGCCGCCGTGGCCGGGGTCGATTGCGATCACCGGCAGGTTCTTGTTCTGCACGGTGGTAAAAATCTTCTCTGTCAGCGTGCTGCCCTCTGCCGCAGCGCTCATCACCCCCGCGTGGGGCAAAATCACCCCCACAGTAACGGCCACCAGCGCAAACGCGAAGAGGAACATCCCTGTGCGCGCGTGCCGCTTCCAGCCGCGCCGCACCGGATGGCGGGCAGGCTGCTTTTTTCTGTAAACTGCCATCTTTTCTTCCTTACAACTCTATGGCGCCCCCGCATCCGCCTGGCGGTTTGTGTGCTGCCCTGCCGGATGCGGTTCTGCCTTATCTTTAATCTGCCCCTGCCTGTGATGCAGGGGAAATGTTCTCGTTCCTGGTTTCACTCAATAAAACGATGCAGCTCTGCGTTTTGTTACAACTTTTGTGCGGAAATTTTTTCCTATTGACTCTGGTGATTCATTCCTCGCCGACTGCCAGCTCGCTCAGGTTCTGCACGCTGCCTTCGATATAATCAGAATAGGCATAACTCTCCCCCGCGTCCGCTTCGCTGGCTTCCAGCGCGGGGGCGGGCAGGTTCAGGTCCTGCGGGTCACAGTCCAGCCCAAAGCGCACCCGCAGCAGCGGCGCCATAATCTCCGGGTCCCACACAATCGCGCCGACGCTGTTCGTCTGCACCGCGTAAGCACTGGGGATAGTAAACACCACCTGTTCTGCCTGCAGGCTCTCCGTGCTGGCGGCAAGTTGCATCAGGGTATCCATATCCAAATTGGTCTGCATATAGGGCATAATGACCGGCACCAGCTTGGCGGCATCCACCAGGGTACAGCTTTGGGCATACCGCAGCAATCCGGCAAACACGCTGCGCAGCACGCGCTGGCGATCCATATCACCATACGCATAGCTGCGGCGTTCCCGCACCAGGAACTCCACCGAGCTGCGGTCCAACAGGTACCTGCCTTTGGGCAGGTAGGAACCGCCGTTCTCTATTTCCTGCGGAATATCCACTTCTACCCCGCCGATGTATTCCACAATATCGCCCAGGCCGTTCAGGTCCATGCCAAGGTAGCCATCCACCGGCAGGCCGGTCATGGCGGTGATTTCATCGCAAAGTCCCTGCAGACCGCCTGTCTCCCTGGCTACGGCATTGATACGCCCCGTTGTGCTGCCCTGGCCGGTGGGGTCTGCGGCGTTTTCTTCCCCCTCGCCTGCTTCCGCCCGGCCGGTGCTGCACCCCACATACAGGCTGGGCGGAACCTGCAGCACCTCCAGCTTGTTCCGGTCACAGTCCCACTGCAGATACAGGATCATATCCGTCAGGCCGATCTCTTCTTCGCCGTCCTCCGCCGAACGGTCATACCCGGCCACCACCAGGCTGATGGTACCTGTATAAGGCTCCGCCGGGTCGGGCTGGCCGGTCAGCAGCTGGCCGATGGGATTTACACCCGCTGCAGCCGCCGATGTTTTATGCCTGGTATACCATCTTTCCGCCAGCCAAACGGCCGCCAGCACTGCCAACAATATCAGGACCAACGCAACTATTTTGCGATATTTTGTGCTTTCCTGTTTGTATCTTGCCACCCTGCACACCAGCCTTTCCAATCTACCATCGTTATCTGTATCATATCCTGTACTGGTATCAAAGTTGTAGCAAAAGATGACCAAAACGTACATAAATTGCAATTTTTATACACGATAAAACGTTATTTTTCTTTTTTTGTCAAAAACGCCGGGAAATTTCATTTTTTCGATTGCCAAATATTGACATCAGTGGAAATTAAAGGTATACTGTGTATACAAAAAGCGTTGGTGTCGCTTTTTCCAGGTGATGTACTACATATGAAAGAGGTTAGCCTATGAAATCTACTGGAATCGTCCGCAGTGTTGACAGCTTAGGCCGTTTTGTTCTGCCCAAGGAACTGCGAGATTCGTTTGGTATCACCACTGATACTCCCATTGAAATCTTTACCGATGGTAATACCATCCTGCTGCGCAAGTACCGCGCAGACGGCTGCTGTGACCTGTGTGGTGAAGTAACCGGGGATAGCATTCTTTTCCGCGGCAAGCGCATCTGTGCAGCCTGCCGCAAGGAGCTTGCCAAACTGTAAGCTCTGCCGCACCGTTCACCCTTATACAAACACTGCCTGTCCCAATCCCTTGGGGCAGGCAGAATTTTTGTTATTTTGCAGCGGCATCCGGTTCAGGCATTGTGCTTGCGGATGACTTCCTCACTGTTCTTGATCAGGTTCATCAGGCTGGTGGCGTGGCGCGGATAATCCCTGGCCAGGGTCTCGGTGTTCATCTCAAAAGCAGCGGGGTCGGGGCATGCGCCGTTCTCCCCTGCCATGGTGGCCGAAAGCTCACCTTCCTGCAAGAACATGGCGGCGTCGGCGTCACGCTCCCAGCGGGCGGGCGTTACGCGGAACATGCTGGCCACATTGCCCGGCGCAGCCTGGTACAGGCGGCGGAACATACGGTAGACGGCCAGCATCAGATAATTGCTGACGGAGGTAACCACCCGCTTATCCCTGCACTGATCCAACCGGTCAAACAAAATGTCCAGCGAATTTTCAATCAGTTTTTTATACATGGTGGGCAGCACGCTGCCGCGGTAAATGCTGCCGGAGGTTGCGCCGCCGGCATCGGGCAGTTCTTCCACCTTGATGGTCTGGCCGCTGCGCTCTGCGCTGCGCCCCAAAAGGTAGTCACAGGAAACATTATAGTAATCCGCAATCTGCACCACAAATTCAAGGCCGCATTCCCGGATGCCTTTCTCATAATGGGAAAGCTGCGCCTGGCTGATGCCAAGCTCCTGCGCCGCCTGTTTTTGGGTAATGCCCCGCTCTTTGCGCAGCAGGGTAATGATGCGGTTAAATTCCATTGCCATCTTGTTGCCATCCTTCACACTTTACCAGAACGCAGCGCGCAAAGACCGCACAGGGTTTGCACTGCATCGCCAGGGTGCAGGAACCGAACGTTTCGCCGGTTCCTGCAACACCTTAGGGGCCGGCACGCCCCCGCCGTTCTGTTTTCCGCCTTGCGGGTTTGCACCGCTGCCTGCCGCCTTACACCCTGCCGGGCTTGCGGCAGATAAAGACCCCAAAATGCGCAGAAATCCCCAAAGCACACCGGAATGTAGCTTAAGGGTTCGCTGCGCCGCGTTGGGCCGGGTAGGCATCCTATTGGCAGGAACCGCGCTTTTGTGCGCCGCTTTTGGCTGCGGCACAAATGCGGGCTCTACTGCATTCTACATGGTGTAAATTATATCTGCCAAAAAACGATTTGTAAACATCAAATTCGCCAATTTTTTGTCAATTTTTTCGGTATTTCCTTCAAAGCGGGCCAAACAAACTAGATATTGACATTTCGCGTGTTTTCCTGTACAAATATTGTGTGTCTTTTTTTACCCGTTCTTATTTTGTAACCATTTTGTAATCTTTTTTTGCAACACATATCCGTCAGGAGGTTTTGTTTTTGAAATATTATAAACTGCATCTGATCCGCCACGGCCTGACCCAGGGCAACCTGGATGGCCGCTATATCGGCAGCGGCACAGACCTGCCCCTGTGCGCGGAGGGCCGCGCCCAGCTGGAGGAGCTGAAAGCCAAGTTCCAGTATCCGGATGTTCCGCTTGTGTTCTGCTCCCCCATGCTGCGCGCCCAGCAAACAGCGGAAGTGCTGTTCCCCAACGCCAAGCTCACGATTTTGCAGGATCTGCGGGAGATGAACTTTGGCAAGTTTGAAAACCGCCCCATCACTGAACTGGTCAAGGACCCGGAATTTGCCCAGTGGATGGACCCCACCAGCCGCACCAACCCTGATGGTGCCGAGGACCGCAAAGCCTTCTACGACCGCACCAACGTGATGCTGATGAAGCTGTTTGAATACCAGCTGCGCACCCATACCGAGGAAGCTGCCTGCATCACCCACGGCGGCGTGATCATGAACATGATGGCCAACCACGTTCTGCCGCAGCACAAGCCGGAGGAATGGATGACCGACCCCGGCTGTGGCTACAGCCTGCGCCTGGACGCCGAAATGTGGATGCGCGACCACATTGCCGAAGCCTTTGACATTGTGCCCTACGGCTACCTGGACGGTGCGGAAGAGTAATCCCGTCAACACCGCCAATATCAACCAAATGCCGCCCCTGTTTTGGCAGGGACGGCATTTTATTTTTGGGTTTTCTGTTGTGGGTTGCCCAAGCGGGTGGTTCTGTACGCGATGACCATGTGATTGAAACTTGCGATAA
>OLNF01001739.1_pt1 | contig 18207 bp, 16 predicted proteins | sample 1673061 | NCBI WGS metagenome assembly OLNF01 (sample SAMEA3136751, study PRJEB25190) | human gut metagenome | reverse complement strand
GAAAGTGCTGCCGTGGATCCAGGGCACCATATAATCTACATCCTTAGGAGCTCGGATCAACCAAATCTCGTTGCTTTTCTTGTTGACGACCTTTTCGGGGAGAGGACAGTTTCCTTCAATTGGCTTGTAGCCAACAGGCGGCTGAACCTTTGCTGACATGAGGATAATGTGGAAATGATGTGTATGAACAAGGACGAGAAAACGAAAAGATCCGAATAGTGAACTGCTGCTTATCACGGAAAGGACAAGCAGTCGTGACAATACACCCACTACTCTCATCACGAGAAACACCCACTACCCGTCACGACGATTCTCCAAGAAGCTGTAACAACGCACTCCAGCTCATGGATTCCTGCTTCTTCTTCTCCAAGTCCTTCACCTGGAACACACCTCGCTTGCAGTCCTCCAGCTCGTTCTCCCCGATAAAGACAGCCACTCGTTCCTTCAAATCGCGAACAACCTTGCTGACGCCATTATTTGTCCAAACCTGACGACAGACCACTCCTTCCTCACGCAGACGCGTCGCCAGTCGAGCGGCTTCCTTCACCGGTTCCATGGTTACTCCACCCAGAATGACAATCTACGGTCGATTTCTCCTTCCAGAGCGACAGCAACACCGAATCGCCGCGTATTTGGCTCCATCGACGATAGGAGCATACATCGCTCCATTCCCACGGAAAAACCAATACAGGGAATATCACGGTTCACGCCCAGCGACCGCGCCAGCGACGAGTAGCTGCCGCCTCCCTATGTTACGAGACAATTGTTTCTCCTACGGCGACAGCACCTGTCGAACTGCCGAATTCAAACACGATGTTGTCGTAGTAGTCCAGACCGCGAACCAAGTGGTCGTCCACTTGGAAGGGAATATCGAACTCTGTGAGTAGCTCTTGCAGACGAGCGAATCGCTGCGTTTGATTCGATGAAAGAGGCTACTTGACATGATGCATCATCGAGTGTCTTCAAGATAGATGGCGCCTCATGGAGAATCTCCTGGTCTTGCTTCTCCTTGCTATCCAAAATGCGGAGAATGCTACCGCGAGCGAGTCGTTTCTGACTGTCTGTGGAGAGGGCGTCCTTGTAGCGGTCCAGATACTCCTACTAGTTGTTACAGTATATCACATGAACCTGAAGCAACTGACGATACTGCTTCATGCTGGCTGCGCTGCCGAGGGAGTTGATGTGAAGTGAAAGTGACTCTGTGATGCAAAGGAGAGACAGAAGACGGTGGCAGAGTTGAATGACAAGGAAATCATGGATCTCAGACTTGCTTTGAATAATCTCTACGCCGAATTGGTGCGGATTGATCTGACTGGGATTCGTTGATCTCTTCGACAACATCTGTGCTGACAGCTTCGGACTCATCGACTGTTGATTTTGACAGTTCCTGTTTGCTCATGTTTATGCTTGTTCCCTGTATAAAGGAAATTCCTCCTCGAAATAAAACTTTCTACTATATTAACATAGAAGCAGTGCAGGAGGAAGTGCAAAATTGTGAAATAAATATCACACACCTGAAAACTATTTACTTTTCAAATAATCTACATTATTATATAGGTATGTGAAATGCAACAAAATAAAGGAAAAGGGAATGGAAACGTGAAAAAAGAAGCAAATCCAAAGGAAAAAAAGAAGTTCAAAGAATTTCTTCATAAGTTTTTCAAAATCTTTATTATTATATTTGGGGCCGCAATTGCGATTAACATCCTTGTGATTGGTGTGTTGTTTTTGATCCACAAAAACAAGCTGGCGGATGAACGGGGGTATCTGAATCCACAGGGGCAGATGGTTGATGTCGGCGGACATTCTGTGCATGTGATCGTAGATGGCGATGAAAACGCAGATAAAACACTGGTTTTTATCCATAGCAATGGTATCACGGATGATTCGGTTGCCTTAGAACCGTTGTTTGGCAAGCTACAGGAGTATCGTCTAGTGTATGTTGACCGGAGTGGATTTGGTTACAGTGATACGACAAAGACGGATAAAGATATTGAGAGTATTGTCACAGAGCTTCGGACGGCATTGGAGAAAGTGAATGTCAAAGGACCATATGTACTTGTGCCAAATGGCATTGCGGGACTGGAAGCAACCTATTGGGCAGATAAATATCCAGATGAGGTGGAATCAATCATTGGAATCAATATTTCAGTGGCGGATGATTTTGACGGTGTGACCGAAGAGCAGTACTGCGGATTCTTCAATTATTTGATGGTTAAATTTGCTGCGATTGGCGGACAACGGTATGTTAAGAGCGTTTACCCGGATAATTTTGGTGCGGTATATACAGAAAAACAGATGATCGTGCGTAAGGCATTGATCTCAAAGAATTTCTATACCTCCGATATGTATGAGGAGGATCTGCAGGCGGTACACAATGCTGCTGTTGTGAAGGAACTGGGTTGGCCGGAGCAGACGCCGATGCTTGTGATTCTTGCTAATCCACTGATGGCACCGTATATCGAGGACGATTCGTCTGTACGGGAAGAGTATGAGGACGCTTTAAAGGAAGTCTATGGAACTGCAACGGATGCGAGTGCGGGTGATGCAGACGGCGTAGACTATGTCGGAGAATACAACGCGGACAAGAAAGCATATTACAGTCAGTATAAGAATGTCCAGATAGAGGAGATGTCTGGCCCGTCGAGATTATACACTTATGATCCGGACGGAGTAGCAAAATTAATCAAAGCATACCTGGACGATTAGGCGGATTTTGACACATTTATTCCAAATTATAGTAATAATGCACAAAATTGTGAAGAAAAAGTGAAAAAGTACTTGCATACTTGGTAAATATGTCCTATAATTATCTTAGTCATGACGGAGTATGTTATGATATTTCACAATTAACTAAGGAACCGACAGTCTTAGACTGGAATAATAACAGGTTCAAACAAGTCTTATTTGACCGATATGTCGTAGGCTTCGTTTAAATTGCACATAGATAATACGAATTTTAGAAGGATTTATCTGTGGAATGTTCGGAGGAAGATATGGTATGGAGGTTAAAATGACAAAAACACATTAAAGGAGGGTTTTTTTGTGAAGAAATTTAAAAAAGCAATGGCATTGTCATTGGCACTTGCAATGGGACTTTCTCTTGTAGCTTGTGGCGACAAGGAGAAAGAGACAACAACAGAGGCTACAACAACAGAGGCTACAACAACAGAGGCAGCCGCAACAGATGACGCTACAGCAGATGACGCATCAGCATCAAACGCAGAGGTGGCTCTTCCAATGCCTGCAGAAGACAGCGATCCAATCTATGTATACTCATGGAATACAGAGCTTGGTGACAGACTTCAGTATGTAAAGGATAAGTATCCTCAGTATGCTGACCTCATTCAGTATGAGAACCTTGGTCTTGGCGGAACATCTGATGAGTACAAGAGTGCTATTGAGAACGCTATCGCTAATGGCGGAGACAAGGTACCTTCAATCGTAGCATGTGATGATGATGTAGCTCTGTACTTCCTGAACTCAGAATCTATCGTTCCTGTTGAGGATCTTGGCATCACAGCTGATATGTACAGCAACGCTTACCAGTATACAGTTGACTACGCTACAATCGATGGCAAGCTCAAGGGTATGTGCTGGCAGGCAACACCTGGATGTTTCATCTACAGAACAGATATCGCTGAGGAAGTTCTTGGAACATCAGATCCAGCTAAGGTTCAGGAGCATGTAAAGGATTGGGATACATTCCTTGATACAGCTGAGACAATGAAGCAGGCTGGTTACAAGATGCTTTCAGGTCCTTCAGATGCTAAGAAGCCTATCATCGATCAGAGAACATCTGCATGGGTAGAGAACGACACAGTTAACATCGACCCAGTTATCACAGAGTATCTTGAGTTCGCTAAGAAGCTTTATGATGGTGAGTATACAAACAACAATGCTCAGTGGTCAGATGGCTGGAACACAGACTTTACAGCTGATGTATTTGGCTACTTCGGATGTACATGGTTCACTTACTGGTCAATCAATGATGAGGAAGGTTCTGATACATACGGAAAGAGAAATATGTGCCAGGGTCCTGTAACATATCACTGGGGCGGTACATACCTTGGTGTAACAGATCAGTGTCCTAACAAGGAACTTGCTGCACTTGTTCTTTACACACTTTGCTGTGATACAGACACAATGTACAAGCTCTCAGATGAGACTCTTGACTTCGTAAACAACAAGGCTGCAGTTGCTAAGCTTATCGCTGATGGTAAGGGTGAGTCTCCAGTTCTTGGTGGCGCTAATCCACTTCAGACATGGGCTGACAATGCAGAGAAGATCAACCTTCAGTACGCTACAGAGTACGATTCAACATTCAATGGTTATCTTGACAATGCTTCAGAGGCATACAACTCAGGCGAGCTTAAGACTGTTGATGACGCTGTAGAGGCAATCAAGCAGTCTATCAGAGATGGTTACCAGAACCTTACAGTAGAGTAATTTACTGGAACCTATATTTGATATGAATTTATGGTTATGCACCGGGTACGCCCGGTGCATAATTTAAAAAAAACATACCGCTGTTAGGCATTTTACAGATAATACTCCAATCAGTATTACCTGTAAAATGTCTAACGGGGGACGCGAAAAAATATGTTTAAAAATTATGAAAAGGTTGGGGAAGTGAAATCATGAAGAAAAAGAAAGTTGAATATGGTAAGTATGGATACTTCTTCATACTTCCATTCTTCTTAGTATTTTTTGTATTCCAGCTGTATCCGTTGATTTATACTTTTTACCTCAGTTTTGTAGAATATTACCAGATTAAACTTGGAAAGTTCCAGGGTCCAAACTTTAACGGACTTAAGAACTATGTAATGGTACTTGCAACTACAAAGGGTTCTGGAAAGAATCTTGAGGTTGTATCATGGTTCGATACCATGACAGTTAAGACCATTGGCAACACATTGAAGATTTGGGTTTTGAACTTCATTCCACAGATCCTCTTAGCCTTGCTTTTGGCTTCTTGGTTTACAGATACAGTCGTAAAATTAAAGGGACAGGGCGCATTCAAGATCATGATGTTCATGCCGAACATCATTACAGCATCTTCCATCGCCGTATTGTTCTACAGTTTGTTTAATGCAAACGGACCTATCGCTATGATGCTTAGAAATGCACACATCATCGGACAGAAGTATGACTTCATGGAGAGCCCTGGTGGTACAATCGGACTGATTGCATTCATGCAGTTCTGGATGTGGTATGGTAACTCTATGATCGTCCTGATTGCAGGTATCTTAGGTATCAGTCCATCACTCTACGAAGCTGCCATGGTAGATGGTGCAAACAGCAAGCAGCAGTTCTTCAAGATTACATTGCCACTGTTGAAGCCGATTATCCAGTACAATCTGGTAACATCCGCTATCGGTGGTTTGCAGATGTATGATATTCCATCTCTGTTCAACGTTGACCAGTCCTTCAATGGTAAGCCAAACTATGCATCAGAGACAATTACAATGTGGATCAAGTCACTTGGATTCACATCTAAGGATTATGGTAAAGCAGCCGCTTCATCTATTATCCTGTTCCTTGTAACAATGGTAATCAGTATCGTCTTCTTCGCTGTAACAAAAGACAGACAGCCGAAGCAGAAGCATGCTGTAATTCGATAAGGGGGTGTACGAATAATGGCTAAAAACGCAGAAGTTGAAGCAAGCTACTCAGGACGTATTCGTGCAACGAAGATATTTAGAACAATTATTTGTGTCATATTGTGTATCATCAGTGTGTTCCCGTTCTATTTGATGATCGTGAACTCAACACTGGATTCAAACACAATCAAGACTGGTGTACATTTGCTTCCGGGTTCTTTCGCACAGTTTGGTAAGAACTTTTCAGGATTGATGGCAAAGGCACAGGGCGTTGGTACTTCACTTTGGGGCGCTATGCTTCACAGTGCAATTATCTCTGTACCGGCTACAATCCTTACAGTATATTGTTCTACATTGACAGCTTATGGTCTTACAGTATATAACTTTAAGCTGAAGAATGCGGCTCATACATTTATTATGGCTATCATGATGATTCCTGCACAGGTTTCTATCATCGGTTTCATGCAGTTCATGATGAAGGTTCATCTGTATGATTCTTACTGGCCATTGATTCTTCCTGCAGCAGCATCACCTGCTACATATTATTTCATGAAGCAGTATATGGCTACAGGCCTTTCGCTTGAAATTATCGAGGCAGCCAGAATTGATGGTTCTGGAGAGTTCTCTACATTCAATAAGATTGCATTACCTTTGATGAAGCCGGCTATGGCTACACAGGCGATCTTCGCTTTCATTACATCATGGAACAACTTGTATACACCTTCTATGATGTTGACAGATACAGCAAAGAAGACATTGCCTATGTTCATCATGGCTCTTCGTTCAGAGCAGTTCAGACAGGATTATGGTGTTATCTACCTTGGCCTGTTCTTGACAGTATTGCCTATCTTCATTGTATACTTCGCATTATCAAAGTACATCATTGCTGGTGTAGCTCTTGGCGGTGTAAAGGAGTAATTTCAAGGATTTTAAAAGGATCGCGTAAGCGGTCCTTTTTTTATGCCTGATAAATGATTGCTTTCTGTGTATTTACTGTGAAAAGAGTTGACGATAGACAAAAAGAAAAGTAAAATAGAACATGCATATAAAGAAAGGGTTGGAGGACCAAAATGATTAAAGGTAAGAAGTATTTAAAGAAACAGGTGGTTGCTTCTGTGCTTGCATTGAGCATGGCTGCAGCATCGCTGACAGGTTGTAGTAACGGACTGAGCAGTTCGAAGAAGGAATCGTCCAATGTTGGCACGATGACACAGGAAGAGGCATCTACAACAAAGGTCATGGTGATTGGCGATTATGATATATATATGGATGAACTTCTGGTGTATGCGATTCAGGCAATGGTTACGAACAATGGAACACTGGCATCAGTAAAGGCAAATCCGGATACATACAAGGAACAGACGTTGTCTTTGATTCGTACGACCAAGATTTTGTACGATGTTACACAGCATAATGATGTGACGCTGGATGATAGTGATATGGAGACAACCAATAATACAATCAATAATTTCCTGAAGTCTATGCCGGATGGATTGTTGGAAAAGTATGGTATTTCTGAAGATGTAGTACGTAAAGTTTTTACAGAACAGACGTATGTATCGAAGTTTGAGAATGATATTAAGAACGACATGGGTAAGACGATACAGGATGACGTAGAAGAAAAAGTGAAAGATTATAATTTTATGGTTTTTGATTATATCTTGTTTCCGACTGTAGAGACGACTGAGGATGACACTCCGGCAACGAATACAGATGGAAGCTATAAGTATGTGGATGATGCAGCAAAGCAAAAGGCAAAGGAAAACGCAGAGGCTCTGTTAAAGGAACTGGAAGCAGGCGGTGATGCAGAAACCCTTGCAACAAAATATGGAGTTTCGAATTATTATTTTGAGAGAACTGGTTATGTAGGAAGCTTTACAGATAGTATTAATAAAGCGGTGGAGAATATGAAGGCTGGTGATTGCTCTGGCGTGCTGGAAGAGAAGTTGGGCTATGCAGTCATTCATATGAAGTCGGATCATGATGAAGAATTGTTGAAGAATTATGCATATGCGGTTGCCAGTGATACGGTTGATGATCAGTTTGATAAGCTGGAAGAACAGTGGCTCAGTACAATCGAAGTTGACACGGAGAAGGATATGGAAGGCACTGTGTGGGCAGATTATGATTTGTCTGGGTTGGCACAGTCCCTGGCTGATGGCGGATTGTTAAATGGAGCTTCTTCCACATCCAGTGCCGGATCGAACTAAATATGATTTATTAGTCAAAGATACAAATACGGAACAGTTTGCGACAGACTGTTTCGTATTTTTTTGTAAAAAAATAAAGGGAAAATGAGAAAAGTGTGGAATATATTATATAGGTGAGTTTTGACATGAACGAAAGGAAAAAAGATTGACAATTCGAGAAGAATTAGAAAAAAGAGAACATCAAATCTATCGTACATGTGCCTGCTTTGCGGATCGGACAAAAGGACGAGTAAGGCAGGAAGAAAAATGCGATTTGCGTACAGAATTTCAGAGAGACCGGGATCGGATTTTGCATTCCAAATCATTCCGTCGGATGAAACATAAGACGCAGGTTTTTTTGTCTCCGGGCGGAGATCATTACCGAACCAGACTGACACATACGCTGGAAGTTGCGCAGATTGGACGGACGATTGCCAGATCTCTGTTTTTGAATGAGGATCTGGTTGAGGCGATTGCTTTGGGACATGATCTTGGACATACGCCGTTTGGTCATGTTGGAGAACGGGCACTCTCTAAGTATACATCCAAGCCATTCTGTCACAATGAGCAAAGTATTCGGGTGGTGGAGCATCTGGAGAAAAATGGCGCGGGATTGAATCTGACATGGGAAGTACGGGATGGCATTTTGAATCATCGGAGTGCATGCGAACCGGCGACTTTGGAAGGAAAGATTGTCCGTTTGTCAGACAAAATAGCATATGTCAATCATGATATTGATGATGGAATACGTGCGGGGATATTGACAGAGGAGATGTTGCCGGTTGAGTGTACAAACCTTTTGGGGCATAGTACACGTGATCGTATCAATACATTGATTCATACGGTTGTTACAGCGAGCCATGATGTGGAAGATGTGGTTTTGCCGAAGGAATATCAGCAGGCGTTTCAGGAACTGCGCAGATTTATGTTTCAGGATCTGTATACCAATCCTGTTGCAAAAAGCGAGGAAGTGAAGGCAGAGCGCCTGATAGGTATGCTGTATGAAGAGTTTATGGAGCATGAAGACTGGTTGCCGGCAGAATATCAGAGATTTATTGAACAGGGAGAACCGAAGGAAACAGTGATCTGTGATTATATAGCAGGAATGACGGATAATTATGCGATTGATATGGCAAAGAAGATATTTATTCCGAAGTCGTGGAGCAAGGAATAACCATAGAGTCGCTCAAAATCCGTTGATAAGAATAGAGGAAGACAGTTGTATTATTCAGAAGATATAATTGAAGAGGTTCGGAGCCGCAATGATATTGTGGATGTGATCGGTGGATATGTGACCTTGAAACGCCGGGGAAATTCCTATATGGCGTGCTGCCCATTTCACCATGAGAAAACACCCTCCTTCCATGTAAACCGGGATAAGCAGATGTATCATTGCTTTGGTTGCGGCGTTGGAGGAAATGTGATCACGTTTGTGATGGAATATGAGAACTTCTCGTTTCCAGAAGCACTCAAGATGCTGGCGGAGCGTGCGGGTGTTGCTTTGCCAGAACAGAATTATTCCAGGGAACAGCGGCAAAGAGAAAATTATAAGATGGTTCTGAAGGAGATGAACCGGACAGCAGCGATTTATTTTAATTATTTACTGACTGCGACCTCGGCCGGTAAGCACGCACTGGAATACTATCATGACCGGGGATTCTCGGACGAGACGATTCAGCGGTTTGGGCTAGGATACGCGAATATTTATGAAAATGATTTGTACCAGTATTTGAAGAAACAGGGGTATACGGATGCACAGATGAAGGATTCCGGATTGGTGCGGATTGATGAACGCCGTGGCGGGCAGGATATGTTCTGGAACCGCGCGATGGTGCCGATAATGGATATCAATGGAAAAGTTGTCGGCTTTGGAGGACGTGTACTGGGGGATGGAACACCAAAGTATATTAACACCAAGGAAACGGCAGTTTTTGATAAGAGTCATACATTGTTTGCAATGAATATTGCCCGCAGATCCAAACGGCGGGGAATCATTTTATGCGAGGGATATATGGACGTCATCGCTATGCATCAGGCGGGCTTTGATAATGCGGCGGCATCTCTTGGTACGGCACTTACAATGGGACATGCAACAATTGTAAAACGATATACCGATGAGGTATATCTGGCGTACGATAGCGATGGCGCGGGTCGCAAGGCGACGATGAAGGCGATTGGCATTATGCGGGAAGTTGGAATATCAACCAGAATTATTGATCTGAAGCCGTATAAGGATCCAGATGAGTTCATACATAATCTTGGAAAAGAAGCATTTGAAGGACGGATTGCTGATGCGGTGACGGGAATTGTATTTGAGATTGACGGCATTGCACAGGGGTATAACCTGAGAGATCCGGAAGAGAAAATCCGTTTTACAAAAGAGGCGGCAAAACGATTATCTGCATTAGATGAACCGGTCGTCCGGCATAGTTATATTGAGGCGGTCGCTGAGAAGTACAAGATAGATGCAGCAGATTTGAAAGCAATGGTGACAAGGTATGGAACGATTGGATTGCAGACGCAGACAACCAATATGGATGACACGGCGCGTCCAGTGATTGCGACGCCGCCACCGGAAGGAAATCGGAATCCAAGGGATGAAGCGGCTGATCGGGAGACGCAACCACAACGGTTGCTGCTCACATGGATGGTTGGAAAGCCAGAGCTGTTTGGACAACTTGAAGGAATTCTGACGGAGGAGGACTTTATTGATGAGGATTACCATACGGTAGCCAAACGGTTGTTTGACCAGTACCGCGATAGCGGAACAGTGAATCCGGCGGCAATCGTAAATCTGTTTGAAGATATAGAAAAACAACGTCTGGTTGCAAAGATTTTGCAGACAGAGCTGGATGTGGAGATCACTGAGGATGAAAAAGAGCGGGTGATCAATGATTTAGTGAGAAAAGTCAAGATGGCGCGGATTGATTATGAACTTGCGCATATTGCTGACAATCCGGAGAAACTGCCGGAGGTAATTGCTGAAAAGGCAAGACTCACGAAATTGCATATTTCGTTAAAGAATGGATAGAATATAATCACAATGGAAGGATGGAACCTAAAATGGCAAAGAAAGTAACAGATAAGGACACAAAGCAGACAACAAAGGCGACAAACGAGAATATCATGAATTCAGACCAGATGAAAGAGCATCTGGACAATCTTGTCGATATGGCGAAGAAAAATGATAACACATTGATTGACACAGAAATCGTCAACTATTTTGTTGGAAAGCCGGATATTGAGCTTAATACAGATATGATGACAAAAATCTTCGATTATCTCGATGAACACCATGTCGCTGTTTTGTCAGAGACAGAGGAGGACGATGAGATCTTAGATGACATGATTCTGGAGGACGCAGAGGACGCAGATATTGACATTGAGAAGATTGATCTCTCTGTACCAGACGGTGTCAGCATCGAAGACCCGGTTCGTATGTATCTGAAGGAGATTGGTAAGGTGCCATTGCTGACGGCGGAGGAAGAGATTGAACTGGCAAAGCGGATGGAGGCCGGTGATGAAAAGGCAAAGCAGAAGCTGGCAGAGGCGAACCTCAGACTGGTTGTCAGCATTGCAAAACGTTATGTTGGTCGTGGTATGCTGTTTCTGGATCTGATTCAGGAAGGTAACCTTGGTTTGATCAAAGCTGTTGAGAAGTTTGATTATGAAAAAGGATATAAGTTCAGTACCTATGCAACATGGTGGATCCGCCAGGCAATCACAAGAGCAATTGCCGATCAGGCAAGAACAATCCGTATTCCAGTGCATATGGTAGAAACGATCAATAAATTGATCCGTGTATCCAGACAGCTTCTTCAGGAGCTTGGAAGAGAACCATTGCCGGAGGAGATCGCAGAGCGTATGGGAATCTCTGTAGAGCGTGTACGGGAGATCTTAAAGATCTCACAGGAGCCTGTATCTCTGGAGACGCCAATTGGTGAAGAGGAAGATAGTCATTTAGGCGATTTTATTCAGGATCAGAATGTACCAGTGCCGGCAGAGGCGGCAGCGAGCAACTTACTGCGTGATCAGTTAAATGAGGTGCTTGATACACTGACAGAACGAGAACAGAAGGTATTGCGTTTGCGGTTTGGTATGGATGATGGACGTGCAAGAACGTTGGAGGAAGTTGGTAAGGAATTCCAGGTTACAAGAGAGCGTATCCGTCAGATTGAGGCAAAGGCACTTCGTAGATTAAGACATCCTAGCAAGAGCAGAAAATTGAAGGATTACCTGGATGCCAATGACTAATATGCAGAATCGGGACAAGAAAATACCATTGTCAAACCGTATGCAGTCGATTCTTGCGATGCTTCAGCAGGAAAAGCTGTCCCACGGGAAGATTCCGTGTGTGGCGGATATTGGCTGCGATCATGCGTTTGTATCAATGGCATGTGTAAGAGATGGCTTGGCAGAGCGTGTTATAGCGATGGACGTGCGGAAAGGACCACTCTCCATTGCGCAGACACATATTCAGGAATATGGATTTGCAAAAAGTGTAGAAACGAGATTATCCAATGGGTTTGAAGCTATGGAACCGGGCGAAGCAACATGGGCGGTGCTTGCCGGAATGGGCGGAGAACTCATGAAAACTATTCTGCAAAATGGAAAAGCGCATCTGGATGCGGGGATTGGGCTGATTTTACAGCCTCAGTCAGAGCTGCAGGTGGTCAGATCGTATCTGCAGGAAGAGCGGTACATAATTATAGATGAAGATTTTTTGCAGGAAGATGGAAAGTTTTACACAATAATCAAAGCAATAAAAAACACGGGAACGAAGAAACTGCCACAGATGGATAATGTGGAATTGAAGTATGGTCCGGTGTTGCTTCGGAAGGAAAATCCGGTTTTTCAGGAATATTTGATGGAAGAACAGCATAAAATGCAGGAATTGCAGAATCGTTTATCTCTGCAGGATACAGTATCTTCGAAACGAAGACGGAAAGAGTTGGAAGAGGAGCTTTTGTTGCTTGCGCGCGCGATGACGTGGAATCATGGGTGAGATGAGAGGTGATAGAATGCGGTGTGATGAGATTATCCGGTTGTTGGAGAAGAAAGCACCCATCGAGTATGCGATGGATTGGGATCATGTAGGATTGCTGGTAGGCAGGCGGGACAAAGAAGTTCATAAGCTGATGCTGGTTGTCGATGTTACAGAAGAGATTGTGGATGCTGCGGTCGCGCAGAACGTAGATATGATTGTATCCCATCATCCGATGATTTTTGGCAAAGTAGATCGCGTGAATGATGAGACTGTGCTGGGACGGAAGATTTTGAAGCTGATTGAACATGGGATTGCCTGCTATGCGATGCATACGAATTTCGATACGATCGGCGGTATGGCGAAGGAAGCAGCAGCGATGCTTGGACTTCAGAACATGGAAGTGCTGGAAGAAACGAAAGATGGCGAAGGAATTGGAGAGGTTGGATATCTTCCGGCAGCGACGACTGTAACAGCGCTTGTAGTTTTAATCAAAGAGAAATTTGATTTAAAAAATGTGATATTGTATGGAAATCCAAATGACACAGTGGAAAAAATTGCGATCTGCCCTGGTTCTGGCAAGAGTGTGATCAATGAGGCAGTGCAGAAAAAAGCAGATTGTCTGATTACAGGAGATATCGGACATCATGAAGGGCTGGATGCAAATGAGATGGGGCTTACGATTCTGGATGCGTCCCATTATGGCTTGGAACATATATTTATGCATATCATGTATGAATATCTAAAAGGATATTGTATGGATGTTGAAATTGGAATTGCGGACGTTGGGGTACCGTTTTCGATTTTATAGATGTGCGTGAAAGGAGTGGGTGTTATGGAAAAAATCAAGGTTACGATGGATGGGCGAGTGTATGAGGTGGATAAATTTTCTGCAATCACGGAATTTGTACACGCGCATATGCAGGAGAATAAGCAGAAGTATGTGCTTGCATTTTGCAACCGGAAGCTTTGCGAGCTTGGAAAGCTGTTAGACCGAGATGTGGAATTGAAGCTTGTAGAGAAGACTTCTGTAATTGGTATGGATACATATAAGCGAAGCTTGACATTCCTTATGGTGAAAGCATTTTCGGATGTTATGGGAAGCGGTTACAGCGTTAAGGTAATGTATTCGCTTGGCAAGGGGTATTATTGCAGATTGCTGAAGAATTTTCGCGAGGGTGACCGTATGGTATCGGAGGAAGTTCCGGTGACAAAAGATATCTTATTCCGCGTGAAAAATCGTATGAATGAATTGGTTCGTAAGGATATTGCGATCATCAAGGAGTCAGTTTCCACAGAGGAAGCAGTACAGCGGTTTGCAAAACAGGGACGCTTTGATAAGGAACGTTTATTCCGATACAGACGTGTGTCTAAGGCAAACCTGTACAGTATTGAAGATTATGAGGATTATTTTTATGGATATATGGTACCGTCAACCGGTTATATAACCTGTTATGATCTTGTTCCGTATGATACGGGATTTATGCTGATGGCACCAACACGGGAAGAACCGGAAATCATACCGGAGTTTGAACCACGGGAGAAACTATTCTCTGTATTGAAGACGTCGGATGAGTGGAGCCAGACGCTGGATGTCAGCAATGTTGGACAGCTGAATGAGTGTATTACAAAGGGAGATATCCGGGAACTGATGCTTGTCCATGAGGCATTGCAGGAAAAACAGATTGCACAGATCGCTGATATGATCCGCGCAGGGGAAAAGAAGATTGTTTTAATCGCAGGACCGAGTTCTTCCGGAAAAACGACATTTTCTCATCGATTAAGTGTACAGCTTCGTGCACATGGTCTGCGTCCGTATCCCCTTGCGCTTGATAATTATTTTGTGGATCGGGAGCATACACCGAAGGATGAGAATGGTAATTACGATTTTGAATGCATTGAGGCGATGGATCTTGATCTGTTCCATTCGGATATGAAGAAACTGCTTGCTGGAGAAGAAATTCCAATTCCAACGTTTAATTTCAAACAGGGAAGAAAGGAATATAAAGGCAAAAAACTAAAACTGAATGCAGGAGATGTGTTGGTTGCAGAAGGCATCCATGCACTAAATCCGCTGATGACAGAAGGACTTTCTGATGATAGCAAATTCAAGATTTACATCAGTGCGCTGACGCAGATCAACATTGATGACCATAACCGGATACCTACGACAGATGGAAGATTGATTCGACGAATTGTCCGGGATGCGCGTACACGCGGAAATGATGCGCGCGAGACGATTGCGATGTGGCCATCAGTGCGACGCGGCGAAGAAAAATATATCTTCCCTTATCAGGAGGAAGCAGATGTGATGTTTAACTCTGCACTGATCTACGAGCTGAGTGTGATCAAACAGTATGCGGAGCCACTTTTGTTCTCGGTACCAAAGGATTGCGATGAATATTATGAGGCAAAACGTCTGTTGAAGTTTTTAGATTATTTCCTTGGAATGGAAGTGACGAATATTCCGATGAATTCGATTTTACGGGAATTTGTTGGTGGTGGTTGTTTCGACGTTTAAGCAGAAAGAAATTAAAAGCGTAAGCCAGACGATAAGCCGGGTTATGTCGAGAGTGATTATCTATCTAGGCCTTACGTTACCGTAAGGCTCAAGCAACCTACCTGAAAACACAGCGGGCAACTGTATGGTTTTCTGTTTGGTCTTGCTCCGGATGGGGTTTACAGAGCCTGCCCTGTTACCAGAACAGCGGTGAGCTCTTACCTCGCCTTTCCACCCTTACCTCGTGTCCGAAGACAGAGGCGGTTTATTTCTGTTGCACTGGCCTGGGAGTCACCTCCACCGGACGTTATCCGGCATCCTGCCCTATGGAGCCCGGACTTTCCTCACCTGCCGATGTGGCAGCCGCAATCACTTATCTGACTTACGCAGTGATTAGAGTACCATAACTTGAATATAGATTCAAGCAAAAATAAAATATTAGGAGGATGAAACGATGGAATTATTAGAAGGATTAAAGACAAGAAGAAGTGTGAGACGGTATACGGACGAGCTGATCAGTCATGAACTGTTTGAAGAGATCATTGACACTGCAAAAATGGCTCCGACATGGAAGAATACACAGACGCTTCGCTACATATTGATTCAGAATGAAGAAATTATAAAGAAAATCTGTGACGATTGTCTGCTTGGATTTGAGCACAACGCAAAGACACTGTCCAAGTGTAAAAATCTGGTTGTGTTGACCCAGGTGAATGGCAGATGCGGGTATGAGAAGGATGGAAGCTTCTCCACAAGCAAGGGTACTGGCTGGGAGATGTTTGATGCAGGTATTGCGGCAATGACATTTAGCCTGGCTGCTTATGATAAGGGTGTTGGAAGTTGCATCATGGGCGTATTTGACGATGCGAAGGTTGCAGAGGCAATCGGATTGGAAGAGGGTAAGACGGTTGCAGCCCTGATCCCAATCGGATTTCCGAAATTTACACCGGATGCCACACCGAGAAAAGAGACAGCAGATTTGATCAGTTATATAGATTAGTAGTAATGTGAGTTTTAGATATGATATTAAAGATAGCAGTATGCGATGACAATGATAAGGATATAGAGATCATAAACCGGGAACTCCTGCTGCTGGAAGAAAAAGCAAGGGAAAAGGGATGTACCTATCAGATACAGGCATTTAAAAGCGGAAATGATATCCTGAAGAGCTTTGCGCTTGTGCAGGACATGCATATTTTGTTTCTGGATATTGATATGCCAGGAATCGATGGAATGGAGATTGCGAAAAGGCTGGAGCAGACAGAACGCCGTGTGAAAGTAATCTTTGTGACAAACCATGCAGATATGGTATTTACCGCGATTCATTACAGACCGTTCCGGTTTATCCGGAAGGAGCGCCTTCACATAGAGTTGGAGGAGGCGCTGCTTTGCGCGATTGAAGAGATTCGGGAAGAATCTTTGTATGGAGAGATATTCATAGAAAAAGACGAGGCGGAAATCCGGATCAGTGATATTACATATCTGGAAAGTCAGCGGCATTATGTGATCGTACATTTCCGAAGGAAAGATGACCAGGTGATTCGTGCAAAAATCTCGGATTTTTCAGAACGGCTGGAACGTTATGGCTTTGTTCGCACACATGTCGGGTATATCGTGAATATCCGGGACATCTATTCAATCAATACAAAACGGGTGTTGCTGGATGACCGGACACCAATCCCGGTCAGTCGGAAATATACAGAGCATGTAAGAGAAATGCATGCAAAGTATGTCAGGAGGATGTACCATGCAATTTCTTAAAAGACTGGTTGTCGCGTTGGCGTGCGCTTTGACACTTGGATTGGCGTGCCTGCTGGCACTTCTGATCCAGAATCCGGAGACAGAAGAGCATGAGCATACGTGGATTATCATTTTCTTAGTAGTACTGCTGTTGGCGGGGATCTTGATTGCAAGCTGTCTGTATGCGATTTTCAAATCCCAGCATTATACGGAAGAAAACGAAATTCTGAACAAACAGCTCGACCATGAAGGGACGATGTACTCAAGAACGAGTGAGCTTTATGAGCGAACGAGACGGCTGAACCATGATTTGAAATCTTATCTTCTGATCATTTTAGGCTATCTTGAAAATGCAGAATATGAACAGGCACGCTTGCATCTGGTAGAGATTTTGGATCGGCAGTTAAAGATGAATCTGATTCATTATGAATCGAGTGGAGAAATCAATGCCGTGTTGAACGACAAGTTGAGTTATGCGGAACAGCATGCAATCACGCTTGATATGCATATCAGCGGAGAAGTGCCACGGGAGGATAGCATGAATGTTGCAATTCTGTTATCCAATTTGCTGGACAATGCGATGGAAGCTGCGGAGAAGGCGGAATTGCGCAAGGTGCAGCTTGAGATGTATGAAGAAAAGGGCATGTATTATATCGACATTATCAATACGGTAAATGCATCAGTGTTACATCATAATCCAAAACTGCAATCCACGAAGAAAGATAAACAACAGCACGGAATTGGATTGAAGAGCGTTCGACATATTGTAAAGCAGCTTGAAGGCAGCCTGCAGATGTTTGAAGAGGATGATGCATTTCATTCCTGTGTCTCATTTCCGATGCAAAAGGGTTGAAATATAAAATAAAAGCTTGTATATTAAAATGAGTTTTGCAAAAGACGGAATGAAATATAGAAGAAAGTAGACAAAAGCAATGATAGAAAAAGGAAGAACAGATCAGATTATAGAGCAGCTGATCGATAGCGTTGAGAATGGACAAAATGTTCCATTTGCGCCAGGTAAGGTATCGGTTAATAAAGAAGAGACAATACGATTGTTGCGGGAATTAGAAAATATCGTACAGGGCGAGCTGAAAATTTACCGGGAAGTCAATGATTCCCAGACAAAGAGCAAGGAGGCAGAGTGATATGGAAAAACAGAACAATAGGAAAAAAGGCACTTTCGGCCGCCTG
>OLNF01001738.1_pt1 | contig 18212 bp, 8 predicted proteins | sample 1673061 | NCBI WGS metagenome assembly OLNF01 (sample SAMEA3136751, study PRJEB25190) | human gut metagenome | reverse complement strand
TGCCATACCTTGTCCGTGACGATCTGGTTGTCCGGATTCTGCATAACATAGCCGATCCGGGATGACTGCGTCCGGAGGTCGGAATCTTTCAGCGGTTTTCCCTCAAAAAAGATCTCGCCTTCTTTTTTTCCATGTGGTGCCAGTACAGTTTTCAGATGTTTGAGTAACGTGGTCTTGCCGCTTCCGCTTCTGCCGCAGACCGTTACGTACTGGCCCCTTTCGATTTTCAGGTTGATATGTGAAAGAGCTGGTTTTTTCTTCTCTGTAGGATAGTAAAAACTCAGATCTTTGATCTCAAAATGTGCCATATGATATCCTCCGTAATATTCACAGCTGTGGGAATGGCCAGAAAGATCCCGTAGGCCACAGCGCCCAGAACTGTGTAGATCCCCGTATTTATGGAAAACTCCGGTGTATACGAGGCACTGCTGCCACCCATGACGCAGCAGAAAATAACTGTTGCCAGAAGAACGGACATCAGGATCAGAAGTCCCTTATCCCGGCCTTCAAAGCGGTAAACTGAAAATGTTGTGCGTTTTCCGGTTCCGTATCCCCGGCTGCGCATGCTGTCTGCCATGACGATCCCGCCTTCCAGGGCCCAGGAAGTCATTGCTGACACGATGGTCATGCCGTGAGATATTTTTTCCCGGTTATCCCCTGTATCTGCAGCCATTCCGATTCCCCTACGTGCGCCGCTGATCTGACTGATCCGTTTCTCATAATTGGGGATCAGACGCAGGATCATGGTCAGGATCAGGGTGACGGACGGGGCGATCCTGCCGAACAGATACAGGAATTTGTCGCTGGTCATCACCTGGCTGTAGGATGCAAACCACAGAAGGATCGTCACCACCATGGCAGCCAGTGCCATGCCGTAGCACAGCGCTTCCACGGTGTACGGGCGGCCGCCCATCCAGGTAAAGAGCACCCGGTTTCCGTACGTGTTGAACAGCGGATTGATCAGTGACAGCGCCACAAACATGGGAACCATCCCTGCCAGAAAGCGGATTCCGCGCCTGCCTTTTACGGTGAGGTAATAAGATGCCGCCATCACCGCGGAAAGAAGGAGAAATGCCGGATGTATCAGCATCATCCCCAGAATAAACGCCCCTGCGTAAAATAAAAAACTGATCACCGGGTGAAAGGAGGAAAAGGTATCTCTTTTTTCGTTCATATACTATTTTTCACTCTTATCTTTCTTTTTTCCGGAATCTGCTTTTGCTTTGCGGGAACCTGCCAGCTGTACGCCACCCAGGATCACTGCAAGGAGCAGTGCCGCACCTGCACCGGCTGCCCATGGCCATACCGGCTGTTTTTTGTCGGTTTCTTTCAGAAGATCATCTGCGGAACCCATAAACCCTACGATTCCATAGGAGGAAAATTCTGCCGCTTCAAAGGAAATGATATTTCCGGAGACCTTGCCGTTCAGAAATTCAACTTTTCCCTTGTCTGTGATGTGGACGATCATGCAGCTTTCGTAATCGCCAAGGTCAACCATGGGAAGCTCCACTTTCAGGACGTCCTTTGGTTCCCAGGCATCTCCGTTTAAGGTGTCCACAAAATGGATCTCATTCAGGGAAAATACCTCTGCCTGATCGCCAAGGGCTTTCTTTATGGTTTCCATCTGTTTGTCGGTTACAAGTTCCGGGTTTACCTTTAACTGTACATACCATGGGAATGCGGAATCTTTTTCGGAAGATACCTGTGCTCCGGTTGCCTGGTCAAAATGATTTCGGGTTCCCAGATTTTTCAGCAGTTCCTCATATGGTTTGTATACAGAATCTTCCTGTACTGCCGCTTTTTCTCCTGCGGAAAGTTTCTCATACTGTTTATAGACTTTCAGGATGTTGTTTACTTCCCTGTCTGAGAAATCTTTTATCCTGGAGATGTAGGTACTTCCGTCTTTCCTGAAGAATGCCTTTATTTTCTTCAGAACGCTGTCCGATGCTTTGGTTTTTTCTGCTTTTACAGTAGTCTTTGCGGATGCTGTTCCGGTTTTGGAAGAGTTCTTTGCGTTCTTGCTGTTTTTGGAGGAAGCAGATTTTTTGGCATCGGTCTTCGCAGAAGATTTCCCGGATTTTGCTGATTTCGAATTTCCGGTGGACATGGATTTCGTGGAACCACCTGCGGATTTTCCGGATTTCTTTTCTGCGGAAGGTGTTGTGGTCGGGGTCGGTGCCGGAGTTTTGGCTGCCTTCGGGGTTGGAGTCGTTTTTGATGCCGGTTTCTGTGTTGCTTTTGGAGTCGGGGTCGGTGTTGAGATCAAATGCGTGGATCCACCCGGAGTTTTGCCTGAGCCAGGTGTCGGAGTCGGCTTACCTGCCTGATATTTCAGTTTATTCAGCTCTTTTTCCGCCGCTTCCAGTGTGGAGAAATTTTTCACCTTTTTCTGCTGTGCGGTGGAAAGAGAATAATAGGCTACTTTTGCTGCACGGATGGCTTCTTCTTTGTCCAGTGTTACCGTCCCAATAGCTGCGATCAGCTTTTCCACTTTCTCGATCTCCAGGCTTTCAATGGATGCCATGGCTTTCGTAAGTTTCTCTTTTCTTGCTTTGGAGATCAGGGTTTTCTGCGCCGTATTCAGGGAATTATAGGCCGCATAGGTTGTTTTAACGGTTTCCATGTTGTCCAGCGTAACTGTTTCCGGAAGGTTGTCAATGGCTTTGATAACTTCATTTGCCTTTTCATGGTCAGACTGTACCGGAACATCGGTCATGTCGTAGAGGGAATTTTCCCCGTTTTTGAAACGGCTGTAAGCGGTCAGCGCATAATATCCCTGCTCGGTTGCCATCTGGTCATAGCCCAGATTGCTCACGTGCTTGAATCCGCCGGTGCTGATAGCGTAGTTCAGAAGTCCCTGCAGGGCAGACTTGCCATTTTTTACAAAGCGCTTGTCTGTATTTGCATCAATCCCCATTGCGGAGAGTGCTACCACAACCTGCGCACAGCTTTCTGAAGTGCTGGTTCCCCATGTTCCAAAACCGCCATCTGCTTCCTGTTTGTTGGAAAGTACAGTAAGGCCTCTGTCTACCGCTGCTTTTACAGCGGAATTTGTTTTGTAATATGGTGCAAGTGCCTGGATCGCCATTGCTGTCACATCGGTGTCTGCGGCTCCGTAGATGGACCAGCCGCCGCCTTTTACTTCTTCTTCCAGAATATGGTTGATGAGCATTTCCCGGCTGTTCTGTGTCTTTCCTTCTTCTGCCTTCGGAATCGCATAATTCTTACTGTCAAAAGCGATCAGCGCCCAGATCGCACCGTTTACGCCCTGCCATACGGTCTGTTTGAAATCAGACAGGGGCTGAAGGAGGTTGTAGCCGCCTACGTCTGTGACATCCTCACCGATAGCTGTCAGCGCCAGTATTACACGGGAATATTCCGTGTATTTTTTTTCGTGGAGAATGCCTTTTTTGCTTTTTACGGTGTTTACAATGCCGGATTTGTATCGGCTGTACACCGAGGAATCTACGGCCTGGCCGCTTCGTGCAAGGCCAAGGATCTCCCATTCGCCCCCTGTGGAGCCGATGGTCGGGGTGCTGGCTGCTGCCATTTTTGCCAGGTATTCTCCGGTTGTTTTGTATGCTTTCTCAAAGCTGGCTGTTGATGACGCTGATCCTTCCAGGGCTTCCCCTGCGGAAAAATCTTCTTCGCTTCCGGCATTTTTCGTGGCTTTGGCCTGGTTCTTCTGTTTCAGAGTTACGGCATAGACATCTCCGTAACCTTCTGCATCTTTTGCTGTAAAAAGCAGAGTTTCCTGGGCGGTTGTCAGATGGAAGAGGTAGTCACTGCTGCCCAGTTTTTCCCAGTCTTCTGCCCTGGCATCTTTTTCGTAATATGTGAGTTCATCTCCGTCCGGATCTTCGAAGATCTGAGAAAGGTCTGCTTTCCAGTAGCCTTCAGTTTCGAAGGTGTCGGTTTCCGGGATGGTGGATCTTCGGATGGGAAGGTGGTTGGCAGCGGTCACCGTTGTATCAGAATCCGGGACGGATGTGTCTGCGGTGGCATCTGGATTGGTCGTATCTGCATCGGTATCTGAATCTGTGACATCACCATCTGCATCGGATGTGTCTTTATCATCCGAGCCAGTCGCATCGCCGTCGGTATCCGCATTGGCCGCGTCAGAATCTGCATCCGATGTATCCTCATCGGCATCTGCAGAATCAGATGCATCAGCATCTGGATTGGATGTATCCTCGCCGGCGTTCTCATCCGCATCTTTCGCATCTTCATCATTCTCTGAATCTGCCGTATCCGGGTCCGTACCGTTTGTATTTCCATCCTGCGCATCCGAACCTGCAGTCGGATCTCCATCTGCATCACCGGCATTCTCATCCTCGCCGTTTTCGTCCAGCACCTGAACACAGACTGCTTTACTTTCCGTCTGGTCTGCATCCGGGTCCTCTGTATTGCGGATCTTTACTTTATAATAAAAAGTTCCTGTTTTTTCTGTGGACGGTGTGTATTCCTCACCGTCCTCCACCTGTTTTTTCTCTTTTTCTCCGGTTTCTTCCTGTGTCCGGTCTTTTTCAGGATCTGCCTTTTTCAGGATTTCCTCAAAATGTTCATTATCCACACTCCGGAACCATGTATATCCGGTTTTTCCACTGCACTCCACAGAAACCTTCAGCGGTTCTGCTTTTTCCCCAAGTTTATACACAACCGGCTCTTCCGGAAGATCTTCCAGGATCACAGGGGTTCCGGATGTCTCCTGTTCCCCGCTCTCCTCAGAGCCAAAACCATCTGCAGCCTCATCGGTCTGCTCTGCTTCTTCTACGTCTGATCCTTTTTCCTGAGCCTCCGTCTGCTCTGTCTGTTCAGACATTTTCTCTGTTCCTGCTGCTGACACATACGCCCCGGCCTGGGACTGTACGGTCAGTGCCGCTGCGATCATCAATGCCAAAACTTTTTTATTAACCATTCCAAACATCTCCTACATCTGCGCCAAGTCCATTGCAGGTATAGCACCATACAATTGTGTCTCCGTCTTCCAGCATATATTTTGAGCATCCGTAATTCGGGAACCACCCGTTTACCTTATACATCCAGCCGGATTCGTTTCCGCAGTCAAATTCATAAAGATTGTTGATACCTTCGATATAATAACTGTCATACATCGGTGTCCAGGAATATTCCAGCTGGATACCTGTGTACTCGCAGACTCTTTTCAGTACATCAAACACGGTTTCTCCCTCTGTAAACTCCACAGTGCTGGTGTCCAGGATCACACCGTTTGACGGTACATATGCTTCTTTTCCTGCGGTAAGATTGTCCATGTTATTCAGGATCGTGTCGCACAGGATCGTAATGTTGCAGGTCTTTGAGTCACTGGTGTCGTCTTCGGCATTATCACCATCTGTATTATCATCATTGCCACTGGCATCGTTATTATTGCTGGTATCCCCTGCACTGCCATCTTCCGTACTGCCGTCTTCCGCATCAAAATCTCCATCCTGATCCGCATCCTGGTCTCCGCTCTGATACTCATCGTTTCCGTCTGTACTCTGATCCGCACTGCCTTCTCCACCGGAAGTTGTTACTGTCGCATTATCTTCCGCTGCCGGGGTCACGGTTGCAGCTGCCTTTGCAGTGCTGCTGCCTTTCTTCCTGCTGCTGTCTTCTGTTTTCGGAATCTTTGAAGAGGATGACAGACTTTTTTCCAGAGCTGCTTTCTTCTCCGCGGCTCTGTCATCCAGTACCTTCTGAAGCTCATCCGTTGTAAAGCAGAGTGCATCTTTATCTTTGCATCCGGTCAGTTTCCCGATCATATATTCATTCAGGGATGTGGCCGCGATCTTTCCCGTGGATACCGTCCATTTATCGTTTTCATCGCCGGTGATCTGAACACTTTCCCCTGCTTTTACCGTATAAGAAGATCCGTCTGCCGCAGAAAGATCGATCTCATCCTTAAATACATCCAGGGAAGCACTTCCTGTCTGCTGGCTGATGGCGAACACTCCGCTGCCCGTTGTGAAACTGTTTTTTCCAAATGTAAAAAGAATCTTTTCATTGCCCGATGCCAGGTCTGTAAAAAGTTCTCCCTGATCAAGACTAACCTGTACATCGCCTTTTTTTACAGATACTGCTTCCAGCTCTGTGTTGGCATTCAGTGAGAGGATATTCTCTTCTCCCGCCGAAAGATCTGCCGTTGTTCCGTTCTTGGTTTCCAGGATATCCCCATCCCGCAGCGATACATTTTTTTCCAGTCCATACCCGACTCCGCTTCGCTGGATATTGGCCACACCCTTTACATTCTGGCTGACAAGTACGCTGTCTTCATCTTTGCCGAACCAGCCTTTCAGGTTGCCGACTGCCATGATCCCGCATCCCGCAATGATCAGGATCAGAACTACCATGATCACATTAAACAGCGTCTTTTTCCTCTTTGTTTCCATTCTTTTCCTCCTTTTTTATGCGCAAAAAAGGTAACGGAAAAAAGCCCCTTTAAAAAGGGGTTACCGTTACCTGATAGATGTCCATATGCGCAAACTGTTTCTACCTTCTTCATGAAGAAAAACTGCCTCTGACTATACAGAACCGCACCTATATGTACAGGAATTTCGCCTGTTCGCACTTTTTTTCTTCGTATGCAAGTTTTCTATGAGAAGTATATGCTATTTCGATAGTTGTGTCAAATATATTGCAGTTTTTTTGCTGTAAAAAAGTCAAAACCATTGTTTATTAACTGTAATTATGTTATTATAAGTGAACAAGTTAATATTATTTTCAACAGATTCAAGTTCTGTTCTGTATTTTATTGCTCTTTGATAATCTACTGCCAGTTAAAAGGGAATGAGGTTTGAATCCTCAGCAGTCGTGCTACTGTATTTGCTTAGATTTTTCAATACCATTGTACAGCTCATGTATGAGAAGGGAAAAATTGTGATTGCATAAGCCAGGATACCTGCTTGGATCTTGCTGCCGCTATTACACGTCATAATACAGGTAGTAAGATATCATCGTTTCATTAAAGGAACTATATCTTTACGATACTGTTTCTTTATTTTTTTGCCTTATTATTATAATAAAGGAGAGTTTTATGTCACGAACTTTTAATGCTGATGTTTGCACAGCCATTACCAAGAGCAATTCTCACAGATTTTATTCTGCAAACCTCTACATTCCTGACCAGGTGGAATGTATTGCCTCTGAAGTTTTTCAGAAGAAACGTGAACTTTCTACCGTCCGTTTTCCAGCTTCGCTTAAAAATATCGGGCCAGAGCTTTTCAGGGATGTTCTGCTCTTTCATCTGTGGATCTTCCACAGCAGGTAGAGGATATCGGTCCCGGTGTTTTTTCCCAGTGCTCTTCCCTAGAAAAAGTTTCTCTTTCCAGAGCGATCTCTTCTGTCCCGAAGGCTGCATTCCGGGGGAATTACCGCATGAAAAATGTTTCGTTTTCCACGGATTCCAGGATTTCCACAATCCGCTCGGAAGCATTTTTTCAATGTTCATCTCTGACGTCTCTCGTCCTTCCTGAGAATCTTTCAGAGATTGATTCCCGCGCTTTTTACAAGTGCAAAAACCTGGAGAATGTTTTTTTCCCAAAGGAACTCGACCGTATCGGCAGGGAATCCTTCAGTGCCTGTGCGATCAGAGAGCTGCTGCTTCCGGATTCCATAACTTATATTGATGACTGTGCTTTTTTCAAATGCAAAAATCTCACCCACGTAGTTCTTCCGAAAAACCTGCGCTACATTGGCAAGTGGGTCTTCCACGGATGTCCGAAACTGAAATATCTGGAAATCCGTCATGATCCGGATTTTATCGGTCCGTGGATCATCAACCGGTCCTGTACGATCCGCTGTTATAAAGGCTCCAAAGTGGATGCTTACTGCCAGGAAAACGGGTTCCAGGTGGAATATCTGTAAAATACACAACTTCTGCCCGCATACATATACAAAAAACCGGCAGATCTCCGTTGACTGAATGTCTGGAGATCTGCCGGATTTTTTTGTCTGATTCTGTATCATTTTATAAGCCGTCCGGCTTATTATTTCGTGATCATTTACAGATTATTTTACTGTAACTTTGCAGGTTACTTTCCTGGTTCCACTCTTAACTGTGATAACTGCGGTTCCTTTTTTCTTTGCTGTGATCACGCCTTTGCTGTTGACAGTGGCTACATTCTTGTTGGAAGAAGTGTAGGTAACTTTCTCACCGGATGTAAACGGGCTGACTACAGGTTTCAGAGTTGTGGTCTTGCCTTTTGTAAGAGTGAGTGCGGATTTTACTCCTGTGATCTTAACGGTCTTTACGGTAGCTTTCTGAACAGTTACAGTGATGTAGCCTTTCTTTCCGCTCTTCAGTGTTACTGTGATCTTTGCTGTTCCTGCTTTGGAACCAGCTGTGATCACACCTTTGCTGTTCACTGCTGCCACGCTCTTATTGCTGGATGTCCAGGATTTTACGGAATCACCGTTTGCCAGTCCTGTCACTCTGACTTTGGATGTAGACTGTTTTACTTTGAGAGTAAATTTGGTTGTGTTCAGTTTCAGGGTTGGTGTCAGTTTCTTGCCGTAGTTTCTTGTCTTACCTTTGTATCCGCACTTGGAGCATACCTGTGTCTGTTTTGCAGGAGCGAATACGGTTGCTTTTGTGGTTGTTTTCCATACATAGGTATGTTTTGTGCATTTTAATTTTGCGATCGTTGCAGTCTTTTTATATCCGCATACAGTACAGGTGTATGTCTTAACGCCTGTTGCTTTATAAGTTGCTTTCTTTGTTACAGTGCCTTTGTCAAAGGTGTGTGCCGCATAACCGTCCATCTCTTTCTTGTCTGTAATCATGCAGCCTGCAGATGTGCACACATGCCAGTGAGCAGTTTTATCATTGGACCACTTGCTGCTCCAGTTATGCTCATGCTCGTCTGGATAATTATCTGTGTAATGGAATACGATCTCATCACCGTTGTCCAGATACTGCTGGATAACACTGAGATCCGGATGTTTTCCATTCAGAGTGTACATCCATCCACTGTTTTTACCATTTGTGAATTCGGCAAGTTCGTTGCTGTCTTCATCTTTTGTAATTCCCTGTACGTAATTGCCGGCTGTATTTCTGAATGTCATTCCGTTGTCGCTGAGCGCTTTTTTCAGTACATCCAGTACAGTTGCATTTGCATCAACTTCATAAGTGGTCTTCGGAATCCATGTCTCCAGATTTCCGGCTGCCAGTGTATGACGCACTCCGTCTTCATCACTGTTATGCTCTTCGTCGCCTAACAGAGTAAAGCTTACTTTGATGGTTGAAAGTGTATTTTTCTTTACAACAACTTCCACTTCTGCTTTTACAGACTGATAGGAAACCGTAAGTGTCTTTCTGCCTCGTGTACTGCTGTCAAAGCCGGTTACTGTAACATCCTTCTCTGTTACATTGCTGGTAGTTCCGTCACTCCAGGATACTTTGAATTCCATTCCTGTAAGATCCAGCTTATCGCCAACATAATAGATTGTTTTATAGTCACCGGATACAGTCAGTCTGTATGCAACTTTCTGCTCTGAGATCGTCGGATATCCATCTTTCTGCTCCCAGTTACCCATGCTGGAATCAGATCTGTTCAGTTCATCTGTTACTGTGTTGTCTTTAAACTGGGCATCTGTCATTGCTTTTGCCAGTTTATCCGCATCTTTACCAAGAGGATCATCAGAACGGTTCATATCTGTCTTGGTAATGCTCTTCCAGCGGTTATCCGGATCTGTTTCTTCCTTGATCTTATCCAGACTGTCTTTGGAAGTGTTCATGTAATATGTGGTCTTATCTTCTGTCCAGCCATGTTCTACTGCATCAGTATCTACATAGAGGACTCTTCCGATACCATTTTTTGCGCCACAGGAATCCAGATAATAGTTATTCTCCACAACATTGTTTATGTTGAGGGATTTCATATAACCGATAATTCCGCCGACACCTGTTTCGGTTCCTTTTACGGTTCCGTAGAAACAGTTATTTCTGATGTACGCCAGATTCCATGCCTGAGCCTGTCCATACTCGCCGCCGAAAATACCTCCGACCGCATCAGTACCTGTAATGGTTCCTGTTACATAACAATTCTCAATAGTTGCTCCAGGTGTATTCGGTGCAGAAGAAGCTGTATAACCGCTTCCTGCAATACCACCTGTATTTACACCTGTTGCCGTAACAGTTCCGTGAAAACTGGAGTTACGGATCTCATACGGTCCCATAGACTGGCCTTTGGAGCCAATCAGTCCGCCGACTGCTTTGGCACCATATACATCTGCATAACTTGTACAGTTGATTACAGTTCCGTTGAACTCACCTGCCAGGGAGCCTACGTTATTGATACCAGACGGTGCATTTGCTTCTGCATCCCAGCCAATCTTTACATTTTTCTCTACGGTACATCCGGAAATATTGACAACGTTGGCGCCGGAAGCATATCCTCCCAGGAAACCACAGTCGCGGATAACCGTACCGGATTTAATGGTTACATTTACAATATTTACGGTATCCGGGCATCCTGATGCATAGCTTCCGCCATCATCTCCGGTACCATAATTTCCATCCGGGCCATAGTCAACTACATAATAAGCAACCAGGCCGTCACCTTTGATGTATTCACCCTAAATGTTCAGGTTCCGGATCGTTGCGCTTCTTACATAAGCAAACAGAGGCTGTCCGCCTTTTGCTACAGTAGCTGTTTTGCCGTTTCCATCAAAAGTACCGCTGAATGGAAGGATATTCTTTCCGTTTTCGGAATCTTCACGTCCGCTCATTCTCGGGTTTACTTTGTCCTCCGGAAGGTATCCGATGGACTCCCAGTCAGCCGGAAGTGTGATGTCCGCTGTCATCTGGAAGACAACACCCTTCATGTTTGTTCCTGCTTTTACCAGGTCACGAAGTGTTTCCAGATCTTTCAGGGATTTGATCTGATATGGTTCTTCTGCCGTTCCTTTTCCTTCGAATGCACTGACTGCTACTGTAACAGTTACCACATCGGTTGCTGCCTGGGAAAGGATCTTGCCATCTGCATTCTTCTTTACGATTTCTGCATAGTAGTAGAAGTTTCCTGCTTTCTTTGTATCCTGTACATACGTTGCCTCTGTTCCATCCTCGGATACAGTTGTATTCTCGCTGACCAGAGTACCGTTTGCTTTTTCTTTGCTGCTGGTCTTGACCCAGCTGATCTCATAGGTTTCTCCGTTTTCCGGTTTTTTCAGAGTTACTTTTACCGGGTTTTCAGAAGCACTGCCATCAACCGCATACTGAGTATCTACCGGCTGTGTGGTAATCAAAGAATTATCTTCTTCTACTCCGTAGCAGTACTGTACGGATTTGAACTTTGCATCTTTCACATAGGAGATCTTTGCCCAGTCTGTTCTGCTTCCTCTGAAATATGCATTCGCTTTTCCAACTGTAAGGAAATTGCCAAATGTACTATATGAAAATTTCTGGAGTTCTGCCGGGAAAATAACCGTTCTCAGTGAACTGCAGTTTCCAAACACATAGTTGTCAATATAAGTTAATCCCTCGGGGAATTCAAGCTTTTCAAGAGAAGTACATCCATAAAATGCATACTCTTCAACTGTCGTAGTTCCCTTTTTCATAACAACTTCTGTCAGAGACTGGTCATTTCTGAAAGCGCTGTATGGAACACTGGTAATATTTCCGGTTAATTCTGCTTTCTTCAGATAAATACAGCTTCTGAATGCGGAACTTCCAAGTTCTGTCACAGAATCCGGAATTACGATCTCTGTAAGACCGTTGCATCCTTCAAACGCATATGATCCGATCTTCTGAAGTGTTGACGGGAAATGAACTGCCGTAATACCGGCACAGTCTGCAAATGCGCTGTCCTCGATCTCTGTTACACCTTCAGGGATGGTGATCTCGCCTTTTACAGCAGGAGGACAATATACCAGCTGTCCGGTTGTAGTATAAACAATACCGTCTACGGTCTTATAGTTTCCACTTGCAAATCCGAAGTTTACTGCTTCCATTGCAGTACATCCGCTGAATGCTTCTGCACTGAAATTTTTCACGGTTCCCTGGAATGTTACAGATGTAATTCCTGCGCAGTTATTAAATGCGGTATCAGAAAGACTCTCTGTTTCTTTCGGAATCACGATATCTCCGGATTTTGTTCTTGCACAGAGCTTAAGCTCTTTTCCATCTTTGGAGTATACGATGTTATCAATACTCTTGATATTCTGGTTGTTTTCGTCAACGGTAAGTGTTGTCAGAGATCCGCATCCCTCAAACATGGAACCGGTAATATCCGGCACTGCAGCACCGATGTTTACTGTAGTAAGTGCTGTACAGTTTTCGAAAATATAATTTCCGATCTCACTTCCGTTCAGTGTTACTGTTGTAAGTTTTTTACAGTCTGTAAATACAGAGTTACCAATCTTCTGCACAGATGCAGGGATTGTGATCTCTTTCAGTTTTGTACAACCAATAAATACATTGTTTCCTATTGTCTGCACAGACTCAGGAATCGTAATCTCTGTCAGTCTCGTACAGCCTCTGAATACAGAAGCCTTAAATGTTGTAAGCGTATCCGGAAGGCTTACAGATGTGATATTTACACCATTCTGGAAAGAACCTGTATAAACACTTGTTACACCAGATTTTATTACAACATTTTTAATTTCATTGATGTAAAGCTTTTTCCACGGACAGCTGGTCATCTCTCCGGTTCCTTCGATAGTAAGAATACCATCTTTGTCCAGAGTCCATGTAAGGTCTTTACCGCAGGTACCATATGCAATTGTATCTTTTACCGTTACAACGCATACCGGTGCCATCAATGGACAGTTGTTTTCTTTCGTCGGGTAATTCCAGTTCTCATCCGGCTGCTGGCTGTAATCCGGGATCTGATCCAGCACAGAACCGTTTGCAGTTACATAATAGGTTCCTGGTTCACTAAAGGACAGTTTCACAGTTCCGTCTTCACCGGTGGTTTTGCCTTCCAGTGCAGCGAATGCGCCGTCTTTCCAGGTTCCGATCTGAATACCGGAAAGAGCTTTTGTTCCTGCTGTCATGGCTCCATTAAGAGTCAGGGTGAATTCTTCACCGGCTTTAACTGTCTTCTCGACAGCATCAAAGCTTGCATATTTATCGGAATAATTTACATCATCCTGATTTATGGATGCAACCAGATAATCATTGGCTTTGACTGTGGATACTTTTGTATCTCCTACATTACTCTGAAGCGCTGCACCATTGAGATAATACAGAGTATTGGTAGTATCAATACCCCAGAGTTTCTTTACAGTCAGTCCCCACTGACCGTTCTCGGTCACATAACCATCTGCCTGAGCATATGCCTCATGAGCTGCTACAAGTGCCTCATCATAAGTCAGGACACCATCACTGTTCAGGTCCTTAACTGTGACCTTCTGGTGTGCCATCGGCTGATTGTCTTTTGTTTTTGCAAGAACGCCTTTGTTACTGATCGTTACATAAACGTCTGCCGGTGCAGCTGCTGTTCCGGTTGTTTCCTCTCCTGCGTTGAAAGCATCCTGCTCTCCTGCGGAAAAATCATCTGCAAGATCGAGATCCTGTGTCTCTTCGGAATTTTCCTCTGCGATCTCTTCTGCACCTGCGCCGCTGTCCTCTGCCATATCCAGTTCCTGGGAGTCTTCTTCCTCCACAGCTTTCTGTTCTGCAGATCCTTCTGCGGGTTCTTCTTCCACGTACTCATCTTCCGTGGGTTCTTCTGCCTGAGGCTCTTCCACCTCTGCATCTGTGACTTCTGCTGATTCTGCGTTTTCCTGTACTTCAGCTGGTGCTGCTTCCGCCGTAAAATCCAGATCAGATGCCAGGGCACTGGATGGCAGCGTGAAGATCATAAGACAGGTAAGCAGAATGCTGAGAAATCTCTTTGCATTGCTTTTCTTTCTCTCCATGTTTCTCTCCTTTTTCATTACTTTTTGATGCAAAAAAATTCTGTGTATCGTATGTAAATGTAAGGTCCGCCCGCCATTCCAGCTCCGCTTTGTGTCTGCAAAATGCAGCTGCCATCCCTGTACGGCTGTTTTCAGACATAAAAAAGGTAACAGAAATATCCTCCCATATGATTCCCTGATATCACATGGAAAGACAGATCTGTTACCTGAAAGAGCATGAATATGTGAATGTTTTCTTCCTTCTAAAAACAGCTGAGGTCTGCCGACTGTACGGCTGCACACTTCATCAGTAGCGGAACTGCCCCGCTTCACTAACTCTGCTGTCCACTTGTTCGCCTGAAGCTGGCTACGCAGCGCAACCTATTCATTTATGGTTATATATTAGCCACTTTTCTGTTAATTATCAAATATTTCGGCTTTAGTTCTCTTTTACAATAACCTTATCCAGGTGCCAGATATCATCTACATACTCCTGAATGGTTCTGTCGGATGTGAACTTACCGCTGCATGCTGTGTTCAGAAGTGCCATCTTCGCCCAGCGTTTCTCATCTTTGTATGCTGCCTCAACACGTTTCTGTGCTTCTGCATAGGAACGGAAGTCGCCAAGGATGAAGTACTGGTCAGGTCTCGGCATGTTGCGTTTGTCGAGAAGTGAATTGTAGATGTCACGGAACATCTCTGTATCGCTGGAGAAGGTTCCGTTGATCAGCTGCATCAGTACCTGACGGATCTCCGGATCTGTGTTGTAGATGAAGTCCGGATCGTAACCGCCGTTGTTCTCATAGTTGATGATCTGGTCGGAGCTCATACCGAAGATAAATGCATTCTCCTCGCCAACCTCCTGTACGATCTCAACGTTAGCACCATCCATGGTTCCAAGTGTCGGAGCACCGTTCAGCATGAATTTCATGTTACCTGTACCGGAAGCCTCTTTACTTGCTGTGGAGATCTGCTCGGAAACATCTGCTGCCGCAAAAATGATCTCAGCGTTGGATACACGGTAGTTCTCGATGAATACAACCTTCAGCTTACCGTTGATAGAAGCATCATTGTTTACAACATCTGCCACACAGTTGATCAGCTTGATGATCTTCTTTGCACGTGCGTAAGCTGCGGAAGCTTTTGCACCAAAGATAAATGTTCTTGGATAGAAATCCATCTCCGGATGTGCCTTGATCTGGTTGTACAGATAGATCACATGCAGGATGTTAAGAAGCTGACGTTTGTACTCATGAAGTCTCTTAACCTGGATATCGAAGATAGAGTGCGGGTCAACCTCAACACCATTGTGCTCCAGGATATATTTTGCAAGACGCTCTTTGTTCTTGAACTTGATGGTCATGAACTCCTGAAGAGCCTTCTCATCGTCTGCGTAAACTTTAAGCTTGGAAAGCTGGGAAAGATCTGTGATCCAGTCCGGTCCGATCTTGTCTGTTACCCAGTCAGCCAGAAGCGGGTTTCCATGAGCAAGGAAACGTCTCTGTGTGATACCGTTTGTTTTGTTGTTGAACTTCTCAGGCATCATCTCATAGAAATCCTTCAGCTCCTGATTCTTGAGGATCTCGGTATGAAGGCGTGCAACACCGTTTACAGAGTAGCCTGCAACGATCGCAAGGTGAGCCATCTTAACCTGTCCGTCATAGATGATCGCCATCTTCTTAACTTTCTCGAAGTTTCCAGGATATTTCTGCTGGATCTCAAGAATGAAACGACGGTTGATCTCCTCGATGATCTGGTATACACGCGGAAGCAGTCTGGAGAACAGCTCGATCGGCCATTTCTCAAGTGCCTCGGACATGATGGTGTGGTTGGTGTAAGCACAGCATTTTGTTGTGATATCCCATGCCTGATCCCAGCCAAGACCTTCCTCATCGATAAGAATACGCATCAACTCTGCAACTGCAACTGTCGGATGAGTATCATTCATCTGGAATACAACCTTCTCATGAAGCTTGGTAATGTCGTCGTGTGTTTTTTTGTATTTGGCAATCGCTGCCTGAAGGCTAGCAGATACGAAGAAGTACTGCTGTTTCAGACGAAGCTCTTTACCTGCCATATGGTTATCATTCGGATAAAGCACCTCTACGATAGTACGTGCAAGGTTCTCCTGCTCTACTGCGTTGTGATAATCACCCTTGTCAAAAGAGTCAAGGTTGAAGTCTACGATCGGCTCTGCATCCCAAATACGAAGTGTGTTTACAACATCGTTGTTATAACCTGTGATCGGCATATCGTAAGGAACAGCCTTAACTGCCTGATATCCTTCATGGATGAATTTATTCTCGTTCTTCACCGGATCCCACTCAACGCGTACATATCCGCCGAAATGAACCTCTTTTGCATACTCCGGACGACGGAGCTCGAAAGGATAGCCGTTCTTCAGCCAGTTATCCGGTGCCTCTACCTGATAACCGTCACGGATCTCCTGCTTGAACATACCATAACGGTAACGGATTCCGCATCCATATGCACAGTAGTTCAGAGTTGCAAGAGAATCCAGGAAGCATGCTGCCAGTCTTCCAAGTCCACCGTTTCCAAGAGCCGGATCCGGCTCCTGGTCTTCGATGCAGTTAATGTCAAGTCCAAGCTCCTCAAGAGCCTCCTTAACCTCGCCGTATGCACCAAGGTTAATCAGGTTGTTTCCAAGGGCACGGCCCATAAGGAACTCCATGGACATATAATATACGATCTTCGGGTCCTGTTTTTCATACGCCTTCTGGCTCTTGAGCCAATTGTCAATGATCACGTCCTTCACAGTGTAGCTTACAGCCTGAAAGATCTGCTCCTGTGTAGCCTCTTCCAGTGTTTTTCGATAAAGGAATTTTACGTTTTCTTTTACATTTTTTTTGAATTCCTCTTTCTCAAACTGCTTGTCAATCATTAGTTTTCCTCCTGTACTTTGGATACTCCCAGTGTTACAGCCTCTTTGTTGATGTTCCACTCCTTGGTGTAACCCTCTGCTTCTCCCAGAATAATGTTTTCTGCCAGTACTTCACGTTTGATCTCATCCTGGTTTGCTTTCATGATATCCATGATCTTATCGTTATCTTTTGCATAGACAATGATCTTGTCCATGACTTCGAAACCAGCCTCTTTACGCATGGTCTGAACCTTGCTGATGATCTCGCGGACAAAGCCCTCCTGGATCAGTTCAGGTGTAAGGTTTGTATCAAGGACAACGGATGTCTCACCGTCTGTCTCTGTAACATAGCCCTCGGTCTGAGCTGTTTCGATCAATAAGTCTTCCTCTGCAAGCTCAACTTTGTTTCCGTCAATGTCAAGAGTGAGAACACCATTTTCTCTCAGTTCTTTCATTGCTGCGGTTCCGTCGATCTCGGAGAGTGCGGTACGGATGCCGTTCAGAAGTTTACCATATTTCGGTCCTACTGTACGAAGCTGCGGTTTGAAGCTGTAGGAAATAAAGGATTCCACATCATCTGCAAATTTCACTTCTTTTACATTGAGCTCATCTGCGATGATATCTGTGTAGAATTTATCCATCTTCTTCTCAGCTTTTACATACATGGTTCCGATCGGCTGACGATTCTTGATGTTTGCGGTATTTCTGCATGCACGTCCGAGAACAACGATCTCAAGAAGCTCTTCCATGTTTGCCTCAAGATCCTTGTCGATCCATGCCTCGTTTACCTTCGGGTAATCGCAGAGATGGATACTCTCCGGAGCGTTTGCATCAATGCTTCTTACAAGGTTCTGGTAGATATCCTCAGTCATGAACGGGATCATCGGAGCTGCAGCCTTGGCAACTGTTACCAGTGCTGTGTAAAGTGTCATGTAAGCATTGATCTTATCCTGCTCCATGCCCTTTGCCCAGAAACGCTCACGGCTTCTTCTTACATACCAGTTACTCATATCGTCAACAAATTCCTGAAGTGCTCTTGCAGCTTCCGGAATCTTGTAGGAACCAAGATCCTCATCGACAGTCTTCACCATGGTATTCAGCTTGCTGAGCAGCCATTTATCCATAACCGGAAGCTTATCGTAATCTAAAATATATTTAGTTGCGTCAAAATTGTCAATGTTCGCATACAGTACGAAGAATGCGTAGGTGTTCCACAGAGTGCTCATGAACTTTCTCTGTCCCTCTACAACTGCCTTGCCGTGGAAACGGTTCGGAAGCCACGGAGCACTGTTGATGTAGAAGTACCAGCGGATGGCATCTGCACCATATTTGTTCAGTGCGTCAAACGGATCAACGGCATTTCCCTTGGACTTACTCATCTTCTGTCCATTCTCATCCTGTACATGTCCCAGAACGATTACGTTCTTATATGGAGCCTTGTTGAAAAGCAGTGTGGACTCAGCAAGAAGGGAGTAGAACCATCCTC
>OLNF01001733.1_pt1 | contig 18275 bp, 14 predicted proteins | sample 1673061 | NCBI WGS metagenome assembly OLNF01 (sample SAMEA3136751, study PRJEB25190) | human gut metagenome | reverse complement strand
CCACCGGGACGAGGTCAAGGCCCTGTTTGCCCGGAATGCCGCCCTGCGGGGCCGGGCAGCCCGGTATATCGCATCGGCAGGCAGCCTGATGCTGGACAGCCGCCGGGCCGAGGCCTGCAGCGCCAACTTTGAAAAGGTGCGCCGCTACGTCAAGCGGCTCTGCACCCGGCTGCTTCCCCGCACCGAGGGCACCGCCAGTGAGGAGCTGCGGCTGCTCTCAGCCATCACCCCCAAGGGGATGGTATTCTACCGGGGCACGGTAGAAGCGCTGGCCGACCGGTATGTGGTATTCCGGGATGATTACGGTGCGGTCTCCCGCCTGCTGCTGGAACTCATCCGGGCCGAAGCACTGGCCCGGGGCTACCACATCATCACCTGCCCCTGTGCCATGCACCCTGAAGATCAGATCGACCACATCTTCATCCCGGCCCTGCGGCTGGCTTTTTTGACCGACAACCTCTGGCATCCCATCCAGCTGCCCGGCGTGCAGGCCGTGCGCTGCACCCGCTTTGTGGACCGGGAGAACCTGTCCGGCTTCCGCGCCCGCCTGCGCTTCAACGACCGTGCCGCCTCCGAGCTCATCGACCAGGCTGTCGCCCTGATGGCTCAGGCCAAGAACTGCCATGATGAACTGGAGACTTATTACCGGGCCGCCGTGGATTTTGACCAGGTGAATGCTGTTGCAGCAAATTGTCAAAAGATCCTGGGTCTCGGGTAGGCCCTGCTGTTAAACCCCACCGTCAGCCCTTTGGGCTGCCACCGCCCCTAGTAGGGGCGGCCTTGGCAAAGCGATGTAGTTTGTGCGTAAAGGGGAACCCCAAAAAACTTTACGTAACGCCAGAGGCCCCACTATTAGGGGGGCTGGCGAGCGATAGCGAGACTGAGGGGTTTAGTTTCCCAACATACTGTGCACAACCTGAAAGGAAGTGAACCCCATGCCTGCCATCCGTCTCTCTGTCCGGGAGCTGGTGGAGTTCCTGCTCCGCACCGGCAGTATCGACAGCCGCTTTACCGGCTTTGACCGGGCCAACGAGGGCGCACGCATCCACCGCAGGCTCCAGAAGGCGGCGGGTGAAGGCTACGCCGCTGAGGTGTTCCTCACGGCAGAGCGGACGATGGAGGGAATCGGGTTCACCATCGAGGGCCGTGCCGACGGCATTTTTACCGATGAGGACGGCACGGTGGTCATCGACGAGATCAAGACCACCGCCGCGCCCACCGATGCCATCACGGAGGACATGAACCCCTGCCACTGGGCGCAGGGCATGGTCTACGGGGCCATCTGCGCCGAGCAGCGGGAGCTGGAAACACTGGATGTCCGGCTGACCTATTACCAGATCGACACCGATGAGATCATCCGCTATACCCGGCATTTCTCCGCCGCTGAGCTGGATGCGTTTCTCAACGACATGCTGCGGCAGTATCTTCCCTGGGCACGGCGGCAGCTGGACTGGGTGGAAGCCCGGGACCGGAGCCTTGGGGCCCTGCAATTTCCGTTTCCGGCCTACCGTCCCGGGCAGCGCGCCCTTGCCGGGGAGATCTATCGTGCCTGTGCTGCGGGCAAGGCAGAGCAGAAGGGCGGTACCCGGCTGTTCTGCCAGGCACCCACCGGCATCGGCAAAACGATGAGCGCCCTCTTCCCTGCCCTGAAAGCCATGGGCGAGGGCAAGGGGGAAAAGATCTTCTACCTGACCGCCCGCAACACGACACAGGCCGCTGCTGAGGATGCACTGGCCCGTCTGCGGGCGGCAGACCCGGCGCTTTCCCTGCGCTGCGTGACCCTTTCGGCCAAGGAGAAGGCCTGCCTGTGCAAGGATACTGAGGGCCGTCCCGCCTGCCTGCCGGAAGCCTGCCCCTACGCCAACGGCTACTACGAGCGGCTGAAGGATGCGCTGGCCGACCTGCTGGACAGCGCCGTCCCCTATGACCGGACCGCCCTGACCGAGACTGCCCGGCGGCACAGGGTCTGCCCCTTTGAGCTGGGGCTGGACCTGAGCGAGTGGTGTGATGTGGTCATCGGAGACTACAACTATCTGTTCGACCCCACCGTGCACCTGCGGCGCTTTTTCGATGCGGCGGGCGACTACATTTTTCTCATCGACGAAGCCCACAACCTGCCGGACCGGGCCAGAGCCATGTACTCGGCACTGTTCTGCAAGAGCAGCCTGACCGATGCCAGACGGGCCATCGGCAAAGGAAAAAGCGCACTGAAAACCGCGTTGACAAAGGCAGACAGGGGCTTTCTGGAAGCGCGCCGGGCGGTAACGAAGCTGGCCCCCCGCCGGGGTTCAGCACCCACCGAACCGCCGGCAGAGGATCTCACCCAACAGACCAGCCTTCTGGACACCGAACCGGCAGAAGCCGCCTTCCCGCTGCCGGAGCCTTTGCTGGCGCAGGATGGCACGGTCTTTTTGCAAGAGCTGCCGAAGGAGCTGCTCCGACTGCTGTTCAGCCTGCAGCCTCCCCTGCAGGACTGGCTGGAGGCCAACCCGGAGGCCGATGCCCACGCCCAGCTGCTCGAGCTCTACTTTGCGGTGCAGGATATCACCCGGGCAGCAGAGCGGTACGATGCGCATTTTGTCACCCAGCTGACAGCCCGGGGCAGCGAGCTGGAATGGGAGCTGCTCTGCCTTGACCCTGCCCCCTTTGTGGATGCCAGCCTTGCCGCCGGGCGGGCTGCGGCACTGTTCAGCGCAACACTCACCCCGCCGGGCTACTACCGCTCCGTGCTGGGCTGTCCCGATGCCCGGGCCGTGGCACTGGAAAGCCCGTTTCCGCCCGAACATCTGGGGCTCTACTGCCTGCCCGGCATCTCCACCCGCTACCGGGACCGGGAGGCCAGCGTTCAGGCTGTCTCGGATGCGCTGGCCGCACTGGCCCGGGCCAAGGTTGGCAACTATCTGGCCTTTTTCCCCAGCTACGCCTATCTGCGGCAGGTGCACGAGGACTTCACCGCCCGTTACCCGGACATCGGGACGCTGGCTCAGGAGAGTGGTCTGGACGACGCGGCCCGGGCGGCATTTCTGGAACAGTTCGGCCCAAGCCCCGCAAAAACGCTGCTGGGCTTCGGGGTCATGGGCGGCATCTTTGGCGAGGGCGTGGATCTGGTGGGCGACCGGCTCATCGGGTGCGCCATCGTGGGGGTGGGCCTGCCTCAGGTAAACCCCCGGCAGGAGATCCTGCGCCGTTACTATGACGAAGCAGGCGGCACCGGTTTCGACTACGCCTACCGCTTCCCAGGCATGAACAAGGTGCTGCAGGCGGCGGGCCGGGTCATCCGCACGCAGGAAGACAGGGGTGTAGTGCTTCTGCTGGATGACCGCTTTGCCCGCACCGAATACACCCGCCTGTTCCCCCGCCACTGGCACCAGCTCCAATACCTGCGCAGCACCACAGAGCTGGAGCAGCAGCTTGCCGCCTTCTGGGCGCTGAACCAATAGAAAAAAGCCTGTCAGCGCAAAAATCGACAGGCTTTTTCTCATGCTCCGGACATTTTCCGGCTCTTACTTCTTTCTGGGCAGGGATCTGCGCAGTTCATCCCAGGCAGTCATCTCCACCAATGTGGTGGCGCGCAGGGCGGCAAACGCTTCATCCAGATACTGCATCTCGCTCACCGCACGCATGGCGTGATCCGAAATGCACCACTTCCCAACGACCGTCTGCGCCATCCAGTAGACCATCCGCTCGGTCTTTTTCCGCTGTTTGGTGCCCTCGCGGTAGCGGTCGGTGTTCTCCGCATCGTTCACGGGTACACCTGCCGCTTTCAGCATCTCACAGCACTCCCAGGCGGCATCCACAATCATCCTGCGCTGTTCCACTGTGGTGCGGGAAAGTTCCCCATCCACCGCATAGCAGGCATAGGCGCAGGGCAGGATAAAGGCGATGTGGCTCTTGAGCCACTCGTCCATATCGCTGTAATAGGTCAGCTTGTAATGAGTTCCCTCAAAGGCAGCCTGCAGCCGCAGGCGGAACGCGCCGGACAGAGGTGCGGTTGCTCCGCCGACGGTCATTCCCATCCCCATGTGCACACTGACCAGCCGGTCATGCTCCCGGCGGCCCGCATTGTTCTGGAAGCCAAAGGCGATCTTATCCACCGGGCGCTGCATGGCCTGCAGCATCTCCTGCGCATAGGGATCATTACCCACAAAGATGAAGTACTGGCTCCGGTTTGCCTTGAGGATGGGCAGCACATCGGCCAGCTGCCCGGCCTGCACCGTGACAAACACAAGGTCATACACATCCTCGGGGGCCAGCACATCTGTCGTCTGCATCCGATCCACCGTTGTTTTCCGCTGGAGCATGTGGCGGATGGTCAGGCCCTTCTGGTCAATGACCTCCTTCCACTCGCCCCGGGCCAGCAGGGTGACCACATTTTTCTTGTTCTGTGCCAGACTGTGGGCCAGCTGACAGCCCTGAACGCCTGCGCCGTACACCAAGATCCTCATAACGAGATACCTCCTGTTTTGCATGATCAGCCCGGCCAGAAACACCAGGCTGTTACTTTTTCAGGAACGAGAAGAAGCCCTTTTTCTCATAGGGCCGGGTCTGCACGCCGGTCACGGTGTAGCCCGTTTCTGCAATGGCAACCTTCAGCGCCTCCACATCCACCGGCTGCTCCGAGACGATGACCGTCTCGCCCTTGGTGTGGGAAGAAGTCACCTTGTTCACCTGGGCGGTCTTGCGCACCACATCATTGATGTGGCTCTCGCACATACCGCACATCATACCATCGACCCTCAGGATCGTTTCTACCATTGTTGTTCCCTCCATACTGTATCTGCGGGCGCCCCTGTCAAACTGCACAAGTCCAGCCCGCTGTTTTCGTCATTTTGTTAGTTTTAGCTAACTCATTGTGGAAACAAAAAGGCTCCTGCCCCGCACAGCACTGCTCTGCGGAACTTTGCCGATCTGTTTTCAGTTTTATCATACCATACCGGTGGGCAAATTTCAAGCTGCCCGCAAAACCGGCCGGAAGACTTTATCAAAGGGTCAGTTCATGGAAAACAGCGCTGCTTTCCAGCTCTTTCCATTGCATCGTGTTTCCTTCCAGGGTCATGTAGCTGTGGGGGCTGTTCTCCTTGGGGATGCTCACAGAACCCGGATTCAGGTAAAGATTTCCCTGCCCGAACTCTGTCCAGGCCGGAACATGGGTGTGCCCATGCAGCAGCACATCTCCCGGGGCCAGCGGCGGCAGATTTTTCACATGATAGATATGCCCGTGGGTCGCATAAATGAGCCGCTGCCCCACCGGAAGCACCGCATAATCGGCCAGCACCGGGAATTCCAGCACCATCTGGTCCACCTCGGCATCACAGTTGCCCCGCACGCAGAGCAGCTTCTCCCTTTTCCCGTTCAGCAGGGGGATGACCTCCTTGGGGGCGTACTCTCGGGGCAGGTCGTTGCGGGGGCCGTGGTAGAGCAGGTCGCCCAACAGGAACAGCCGGTCGGCTCCCTCCCGCTCAAAGGCCTCCAGCATTTTGCGGCAGTAGTAGGCCGACCCGTGCAGGTCTGACGCGATCATCCATTTCATGGCAGATCCTCCTTTTGTGCGTTCTGTTCTTATTTTACCGCCGCCGCGCCCCTTGTCAAGGGCAAGGGCCCGCTGTAAAAAGTCATACTTTTATTTTAAAAAGTCCTTGACAAGTATCCCTGTGATGTGGTATCTTTGAACCAATAAAATATCGTGTGGATTTTTACAGCATTCTGCAACTTTTCGCCACACAATGGTACAAAAGCCATTGTGTGGCTTTTGCTTTGCCTTCAAATCCAAATCTGACCCTCAGGAGCAATGAAAATGAACGATACTTTTATGAAAACCAGACCGGTGTTCCCGCTGCTGCTCTCCATGGCCCTGCCCAACGTCATCTCGATGCTGGTGAACAGCCTGTACAACATCGTGGACAGTCTCTTTGTGGCCCAGATCAGCGAGCAGGCCATGACGGCGCTTTCGCTGGTGTTTCCCATCCAGAACTTTGTCAATGCAGTGGCCATCGGCTTTGGCATCGGCATCAATGCCCAGATCGCGCTCTACCTCGGCGCAGGCGACCACGAAAACGCCAATCAGGCCGCCACCCACGGCATGATGTTCTCCCTGCTGCACGGTGTGCTGGGCATGGTCCTCTGCATTGCCATCATGCCCGGCTTCCTGCGCCGCTTCACTACCGATCCCGCTCTGGTGGACATGGGCGTGACCTACTCCACCATCGTGTTCCTGTTCTCGCTGGTCAACATGGCAAACCTCGCCTTTGAGAAGACCTTCCAGTCCGTGGGCCGGATGAATGTTGCCATGGTGGCGCTGATCACCGGCTGCGTGACCAACATCGCCCTCGACCCTGTCCTCATCTTCGGCCTTGGGCCGGTGCCCGCCCTGGGCATTGCCGGTGCGGCCCTTGCCACCGGCATCGGGCAGGCCGTTTCCCTTGTGGTCTACCTCTATGTCTACTGCACCACCGAAGTCGCCGTCCGCTTCTCCCGCCGCTGCCTGCGGTTCGATGCCGTCCTTGACGGCAAGCTCTATGCCATCGGTGTACCGGCCATTCTGAATCTGGCCCTGCCCAGCCTGCTGGTCACCTTCCTGAACGGCCTGCTGGCGGTCTACTCCCAGAGCTATGTGACGGTGCTGGGCATCTACTACAAACTCCAGACCTTCCTTTACCTGCCGGCCAACGGCATCGTGCAGGGGATGCGCCCGCTGGTGGGCTACAACTACGGTGCCCGGGAGCATGGCCGTGTGTCCAAGCTTTACAACCTGACACTGGGCCTGAGCGCCGGGATCATGGCCATTGGCACCCTGCTCTGCCTGACCATTGCAGGCCCGCTGATGGGTCTGTTCACCTCTAACCCCGAGACCATCGCCATCGGCCAGACCGCCCTGCGGGTCATCTGCCTGGGTTTCATCGTCTCGGCAGTGTCTACCACCTCCTCCGGCGCACTGGAGGGTCTGGGCAAGGGCGTGCCCTCGCTGGTCATCTCCCTCTGCCGCTACATCATCTTCATCATGCCCATTGCGTGGGTGCTGTGCGGCCGCATGGGCCCTACCGGTGTCTGGCACGCCTTCTGGATCACAGAGGCCCTCTCTGCCGTGATTGCCTACGCGGTATATCACAAGGCAGTCCATCAGAAATAACCCTCTCTAACAAAAATTCCCGCTCGATGGAGCGGGAATTTTTTGTTATCATCTCTTCTTTTGTGGAAAGCTGCTCTCAGATCAGGCCCAGAGTTTTGAGCTCCCTTGCCACGCCGTCCTCCGTCACAGCCGGGCAGATGCGGTCGCAGAGCTTTTTCAGGTTGTCAGAGCCATTGGCCATGCAGACGCTGATGCCTACCACATCGGTCATCTGCAGGTCATTGTCGCTGTCGCCAAAGCCGATGGTATCGGCCAGCGAACACCCCAGATCATCACAGATGGCCTTGATGCCGGTGCCCTTGTTGAACTTGCGGTTGATGAGCTCTCCGTTGACGATGGCTGACGGGGTATCCCCCAGCCGGGACTCGCAGAAGATGAACTGATCCTCGTACAGCTGCTTTGCCTCGGCAAGGCAGGCCTCGTTGGGGGCGATAAACACCACCTTGTAAACCGGCTCTCCGTGGTATTCCTCAATGGGCCGGATGGTCATGCCATACTCCATCGTTTTGCACCAGCGCTCGGCCTCGCTGTTCAGCTGCCCCGGCTTGCGGGGGAACAAATGGGCGAACCGCTCGATCATCTTGATACCGCCGTAAGTATCGTCCCGGGCTTCCAGTGTACACTCGGCACCGGCACGCCCCAGCACCTCCCGCAGGCCCTCGACCTGCGCAGGCTCCATGGGAAGATCCACGAGAATTTTCCCATCACAGCCTACATAGCCGCCTGCAGAGCAGACAAAGCCATCGAAACCGTAGGCAAGCAGCGGCTTCGTCATGCGCAGGTTGCGCCCGGTGCACAGAAACACCTTGTGGCCGTTGGCCCGGGCCTGCCGGATGGCCTCCACGGCACTGGCCGGAACGGTCATCTCACCGGGAGGCAGCAAAGTACCGTCAATATCCAGAAAAATCAGTTTTTGCTTCATAGTTTCCTCACTCTTTCACTGCCAGTTCATGGTAAAGCCGCGAATCAGCAGACCCACGGCCAGGATCGCCAGCAGTACCAGCAGAACGGTGCGGTTGGCCTGTTTCTGCTTCTGTCTGGCCCGGGCACGGCTGTTCCGGCTGCCGCCCTGCTTCCGGTTCTGGGATCTGCCGCCGGAGCTGCGGCCGCTCGTGTTCTGCTTTGTGCTGCTGCGGCGGAAAGCACTGCCGGAAGTTCCCTCTTTTTTCCTGCCCGCAGTGCTCTGGCCGGACCTTGCCGCGCGGGGTGCTTTCTCTTCCGGGGCCGCCGACGCAATGGGCTTTTTGGCCCCGCAGCGGCTCAGATAATCCTCAGCCAGCCGGTAATACTGGCCCAGCTCACTGGTGCGCAGGGGCGCGCCGGCATAGCCTTCTTCCAGTGCTTCCACTGCCTCGTTGAAGAGGATCGCCGCCTGCGCAGCCGCCGTGCGGTCAGAGGCATGGGCCGCTTCATTGCGGGCAGTGCGCACCGCGTTGCAGGCCCGGCGGGCAGCAGCAGGGTGCTCCGTATTGCCCAGCAGATCCAGCGGGCGGGCAGCATCCTTTTCAGGGTCCAGCAGCACCCGCATGCACAGGGTGGTATCCAGCTGCTGCCAGCTGTTTCGGCCCGCCAGATCGGGCAGACGGTCATAATATTCGGGGCTCTCCTGCTGGCGGGTGCGGATGTGATCCAGCAGGGCTCCCAGGCTGTGCTCCCCGGGCTTGTTCTCCCAGTGCCAGCGCAGTAGCTTGCGGCTGATCTCATCGCAGGTAGTTTTGATCTCAAAAGCGGTTTGCAGTGCTTCGTCGGGCATAACGTTTCTCCTTCGTACAACCAAAAAACGGAGGAAGCGCAGCCTCCTCCGTCATTCATTTACATCATAAACTGATAATAGACGAAGCCCCACAGCGCAATGCCTGCGCAGACGATGGCGGTGATGGGCGGGACCCAGCGGACGAGGGTCTCGGCAATGCCGTCGCGGCTCTCTTCCGCATCGTCCTCCTCATCGTACTGCTCTACCTCGGGTTCCGGCTGGCGGGCCGGGGTGGCACGGCGGGCAGCAGCAGGCATCACACGGGTGCCCTCGTCATCCACAGCCGCTGCACCGCTGCCGGGAAACGCCGCGCGGGTGGCGGCATCCAGCACCCGGGTAGGCTCTGCTTCCGGAACAGGCGTGTGTTCCACCGGCGGTGCAAAGCTGGTCGGAGCGCTGACAGGCTCTGCCGGGCGGGCCGTCGGGATGACCCGAGTGGGCTCTGCCTGCATCGGCGCGCTGGCCACGATGCGGGTCGGCTCTTCCTGCGGAGCGGCGCTCACCACGCGGGTGGCCTCCGCCGCCGGGGCCTGCTCTGCAGGGGCGGCCTTCTGGCCGGGCTGCAGCAGGGTGTTCAGGGCGTTCTGCAGCAGAATGCGGTCACAGCCGCACTCGGTGCAGTAGACCGTGTCCTCTTCCTTCGGGTGGAAGGAACCGCAGGCACAGTACCAGCCGTTCTCGAACACCTGCGGCATATACTTGAGGCCGGTGCGGTTCATCCGGCTTTCCAGTGCCTTTTCCAGCTCCGGACTCAGGCGGCGCGGGGCAGGCAGGCGGACGCGCTTGATGGCATCCAGATGCACGACCTTTTTGCCGCTGTATACGTTCTTCAGGACCACATCCACGCTGGTGATGGCCTTCTGGGTCACGAACACGGCATCGTCCATGCCAAAGCTCTCACCGGGCTTGACCTCGATCTCGCGGTATTCAAAGGCATCCTCACACAGGATGATGCCGTCCACACCCTTGCACTTGAAGTGGATCTCCAGCGCAGTCAGGGTGACCTTGGAGATGTTCTTGAAGGTCAGGCAGACTGCGTTCTCGCCGCTGAGTTCGCCCTTGAGCAGTTCCACACAGACGAACTGCACCGGGCTGCCCGGGGTATAATAGTTGGCCCGGGTGCGTGCGACCGGGTTAAAATTTTCCTCCACGACACTCGCTCCCTTCGATCATTCGTTTTCCTGCGGGGCATCCTGCACCGGGTCGGGCATTTCCTCGCCCAGCACGGCCTGCTCCGCCTGTTCAGCAGGCTCTGCGCTCTCGGCAGGTTCTGCGCTCTCGGCAGGTTCTGCGGTCTCCACAGGGGCCGCCGGTGCGGCGGGTTCCTGTGCAGGCTCGTCGCCGTCACGCGGGGGCAGCTTGCCGCCGGCCATCACGGTGTTGAACTCCTTCTCGTTGAGCTTTTCGCGTTCCATCAGAGCCTGTGCCAGCGCATGGAGCTGGTCGATGTGCTCCGTCAGGGTGCGGCGGCAGGTCTCGTAAGCCTCATCGATGATATCCCGCATCTCGCCGTCGATCTCGGCAGCGGTGCTCTCGCTGTAGCCCTTGCCCTGGGTGAAATCACGGCCCAGGAAGGTCTCCTCCTGCGAGGTGCCGTAGACCACAGGGCCCAGGCGCTCGGAGAAGCCGTACTTGGTGATCATCTGGCGGGCAATGTTGGTTGCCTGCTGCAGGTCGTTGGAGGCACCGGTGGAGATATCCTCCAGGATCAGCTGCTCGGCCACACGGCCGCCCAGGCTGGAAACGATATCCTCGAACATCTCACCCTTAGTCACGTAGCTGCGATCCTTTTCAGGCAGATACATGGTGTAGCCGCCAGCCTGGCCGCGGGGAATGATGGTGATCTCATGCACACGGGGATGGTGCTTGCAATAGAAGCCTGCCACGGCGTGGCCCGCCTCATGGTAGGCGGTCAGCTTCTTTTCCTCGGCAGTCACAACGCGGCTCTTCTTCTCAGGGCCTGCCATGACCTTCATGGAAGCTTCCTCGATGTCCTCCATGGTGATGGCCTTGCGGCTGCGGCGGGCAGCCAGCAGAGCGGCCTCATTGACCAGGTTCTCCAGGTCAGCACCCGCAAAACCTGCGGTGCGCTGTGCGATGACCCTGAGGGAGACATCGGGAGCCAGAGGCTTATTCTTGGTGTGGACCTTGAGGATCTCCTCGCGGCCCTTGACATCGGGCAGGCCCACATAGACCTGACGGTCAAAGCGGCCCGGACGGAGCAGTGCCTTATCCAGAATGTCGGCACGGTTGGTGGCTGCCATCACGATGACACCATCGTTGGCCTCAAAGCCGTCCATCTCGACCAGCAGCTGGTTCAGGGTCTGCTCCCGCTCGTCGTGGCCGCCGCCCAGACCTGCGCCGCGCTGACGGCCCACGGCATCGATCTCATCGATGAAGATGATGCAGGGCATGGTCTTTTTGGCCTTATCAAACAGGTCACGCACACGGGACGCGCCAACACCGACGTACATTTCCACGAAGTCGGAGCCGGAAATGGAGTAGAAGGGCACCCCCGCCTCACCGGCGCAGGCACGGGCCAGCAGGGTCTTACCGGTACCCGGAGGGCCCACCAGCAGAACGCCGTGGGGGATGCGGGCACCCAGCGTGTTGAACTTGTCGGGGCTCTTGAGGAACTCCACGACCTCCTTCAGCTCTTCCTTTTCCTCGTCCTCACCGGCAACGTCGGCAAAGGTCGCGGTCTTTTTGTTCTCGTGCTCGTCCTTCACCTTGGCCTTGCCCACGTTCATAATACCGCCGCCGCCAGCGCCGCCGCGCATCATGGAGAAGAGCAGGAAGCCGGTGCAGCCCAGCATTCCCAAGTAGAACAGGATCTCCATCCAGGGGATGGACTCCTTCAGGGTGGTGTAATCGTACTCCATGGGCGCGGTCGGGTTGGCTGCGTCGTAGGAATCGATATATTGCTGAACGTTCTCGATGAACACATAAGCGTAGGGCAGCTTGTAGCGCACCGTCACCGTGCCGTCATCGTTTCTGGTCGCCCCCACGGAAGAGGTGGAGGAGGAGAACATATTGCTCAGCAGACCGCCGGAGGCCTGTGTGGCAGCGGTGGCACCTGTGGTTTCGGGCAGCTCCTGCTTGCCCTCCTTCAGCGTCAGGGTGATGATGCTGGTGTTGCGGTCCAGCGTAAAGGCTGTGACCTGATTGTTCTCAAAGTAGTGCACCACAGTCGAGTAGCTCATGGTGGAGCCGCCGGTACTGCTGTCGCTGGTGCCCAGCACCGACCAGATCATCAGGACACCGGCCAGTGCCAGCGCCAGGATCAGGGGATTAAAGCGAGGTCGTTTCGGTTGCAAAAGGGATCAACTCCAGTTCTAATTCGTTTTTGTTATGCGTAGATTTCCGGTTTCAGCACACCCACATAGGGCAGGTTGCGGTATTTCTCATCGTAGTCCAGACCATAGCCCACCACAAACTCGTCCGGCACCTGGAAGCCCTCGTAATCGGGCTGGATGTCGGCCTTGCGGCGGCTGGGCTTGTCCAGAATGGTGCAGATCTTCACGGAATTCGGGTTGCGCATCTTGAGCATGGGCACCAGCTTGGAAAGGGTGACACCGGTATCCAGAATGTCCTCCACGATCAGCACGTCCTTGCCGGAAAGGTCGCCGTCCAGATCCTTGATGATCTTGACCAGACCGCTGGTGGTGGTATTGCTGCCGCCGTAGCTGGACACGACCATAAAATCAATGTTGCAAGGGATGGTCACGGCCCGCATCAGGTCGGCCATAAAGACCACCGAACCCTTGAGGATGGAGACGAGGACAAGGTTTCCGCCCTCGTAATCCCTGCTGATCTGTGCACCCAGTTCGGCAACCTTGGCTTTCAGTGCTTCCTCACTGACCAGGATGTTCTTGATATCGTCATTCATGCTCATGGGTTGTTCCTCCATTTTCCAATTCCAACTGCAAGATCTGTACAGTCTCCTCGTCCGGGGCCAGCCCCTCGGCAAAGCCCTCCCCACAGACCCACAGGATCTCACTGCCCGCCGCCAGCAGCGGCAGGCCCTCTCGTATTCCGGCAGGAATGCCTGCCTCATTCATCCATTTGCGCAGGGGCTTGCTCAGCCCCCGCCCCGCAGGCCGGAACCGGTCTCCCGGTTGACGGGTGCGCAGCGTAAGGGCAGAATATAACAAGGTTATTCTAGCATAATCCGCCCGATTTTTTAAGTCTTTTTTATGAACACCCTGTGTTTTTTCTCGAAAACCGCTTACAAAAAGCCGTGTTTTCAGGGTTTGGCCCCCGGGCAAGGCAAATTCTGCCCCATCGGCAGGGGCAAACGGCAGCGAAAACGCAGGGGCCGCAGCCGCTTCCGGCCGGCCCTTTTCCTGCCAGAGCATCCCGCTGCCTGCGCAGAAACGGACCGTATCGGTCAATTGCACCGCCCCGCTCCCCTGCTCCACCAGCTCTGCCAGCAGGCGGATGTACTTTTCCTCGGCATCCCGCACCGGGGCAACAAGGCTGTGGAGCGCCGCTTCCAGAATGAGCGGGTCAGCGCCCTGCAGCGGCTCCAGCCGCCATGCTGCCTTGGCTTCCGGGGCCTTGCAGGCAGTCTGGGCTGCATCCAGACGCGCGATAGAAAGCAGCTGTTCTGCCTGCCTGGCAAAGTAGGCATCCGCGCGGGCCGCCTTTTCACAGAAGCGGGCCAGATTTTCCTCTGCCGCAGCGTTGACGCTGCGCAGGGCCGGAACGGCCCCATGGCGCAGGCGGTTGCGGGCGTAAGCATCGGACTCGTTCGTCTCGTCCGTCACCCAGCCCTGCCCGAAGGCGGCGCAGAGCGCTTCGGTCTCGACCCGGGTCAGGCCCAACAGCGGGCGGCAGTAGCCGGGCCGCCTGGGCCGGATGCCCCCTGCCCCATGCAGCCCGGTGCCCCGGGCCAGCCGGAACAGCAGGGTCTCGGCCTGGTCAGTAGCAGTATGGGCCGTTGCAATGCAGTCTATCCCGCCTGCCAGCAGTTGGGCAAAGCAGGCATAGCGGAGTCTGCGGGCCCAGTCCTCCCCGGCATGGGGCGGCACAGTCATTCCCACATCTGCCGGGTGGAAAACTGTCAGCGGCACCCCCAGCCGGGCACACTCGGCCCGGACAAAAGCTTCGTCCCGGTCCGCAGTCTCACCCCGCAGGCCGTGGTTGACATGGCAGGCCGTAAGGGGATACCCAAAAGCTTCCCGCAGTTCCAGCAGCACCCGCAGCAGCGCCATGCTGTCGGCCCCGCCCGAAACGGCGGCGCACAGGTGCAGAGCCCGGCCCGGCTCCGCAGGCGCAAACAGCTGCTCCTGCCGGGCAAAGCGTTCTACTTTTGCGATCAATTTTGATGTTTCGTCGTTCATCAGCGTTTGAAGTCCACATCCATAAAGCGGGTGTGTGCGCCATCCCAGCCCAGCGGCACCGTGCTGGTCTCGCCGTGGCGGTTCTTTGCCACGATGCACTCCGCGGTATCGGCATCCACCTCTGCCCCATCGGGGTTCTGGCTGGCGTAGTAGGAATCACGGTAAAGGAAAAGGACGCAGTCAGCATCCTGCTCGATGGAACCGGAGTCACGCAGGTCAGACAGCTGGGGCCGGTGAGAAGAGTTGTTGCCCTGCTTCTCCACCGCACGGGACAGCTGAGAAAGCGCAATGATGGGCACATTCATTTCCTTAGCCATGATCTTCAGGTTTCGGGTGATGGAGCTGATCTCCTGCACACGGTTCTCGCTGCGCTGGCCGGTGGTCATCAGCTGCAGGTAGTCGATAACGATCAGGCCCACATTGGGGCGGGTGGGATCCTGATTGACCCGGCGGATCTTCGCCTTCATCTCGGTGATGGTGATGCCCGAGGTGTCGTCCATATAGATGGGGGCATCGTGGAGCTTTTCCGTTGCCAGTGCCAGATACTCCCAGTCCTCACTGCGAAGGGCACCGGTACGGAAAGCCTGGCTGTCGATGCCAGCTTCCGCCGAAAGGATGCGGTTGGTCAGCTGCTCCTTGGTCATTTCCAGGCTGAAAATGGCCACCGGCACCTTTTGCTGCATGGCAACGCGGGTGGCAATGTTCAGCGCAAAACTGGTCTTGCCCATACCGGGGCGGGCGGCCAGAATGATAAGGTCGCCGCGGCCCAGGCCGGTCAGAACAGTATCCAGCAGGCGGAAACCGGTGGGAATGCCCTTGTACTTGTCGGCATCCGGACCGCTGATCTTCTGCAGGTTGGTCAGCGTCTCCACCATGCTGGAGGAAAGCGGGGTCAACGCGCTGGAATCCCGCCCGGAGCGGATCTCGTAGATGCGCTGCTCCGCATTTTCCAGCAGCAGGTCAGCGTCCGGCTCATCGCCCGCGTCCTGCAGAATGTCCTTGGCAACGCCCATCAGCTGGCGCACCAGATACTTTTCCTGCACGATCTGGGCGTAAGCCTTCACATTGGAGATACTGGGCACCGTCTCGGCCAGACCGGTCAGGTAGACCTTTGCCTCGTCCGCACTGGGGAACACGCCATCGGAGATGACGGCATCCAGCAGGGTGACAAAGTCGATGGTCTGGTCCGCCGTAAACAGGCGCAGCATCTCAGAATAGATCTGGGCGTTCTGCCGGGTGTAGAACATTTCCGGCCGGATGATCTCCACCAGATCGGTCAGGGTCTCGGGCTTGAGCAGCACCGCGCCCAGCACGCTCTGCTCGGCCTGCATATTGTAGGGCAGATTGATGCCCACACTCTCCAGATTCAGTTCATTGGAATAATGTCGTTGTTCGTTGGGCATGGTTCATCCCCCTCCATACTGGGCCAGCTTCCCAAAACGCCAAAAACGCCCCCTGAAGGCAGGGGGCGCAGATGGCGTTTCAATCAGGCCTGTTCTACTTCCACCATGATCTTGAAGGAAGCCACGACACCGACATACAGGCGCACCTTTGCGTTGAACACACCGGCATCCTTGATGTCCTTGGTCTCCAGCTCGATCTTCTTTTTATCAATGGGAGAACCGGCCAGCTGGGCCAGAGCCTCGGCAACTTCCTTGCCGGTGACCTTGCCGTGCAGGCGGCCGGATGCGCCGCCCTTGGCCTTGATGGTCACGGTCTTGCCCTCGATCTTTGCAGCCACAGCCTGTGCGGCGGCCACAGTTTCAGCCTCGTGGAAATCCGCAGCGGCCTCCTTGCCGCGTGCGATATTCACCGCAGAAGCATCGGCCACAGCGGCCAGCTTGCGCGGGAACAGAAAGTTGCGGGCGTAGCCGTCGGAGACCTCATGGATCTCATCCTTCTTGCCAATGCCCTTTACGTCCTGCTTCAGAATCACTTTCATGGTGTTATCCCTCACTTCTCACCGGGGAACCGGTGGATTTCTATGGTTAGTATACAGCATTCAGACCGTTGCGTCAACGCCTTCGATGACAGTGGGGTTACCCCAGCTCCCGTGCCGCCGCATCCAATGCTGCTTCGATCACCTTATCCATATCATAATACTTGTACTCACCCAGCCGGCCGCCAAAAATGACCTTTGTCTCGGCATCGGCCAGCGCTTTGTATTTTGCGTAAAGCGCGCCATTCTTTTCATCGTTGACAGGGTAATAGGGCTCATCGCCCTGATGCCACTCGGTGCTGTACTCCCGGCTGATCACCGTTTTGGGCTGGGTGCCGAACGCAAAATGCTTGTGCTCGATGATCCGGGTATAGGGCGTTTCCGCATCGGTATAGTTCACCACCGCGTTGCCCTGATAGTTGTCGGTATCCAGCACCTCAGTCTCAAAGCGGACGCTGCGGTACTGCAGCGCGCCCAAACGGTAGCCGAAGTAGGCATCCACCGGGCCGGTATAGACCACCTTGTCGGCCAGTGCGTTCAGGTTCTCCCGGTCGGCCAGATAATCCACATTCAGCCGCACCTCGATGCCCTCCAGCATCTTTTCCACCATGGCGGTATAGCCGCCATCGGGGATGCCCTGATACAGCGCGTTGAAATAGTTGTTGTCGTAGGTAAAGCGGACCGGCAGGCGTTTGATGATGAAAGCCGGCAGTTCGGTGCAGGGGCGGCCCCACTGCTTGCCGGTGTAGCCTTTGATGAGCTTTTCGTAAATGTCCGTGCCCACCAGACTGATGGCCTGCTCCTCAAGATTTTTCGGGTCGGTGATGCCCGCTTCCCGCTTCTGCTCCTCGATCTTCGCCTTGGCCTCGGCGGGGGTCACCACGCCCCACATCCTATTGAAGGTGTTCATATTGAAGGGCAGATTGTAGATCTCGCCGTGATAGTTGGCAACGGGGCTGTTGGTGTAGCGATTGAACTCCGCGAACTGGTTCACATACTGCCACACTGCCTTGCTGCTGGTGTGGAAGATGTGGGCCCCATAGCGGTGGACCTGTATGCCCTCCACTTCCTCGGTATAGATATTCCCGGCAATGTGGCCGCGCTTATCAATCACAAGGCATGTTTTGCCCGCCTTTTTTGCTTGCTGGGCGAACACCGCACCGTAAAGGCCTGCGCCTACGATGAGATAATCGTAATGGTTCATCCCTGCTTCTCCTTTTTTCTGGATTCAGGTTCATTTTTGGAGAGCGGCTTCTTCTGGCTCTCACGGTACTGGTCAATGGCAGTCTGGATGCGTGCCCGGGCTGCCTCGGGGGTGATATGCTTGAGCTGGGCCGCCGCCATGGTCTGGTGGCCGCCGCCGCCCAGACTTTCCATGATGACCTGAACATTGACCGCCCCCAAACTGCGGGCGGAAATATTCACGCCGCTCCCCACCTGCACGGCCACAAAGCTAGCCTCCACATTCTGGATGGTCAGCAGGTCGTTGGCAGCCTGCGCAATGGCCACACGGGCCTCGGGGGGCACCTCGCCGCTCACCGAGATGGCGCAGTTGCGGTACATCTGGGCAGCCTCCACAAGGTCTGCCTTGGCGTTGTACTCCACCATGGTCACATCAAAGAGCTGGCGCACCCGCTCCGTCTCCGCACCGTAGCGGCGCAGAGCGGCGGCGGCTTCAAACGTGCGCACACCGGTGTGCAGGGTGAAGTCCCGGGTATCCAGCATGATGCCCGAGAGCAGACCCTCTGCCTCCACACGGCTGGGCTTGTCATCCCGGTCGCCCACATACTGCAAAAGCTCCGTGACCAGCTCACTGGCCGAGGAGGAGTAGGGCTCGTGGCAGACAAGGTCTGCATGCTCGATGAAGCCCACGCCCTTGCGGTGGTGGTCGATAACGGCCACCTTGCCGCACCTTTCCAGGATCTCCTTACTTTCCACAAGGCCCAGCTGGTATGTATCCACCACCACGCAGAGCGTTTTCTTGGAGATAATGGGCAAAGCCCCCTTGGGGTCGATAAAATCATCTGCCTGCCCGGCCCGGCACAGGGCATCGATCAGGCTGCCCGCCAGTGTGGCATCCCGCCTGACGGCGATCACCGCCGGGACATCGCA